>ERZ791744.1519-NODE-1519-length-15149-cov-2.722671_pt1 | contig 15149 bp, 11 predicted proteins | sample MGYA00510039_ERZ791744 | MGnify/ENA primary metagenome ERZ791744 (study PRJEB30046, sample SAMN00791969) | human gut metagenome | study: EMG produced TPA metagenomics assembly of the A metagenome-wide association study of gut microbiota in type 2... | reverse complement strand
GAAAGTCTCAAAACTGGGCTATGGCCTTATATGGCTTTTCTTCTGGGCTTAGTGCGGGAAGTGCCGGATATTCTACATCTTATTCCACATCGTATTCGTCAAATGGTACCGCTTATACAACAGTGACCAACCACTATGATGCAAATGCGGCTTTTCAAGCTAATATGGCATCATCTTATCAACTACAAACATTGGGTAAAATGATGGATAATGATAGGGAAATAAAAAGGCAAGGATATCTGAAGAAGACAACAGTACATCCCAATGAGGGTATAATAGGATATATGAACATTAAAAGAAAAAAGGGAAAGATTCTAACTATAAATATACCTATCAATGGTTATGTCTATTCTTTTGATTGGGATGTAAGTAAATAATTGTATTGAAGGTAAATGAAAGGTAGCTTATTAGGCTGCCTTTTTTGTAATCCTTCCTGTCAACAACACACGAATCAACAAATTCTCAAGAAGGGTTACATAAGATATATTACATGGGAGTTGTAACCTATTTCCGAGAAGTATTATTTTATGATATAACAATTATACCCAGAAGTAGATTCCTTGGAGACAATGGGAAACAATCTATTCTCCCTAATGGTAAAACGATAAAAAGATGTATAATTCATAAAAGCCCCTATTGGAAGGGTGTACAAATTTTACGAGAGATTGTAACAAAAGCATACGGGGCTAGTGTAAAATATGTTAATGACTACATTTCTCTCCATATATACAGTCTGATTCAAAATAAAGTAGTATATTCGCGCCCTATTTTTTAAGCCCCTGCATTTTTTATGCACACAGGAGCTGAAATTGACTTAAAAATGAAGACTTATGAAAAATAATACAATAAAAAAAATAACAGATATTGTTGCTTTTTGTAATGCATGCCTAAAATTAATCAGAGAGGGTATAAAATTCTTTAATATTATCAAGACCCGTTTCCCAAAGAAAGAAAAGGAGGTTCAGCCTTCCCAGCAACCCTCTAGAAACGTCAAATCCATAACACTGAATGATATTTTCAGACGTAACAAGGGACAAAGCGCAGCGTCCCACCAACGAGGTCTTTTCGCTCCGGGAGAACTCCATGTAATCTGTGCGCAGACAGGTATGGGAAAATCCATTTTTTCTGTAGAAATGGGTCTGGCGATGGCTGGGGGTAAAGAATCCGCGCCCTATGCGATAGTTAAGAGCATATTGGGTGATAAGTGGGACGCCACGAAGCAGAGGGTGGAGTACCTTGACGGAGAAAATGGTGAGGACGAACTGTATGAACGTTATGGGAGAGGAGACATCAACTATCCCAACACTTTTACCGTGGTTCCTTCCGGCGAGATATCATCCATTGATGGGTTGGAAAAGTACATCCGTCAGCGTGCGGAAGAAAGCAAATACAGGGAAGACCGCACGATCATCATTGACCATCCCGGATGTTATAACGGAAGCGACAATCCCCATCGTATGCAGAAGTTTTATAAATCCCTGAAAAGTATTATAGTAAACTATCGGCAGGGAGGTCATTGCCTAACTGTCTTTGTTCTGAGCTTCGTTAAGACAGACAAGCCATGGAAACCTGTATACTCGGAGGATATTATAGGTACGAAGGAACTCAAGAATATAGCCCATACTATTGTAGCCTTGTGCCCGTGCCGGAAGGGAGGAGAATACCGTTTCCTTAAGGTTGTCAAATCGAGGAGCGGGGTGAAAAATGAGGAGGTGCCTGTTCTTAGAATCAGCAAAGAGGGCGGGCTGTTTTTTCACTTTGTCGGTAAGATGAACGAAAAGGATGCGTTACCCTTACCTGTGAAATCCCGGAAAACTCCCGTTACTTCTCCCGATCTCAAGCAAGATATCTTTGAAGTCACCGGACCCTCTATTGCTTCAAGTGAGTCGGTTCTCCAGGATGAGAAGCCTGAAACGGTGGAGGAGGTAACCGGTTCTGCTGTGAAACCGAACAAACGCAGAAAGGTAACATCTGGGATATTACAGCGTATGAAGCAAATGTACAAAGAAGGGCTGAAACAGGGGGAAATAGCCAAAGCCTTGGGTTTGTGCAGAAAAACTGTCAATAAGTACCTGCAATGTATCAACCGGGAAGAGCCTCAGTGTAACCTGTCACCATTGCTCTGCTGATACCTATTCCTACAGGAAGCGTCCTTCTTTCTCTTGTAACCTATTTATGTTTTTGTAAATGGGTTACAATATTGATAAGGGTAAGGTCCCAGTATCATCTTTTCCTTCAATGTTCATCCCGGATCGGCTATGCTGAATTTTCATGGAATTTCCGGGATGCATGTTGTTATTGTATCATGTGATAAAGCTGATCTGTGTCGATTTTGTGTTTGAAATGGCTAAAGGCAAATACTATATTAGGCAAGATATCAAAGTTTGCTTCTCTTTATATTCTTTGGGATTATTGTCGTGTAACCTATTATGTGAAGCATTTGGAAGGCATACTCTAATAGACTAAATCTATACTATTTGGGAATAAAGAATAGGTTACAGTTACATGTAATGCTTTTTACAGTTCTGGTTGTGATCATTGACACCTGTTCATTCAATATCATTCTTCGCTATAGCTAGTGTTATTGTGAGGTGTGGCGGTTTTATGATATTTAATATGTTAATAAAGAGTAAAAGTTTAGATGCTTATTCTATTTTTTATCTTCTTGGAAAAACTTTTGTATCATCTAAACTATATTTTATCTATCAATAGAAAAGATAACTCAGAGTTTGGCTTAGTACATAGTAATATTCTCTTTGTCCACATTTCGCATCTCAACGAATGTAAGAATGATGTGAGAAATGCTTTTAGAAAGTATGAGAAAGAAATCGGATTGAGATAATACAGATATGAGGATGCTACACACCAGTGTTCTCCTTTTTTAGGGGTGTCTTTTTATAACATCTATCCTTCAGTTATGTAGTACTCCTTATTATCGTATACTTTCTGTCTCCGGTCGTCTACATTCCCGGGAGTGAACATGAGATTAAGGATTTCACCCTTATCATTGATAATCAGATGTAGCTTGAACCCGAAGCACCAGGCCATAGATCATTTCCCCGTACAGTTGCCCAACAAAACCTTCTTTATAAAAATAGTCAGTGGAAGCAGCACCTCTTTTTCCAATTCCACAAAACGGTTATAAGACACACATTGGGGAAACATGCCATTCAAATGCTTGCAGACATATTCCTTGTAATAATGCTTGAAGCTGAAACCTCCTAAATGGAATAGAAGTAAGATGATCATGATTTTCGCATCGTTTATACGATTCGACTTATTCCGATGCTTGCGGTTCTTGCTTTTAATCATATATTTTCTATTGCAATGCAAATTTCTTGTAAAAATCATCTGCCATACAATAAATCTCCGTAATTTTAACCTCTGAGAACATAGCAATAATTGTTGGAGGTTATAATTGAACACTATAAATTTAATGCTTCTATTACTATGCTCTTAATTGTCAATAATATATTTACTACTTTGTGTTAAAATTACATTATTTATATATTATAATCTTCTCAATAGGGCAATTTATATCATAGTATAAGGCCTCTATCTAAGGAGGTTTGGATGGTACAAGCTATATATGATTTCCTTTATCTACACTTACCTATCTGAATATATTTTATCTTTCAGCTTCTATTGTATATGTGAAGCTGTCTGCTCTATAATATCCGACGTTATACTCAATAGGAATATTATTAATATCATAAACGAATCTCTTCCTTATTAATATAGGATCACTGGATTTGATTTCCAGTTTTTCTGCGATAAATTCTCCTGCAAGTCTGGCTGATATCTCCTCTTTGCTGGTTTTGGCAATAATATTATATTGTGTTTCTAATAATTCATAAAGCGGACGGGTGAAATCTTCGTCTCCTGTCAGTGGGATAACCGGATTGAAATATGAGATGAAGTAAACAAAAGGATATTCTTTGTTTCCTCTTACCCTTTCCAGAACAATGCATCGCTCTGTATCGGAATAGGGGGTTGTATTAAAGAAATTGGCAATTTCTTCTGTTAATTTTTTGCGGCTGATATGTAGTTCGAAATTGCGAATCTCAATTCCCAGCATTTTCATCTCTTGTGAGAAGCTGAGCCAGTTTTTGATACCGCCTATTATGCCTTTTTTGGCAACCTTTGTGCCTACACCCTTTTTTCTAATGAGCAGCCCTTCTATAACTAATTTATTAATGGCCTGACGCAATGTATTTCTTGATATATTTAATTGTTCAGACATATATGTTTCGCTGGGAAGTAGCTTTCCATTCTTATAATCATTCTCTTCTATGAGTCTTCTAAGAATCTCTTCTGCTTGAAGATGAAGCGGTTTTCTGCTGTTAGGATCAATTTTCATACTCGCTTTATTAATTATTATGAGGCAAAAATAGTTTTTTTTGAAAAAATATCCAAGAATTTATTGGTATAAAAAATAATATCTTTATTTTTGCACAAACCTTTAAATGTTCGCACATGGTATTAACTATAAAAACACATACTGCTTATGGAATGAAACTATAATGAAAAACAAAAGAGAGAAAACAAGAAGTTCTCTCTCTTTACGAATCTAAAAAATGATTTCTTCAAAACTTCTACGATGACAGAAATCAGTTTAACGTTTAAAATTAAAATCATTAGATTAACTGCAAAGTTATGAAAAAAAATCAGTTAACAGCATTGAAAAACAAGTATTATTCAAATTGGGGCCTACTTTCAAAGATGAAGGTGGGGGTGGCATTCATGCTGCTTGGCACTTCGCCTGTGGTGATGGCGAATGCGGACAAAAGTAACTCCGACTCAGTTTATGAGGTAAATCAACAAATAGGGCTGACGTTGAAAGGAGTGGTAAAAGACGTGAAGAACGAACCGCTGATTGGTGTGAACGTTCTTATAAAGGGGACAACGACTGGCGCTATCACAGATTTGGATGGTGCTTTTACGTTGAATGTAAAAAAGGGGGACGTTTTGGCTATTTCGTATACCGGATACGAAACTCAAGAAGTTGTGGTGAAAGACAACTCTCCGTTGAATATCGTGCTGAAGGAGAACTTGACGGAATTGAACGAAGTGGTTGTGACGGCTTTGGGTATCAAAAAAGAGACAAAGGCCTTGACTTATAATGTGCAGGAGATAAAAGCTGCGGAATTAGTGACAGTGAAGGATGCCAACTTTATGAACGCGCTATCCGGAAAAATTGCGGGTGTGACCATCAATTCCACCTCTTCAGGTGTAGGTGGTGGTGCCAGAGTCGTGATGCGTGGTACGAAATCCATTTCCGGCAACAACAATGCGCTGTATGTAGTAGACGGTATTCCCTTGCCAAACCTTTCTTCTACACAGCCGAGCGACTTGTACACGGGTATGGGACAGTCTGGTGACGGTATCGCCACTTTAAATCCGGATGATATTGAAAGCATTTCGGTGCTGACCGGTGCCGCTGCCGCTGCATTGTATGGTAGTGATGCCGCCAATGGCGTGGTAATGATTACCACTAAAAAGGGAGAAGTTGGAAAACTTTCGGTAAACGTGTCTAATAGTACGACTTTCAGTTCCCCCTTCGTATTGCCCGAATTCCAGAATACTTACGGTTCTGAAACAGGGGAGTATGCAAGCTGGGGACAGAAATTGGTTACTCCTACCAGCTACGACCCTGCCGATTTCTTCCAGACAGGCTTCAATGTAAACAATTCCATCAGCCTTTCCACCGGAACGGAAACCAATCAGACTTATTTCTCGGCCTCAACGGTGAACGCCAGAGGTATTGTGCATAACAACGATTTCGAACGTTATAACTTCTCCGTACGAAACTCGAGTGATATGTTGAACAATCGTCTGCACATGGACTTGAGCTTCATGTATATGCGCATCAACGAGCAGAATATGTTGTCGCAAGGACAATATTTCAACCCGTTGGTTCCCATCTACCTTTTCCCTCGTGGTGACGATATAGCCAAGTACCAGACTTTTGAACGTTACAATGCTTCTCGTAACTTTAAGACTCAGTATTGGCCTTACGGCGATCAGGGCATGATGATGCAGAACCCGTACTGGATTACGGAACGCGACAAGTTCAACAATAACAAAGACCGTTTTCTGACTGGATTGGGACTGAAATTCGATATTACCGACTGGATGAATATCTCCGCCCGCCTCAAATACGACGGCACCAAAGAGACAAGAACCAAGAAATATAATGCTTCCACAGCAGCGCTTTTTGCCGGTTCCGATATGGGTGCTTATTATAAGGATGAGGTAAGCACTACGCAGATTTATGCAGACGCCATGCTGAATGTTGACAAATACATCGGTGACTTCTCTTTGAAAGCCACTTTGGGTACCAGCATTCGTGACATGCAGTACAACTATTCTAGCTTGGGAGGTCCATTGCAGAGTACAGCCAACTTGTTTACTTACGGCAACTTGAACAAGAACAGCATCCGTCTGGCACAGAACGGCTACCACGACCAGACACAGGCTATTTTCGCTACCGTACAAGCAGGTTACAAGAGTATGGTCTACGTGGATGTGACGGGGCGTAACGACTGGTCAAGCGCCTTGGCGGGAACTAAATATAAAAACAAAGGTTTTTTCTATCCTTCGGTAGGTATCTCCAGCATTTTGACAGAATTGCTTCCCATCAAGTCGACGGTGATCTCTTTCATGAAAGCCCGCTTCTCTTATAGTGAAGTAGGTAACGCGCCGCAGCGTTTTATCCCTATCAGTACTTACCGTTTGCAGGGTAGTGGTTTTCCCGAAACTCAGACTTACGAGGTAAACCCGAATCTGAAACCGGAAAAGACTCGTTCTTATGAACTCGGTTTGAACACTAAATTGTTCGGAAACAAGCTTAGCATCGACTTGACTCTGTATAAGTCTTCTACTTATAACCAACTTTTCAATCCTGAAATTTCTGCCGGTAGCGGCCATAGTTCCTACTATGTCAATGGTGGACGTATCGACAATAAGGGTATTGAGTTGACCGTAGGCTTAGACCAGACCTTAGGACAAGTAAACTGGACAAGCAACTTGACCTATTCCATTAACCGGAATAAGATTAAGCAACTGATGCCTGCAACGACTACTCCTTCCGGTACTCCTATTGAGGCTATGACTGAAATGAACATGGGTGGAACAGATGGCTACCGCATGGTGTTGAAAGAAGGCGGTTCTATGGGTGATATTTATGTGAATACTTTGAAAACTGATATGCACGGACATATCATCGTAGACTTGATTTCGCAGAAAGTAACAGCGGATCCGGATAATTTTGTCTATGCCGGCAACGCTAACCCCGACTATACGATTGGTTGGAGAAACAACTTCGAGTGGAAAGGCTTGACTCTTGGAGTGGTAGTGAACGGACGTTTCGGTGGTGTGGGTGTATCTTCTACACAAGCCAAACTGGATGCTTACGGTGTGTCTAAAGCCTCTGCCGAAGCACGTGACAATGGTGGTGCCTTGGTTAACGGACAACGGATTCCGGCCAAGGATTATTATCAGACTGTAGGTGGTGGTAATTCAGGTATCGGTTCCATGTATGTGTATGATGCTACCAACATCCGTCTGTCCGAACTTTCTATTGGTTACGATATTCCTGTCAACAAGTGGGTGAGTTGGATTAAGGGCGCACATGTATCTGTGGTGGGTCGCAATTTGATTATGTTCTACAATAAAGCTCCGTTTGACCCTGAATCTACAGCTAGTACAGGTACTTATTTCCAAGGCATAGACTACTTTATGCAGCCCAGCCTTCGTAACGTAGGTTTTTCTGTGAACTTGAAATTCTAATGTGTAATGTTAAACGCAACAATAATGATAAACAAAAGATATTCATATAAAAAACTACTCTTGTTGTGTGCCGGTATTTCTTTGCTTGCCACAACAGGATGTACGGATAAGTTTGATGAATGGAACACCAACCCTCATCAAGCTACCGAGGAAATGATGAACCGTGATGACTTGGCGGTGGGTGCATTTTTCGTGCAGATGCAAAGGAATGTGTTTGTGTTGGAAAACTTGGCATCGGACGGTACCGGTATCGGTGCGGACACTTATCAGGTGATAGATAACTTGGCAGGTGCTTCCTTTGCCGGTTATACGGGTGCTACTAATATTTGGTTCAGCAACTCCAACTTTATGACTTATAACATGATGGTAGATTGGAGAGACAGGGCATTTGGTCATATGTATCTCTATGTAATGTCTCCGTGGAATGAGATTATAAAGAAAACTACCGAGCAGGGGCGTCCTCAAGTAGCAGCATTGGCTGATATCGTAAAGGTGCTCGCCATGTCGAGAATCACCGATATGTATGGTCCTATCCCTTATACTAAATTTGGCAGTGGCGATTTTGCTGTTCCGTATGACAGCCAGGAAGCGGTGTACGATGCCTTTTTTAAAGAATTGGACAATGCTGTATCCGTTCTATATGATATGTATCAAAAAGATGCTTCGGCCAAAGTGTTGGAGAAATACGACTACATATATAGGGGTAACACGGAAAGCTGGATTCGCTTTGCCAATACATTGAAACTGCGTTTGGCTATGCGCATAGTTTATGCCAATCCCGGCAAGGCGCAACAGATGGCGGAAGCGGCAGTGAGCCATCCGGTGGGTGTGATGACCAAGGTGACGGATGCGGCACGTTTGCAGCGTACGGATGACTTCAGTTACCGTCACCCCTTGTTTGTGATTGGTGCCGGCGAGTTCGACGATGCGCGTATGGGGGCCACGATGGATTCTTATCTGAACGGTTACGGCGATCCCCGTATCAGTTCTTATTTCCGTATGGCCGAAACCGGTAAGTATACAGGTATCCGTTCCGGTATCAATATAAACCGTGATAACTATACCAATGGCAATTTCTCCCAGTTGGCTGCTGCTAGTGGTGACGATGTTGTTTGGATGAATCCTGCCGAAGCCTATTTTTTGCGTGCCGAAGGTGCTGCCCGTGAATGGAATATGAATGGAACCGACCAGGAATTGTATGAATCCGGCGTACGTACGTCTTTTGAATTCTTAGGTGTTTCCGGTGCAGACTCTTATTTGGTGAACAGTACCAGCAAGCCTGCGCCTTATACCGACCCGGCCAATAACGGAAATAGTATTGGTGAAGGTTCTCCCTCGTTGGGAACAATCACTATAAAATGGAATGCAGGGGGAGGATTGGAAGAAAAACTGGAACGTATCATAACCCAAAAATGGATTGCCATTTATCCTGACGGACAGGAAGCGTGGTCAGAATTCCGCAGAACGGCTTATCCGAAGGTCTTTCCGGTTATGATAAATAATAGTGGTGGTACTATCAATACGAACAAGCAGGTTCGCCGTATCCCGTATCCGGCTTCTGAATATCGCAACAATGCGAATAATGTAAACAATGCTGTCAGCACGTTGTTAGGCGGTGCGGACAATGGTGGAACCCAGTTATGGTGGGATAAGAAATAATCATTTAAGTTAGAATAGAATATAAAAATCTTATGATGAAATTAAAATTGAAAATAGCAGGTTTGTTTTCTGTAGCCCTGTTGGCAGGAGCAATGTTTTCATGTACGGATGTGGAGAACGAGGAAATACAGAAACCTTATACTTATAGTGATCAATACTACGAAAATCTAAGGGCCTATAAAGCATCAGACCATCAAATTTCTTTTGTGTGGTTTGCAGACTATACATCAAGTCATAGTATGGGTATTCGTTTTATGGGATTACCAGATAGCATAGATATTGTAAGTTTATGGGGAGGTATTCCTAATCCTAAAGATTATCCATTGGTGTATGAGGAAATGCGATTCTGTCAAAAAGTGAAAGGAATGAAATTTACGTATGTAACTTTTCCTGGAGTAAATGGATTGGATTGGGTAATGAGTAAACCTACTGCCGAAGAACGTATTCAAGTTTATGCAGATTCGTTATTACGTATTGTTTACAATAACGATTTGGATGGAATGGATTTGGACTATGAAATAGCTGGTGATTGGATGCATGGTGCGAATTTTGTGAATCTGATTAAATATTTGGGACAGCATATTGGTCCTAAAGGTAAAGATCCTTCTAAATTATTGATTGTGGATGGTTGGCCAATTGGCGATGCATCAGTGTATGAATATATGTCTTACTTTGTTGCACAAGCCTACAACTGCACTGGTAGTGCCAACTTACAGGACCGTTTTGATCAGGTTTGGCATGATGGAGCAGGATTACCTCCGGAAAAATACATTGTGACAGAAAATATGGGTGATTATTATGCTAATGGTGGGGTTGCGTTTACTGAGGCAGATGGAAATCAGTATACAGAAAATGGTGCGCGTTTGTATTCGCTGGAAGGTATGGCTCGCTGGAATCCGACACAAGGTAAAAAAGCCGGTTTTGGTGCATTCTTTTGCCAGCGTGATTATAATAGTAATCCACCATATAAATACCTTAGGAGAGGTATTCAAGCCCAAAACCCGGCTGTTGAGTAATAACTGTAATTTTGAATATCATTATGAATAAGAAAATAAAATCAATCATCTATTTGTTGTCTGCTTCTTGTATGATGTTTACATCTTGCGGGGATGATGTGTATGACTTTGAAGGTGATTCGGAAAATAAGGTGTATATAGTTCCTGTTGAAAACACTGTGAACGGATCTAATAAGAGTCTGTTTAATGTGACGGTAACTCCTGTGGACTTGCAGATGGATAAACCGTTGATTTTGCCGGTTGCTTCTACTCTTCCTGTAAGCGAAGATATTACAGTCTCTCTTGCTTTTGATCTCTCTTTGGTTGAGGAGTACAATACAAAGAATGGAACGGCTTATCAGGCATTGCCTTTGGAAGCTGCTAATTTGAATAATACAGAACTGAAAATACCTGCAAGGAAAACTAATTCTGATGGTGCATTGGAGATTTCATTGGGGGAAGCTGTAGCGGAATTGGAAAATGGAGAATATCTATTACCTGTCAAAATAGATAAGGTAAAGGGTAATGCTGTAATAAGTTCTAATAGAAATGCATTATATGTGCTTGTCAATGTTTATGTAGACCCCGATAATATATGGGATAATCCTCCGGCAGAAATTGAAATAGGTGATCAATTGGCAGACGATAGAACTGGATGGGGAGCTACTGCTGTAAGTTCTTCATTCCCTTATGGAGTAGAACAGATGTTTGATGGGAAGTCAAATACTAATGTTGAATATCGTATTAATAATACTACGGAAGAGAGAAGTTTTACTATAGATATGAAAAAAGAGTATACTGACATCTCGGGTGTTCGGATACATTTTTACAATTCTTGGTATTACATGCAGACATTTGATGTTTATACAAGTTCGGATAATAAGAATTGGACAAAACAAGGACGCTACGATCGTAGAGTTCCCCTTGCGACAGTTGCTTTCTATAATCCGGTTAAAGCTCGTTATATCAAAATAGATGCTATAAGTTATAGTAGCAGCTCTATTTATATTTGGGAATTTAATATCTATACAAAAAAATAATTGAAGTATGATTATGAAAAAGATGTTGTATATGTCTCTATGTTTCGGAATGGCTTTGATAATGGGCTGTAAAGAAGCTGCTGATTCGAAAGATGTAATTTTATTTACAGGCACAGAAAATTCTCCTAAAGTGACTTTTACGATAGAGGAACCTCGCGACATGGGGCTTACTGTGACTGCGACCAATAAAGTGGAAAAAGATACGAAAGTTTTTTTAAATTTGGGAGATAAATCTTTGCTGGATAGTTATAATGTGAAAACCGGTAAGAAGTATGAATTGCCGCCTGCAGGAAGTTATCAATTGGAAGCTGACGAGACGGTGATTAAAGCTGGAAACTATGTGTCGGAGAGTGTTCGTCTTTCTGTCGTTTCTTTGGCTGATTTTGTGGAAGGTACCAATTATTGTATTCCGGTGGTTATTGCAGGTACGGATGGCGACATGGCTATCTTGGAGGCATCCCGTGTGATGTATGTGGCCATTAACCGTACTATTGTTTCCAGAGCGGTGGATTTGCACGGACGTTGCGGATTCAATGTGCCTTTGTTTATGACAGACCCCCGTGTATCTGCTTTGGGGCAAGCCACGATGGAAATTAGGGTACGCGTAAATAGTTTTCCATCCGAATGGGCTAATCCCGGTATTTCTTCATTGATGGGTATAGAAGAGAATTTCTTGTTCCGTTACGGTGATATCAGTATTGAGAAGAATCAGTTGCAACTGGCTCCGGCCATTATCGGTGGCAAGAAGTATTTTACAACAGGTGAAACCCGTTACACCACAGGCAAATGGCATCAAGTGGTATGCGTGTACGATGGTTCGTCTACCGCTATCTACGTGGATGGCAAACTGGATGTGAAGTTCAGCGCAGGTCCTGGTACCATCAATTTGAACGTTGATTATTTTGATGGATTTTGGTTCGGTAAATCATGTGGTGGACGTTATCTGAATGGTGCCATCAGTGAGGCTCGTTTCTGGACGCGCGCACTGAATATTAATGAGATTCAGGATAATGCTTGTTATGTTGATCCGAAGTCGGATGGTTTGTTGGCGTACTGGCGTTTTAACGCTGTGCAAGAAGATGGTGTGACTGTTCGCGATGAGACTGGTAACGGGTTTGACGCTATTGCGGAAAACAAAATGTTTACTTGGATTGACAATGTGAGGTGTCCTTTCTAACAGATAAGGAATAAGTTTATAGTAAGGAAAAGATTGTTTTAGTCAAAGAATCTTGTGGCTACTTAGGAGGTAGTTTCACCCCAAGTAGCTTCAGGATTCTTTTTTAATTAATTTTGTAAAAACAAATTTTATGATAAGGTATCACTCTCTTGTTAAATTTATGCTATTCGTTTTGTGCATGCCTTTTACGATGACAGCGCAGGAGCGATTCTTGTATCAGGATGTTACCTGTTCTCCGGAGGAACGAACGAAAGATCTTCTTTCACGCATGTCAGTGGAAGAAAAAGTAGGGCAGTTGCTGTGTTCATTGGGTTGGGGAATGTATACCAAAGACGGCAAAAAGGTTAACTGTTCGGACGATTATAAAGAACAAATCAATTCTCGGTATACCGGAATGTTCTGGGCTACTTTCAGAGCAGACCCATGGACAAAGAAAACATTGAAAACCGGACTAACTCCGCGGCAGGCAGCCGAGGCGGCCAACGCTTTGCAAAAATATGCCAAGGAACATTCCCGTTGGGGGATTCCGGTACTTTTGGCAGAAGAAGCTCCACATGGACACATGGCTATCGGGACTACTGTGTTTCCTACCAGCATAGGCCAAGCGGCCACTTTCAATCCCGAGTTGATAGAAGAGATGGGACGTGTTATTGCTAAAGAAATCCGCTTGCAAGGGGCGCACATCGGTTATGGTCCGGTGCTCGATCTGGCACGCGACCCTCGTTGGTCGAGAGTGGAAGAAACCTATGGTGAAGACCCGGTGTTGAGCGGTACTATCGGGGCGGCCATGGTGAAAGGTATGGGGGGCGGTGATTTGTCTCATCCTCACCACGTCATCTCTACACTGAAACATTTTGTGGCATACGGAAGTACTGAAGGAGGACAGAACGGTAACCCTTCTGTGGTGGGCGTGCGTGATTTGCACGAAAACTTTTTGCCTCCTTTCCGGGATGCAATAGAGGCAGGTGCCCTCTCTGTAATGACAGCTTATAATTCGATGGATGGCGTGCCCTGCACTATGAATCGTGAGATGCTGACGGATGTATTGCGCAGGCAGTGGGGATTCAGAGGGTTTACTGTATCTGATCTTTATAGTATCGAAGGTATTCAAAGTAGTCACCGTATTGTGGAAACTGTGGCTGAAGCTGCACAATGTGCATTGACTGCGGGGTTGAATGTCGATTTAGGTGGCGATGCGTTTGCCACACTTGTATCTGCGCTGAAAGAGGGAAATATCCCCATGAAGACTTTGGATGAGGCAGTGGCCAATGTGCTGCGCCTGAAATTCAATATGGGATTGTTTGATGATCCTTATGTAGATCCGAAGAATGCCGAGAAGGAGGTGCGGGGCGCGGCACATATCGACGTGGCACGTCAAGTGGCACAGCAGTCAATAGTGTTGTTGGAAAACAAAGACAACTTGCTTCCTTTGCGTAAAAACTGTAAAATTGCGGTAATAGGTCCTAATGCGGACAATCAGTATAATATGCTTGGTGATTATACGGCACCTCAGGAAGATGCATATATTACAACAGTATTGGAAGGTATTCGGGCGCAAGTGGGTAAGTCTTCGCAGGTGAGTTACGTTAAGGGATGCGCCATTCGCGATACTGCCGATGCTCATATTGAGGAGGCGGTGAAGATCGCCCGTGATGCTGATGTGGCGGTAGTCGTGGTAGGAGGTTCGAGTGCACGCGACTTTAAGACCAGTTATAAGGAGACGGGGGCTGCCGTAGCTTCCAAAGATTATATCAGTGACATGGAGTGCGGCGAAGGATATGATCGCGCTACTTTGGATTTGCTGGGTAAGCAACTCGAACTTTTGCAGGCTGTCAAGGCTACAGGTACACCTATGGTGGTGGTTTATATCCAGGGCCGTCCGCTCAATATGAACTGGGCTAAGGAGAACGCCGGAGCATTGCTCACGGCATGGTATCCCGGTCAGGAGGGAGGACATGCCATTGCCGATATCTTGTTCGGCAACTATAATCCCAGCGGACGGTTGCCGATTTCTGTTCCCCGTCATGTAGGGCAGTTACCGGTCTATTACAACAAGAAAAACCCGCAAAATCATGATTATGTGGAAATGGAAGCCACTCCGCTCTATAGTTTCGGCTACGGCAAAGGATTTTCTCCTTTTGCTTATAGCGATTTGCAAGTGAAGGAGACTGGAAAGCATCAGTATGAAGTGACTTTTAATTTGCGGAACGAAGGAGCCTATGATGGAGCAGAGGTCGTGCAGCTTTATTTACGGGATGAATATGCTTCGGTGGTCCGTCCGCAGAAACAACTGAAAACTTTCGAACGCATCTTCTTGAAAAAAGGGGAGAGTCGGAAGGTGGTCTTAACACTGTGCGAAGACGATTTCAGTCTGATAGGCATGAATATGAGAAAGGTAGTGGAGCCGGGTACCTTTACTATCATGGTAGGGGCGGCTTCGGATGATATACGATTGAAAACATCATTAGCAATAAAATAAAATATAGG
>ERZ791744.1515-NODE-1515-length-15176-cov-2.690232_pt1 | contig 15176 bp, 16 predicted proteins | sample MGYA00510039_ERZ791744 | MGnify/ENA primary metagenome ERZ791744 (study PRJEB30046, sample SAMN00791969) | human gut metagenome | study: EMG produced TPA metagenomics assembly of the A metagenome-wide association study of gut microbiota in type 2... | reverse complement strand
GCAAGCGACCGCCGCAGGCGCAAGAATGTGCCAAGGCACATTCTTTGTTCCTTTACAAGAAATTGCTTTCCTATTACTTACAGCAGAAAAGATTATACCCTATCAACAGCAATATCAATATAATAATAATCCCAATCACGTCACTTGGAATAATAAACATAAAAAACATGCCAAATCCCACCATGAAAAAGGAATACCCCATCAAGCGTTTCATGTTTTTTCTCCAATCAAAAAGACATATACCATTATAGTATATGCCCTTCTTTTTCACTTAGCACGCTGTACGTTCTTCTGTTACTATTCTATACTGTTCTTATTCTTCATCCTTATTTACTGCATCAGATAAAATTTCATTCATCTCAGACTCTGCTGCTTTCTTGGATTCTTCATCTAATTTTGCAGTTGCTGCCTCATCCTTCTTTCCCCTGGATGCAAACTTATTTACGAAATCTGGTACCATATCAAGAATTTTGGTCACACCATCCTGATTCTTAATATTTACAAGCTTGGTGGTGCCATTCTGAATGACAAGAACCGCACTCGGTGTAATCTTTCCACCCATTCCTCCTGCTCCGTTGTTCTTCTTCTCCTGTGAAAATGCACCTGCGCCTACACCAAAGGATACATCCACTAATGGAAGAATGATGGTATCTCCGATATGAATCGCATCTCCTACCACTGTCTTGGTTGTAATGAAGCTGTCCATTCCTTTGAATAAAGATTCTACCGTATTGCGAAATGTGTTATTACTGTCTGCCATAATAATTCCTCCTGATTCTACTTCATATTGATTCTGTTAAAATTGCTTTATAAAGTGTTTCACATCCGGATTTCTCCAGATTCGAATTGCTGCCTTTAATAAATGAATCACCTGTATCCGTCCCTTTATATCCCAGCTGCCTTCGATATAAAAACGTTCTGCCTCGAAATCCGGCATAATAGATACCTTATCATAATATAAAAATGGTAATACGCTGAGCACTGCTAAAACCTGTCCTGTGGCTGCCGGATCTTCCATACCATAAGCAACATCTGCCTTCATATGCTTTGGTCCGTATTTTTTTAACAACCCTATTACATCACCCATGACAAACCGGACGGCACTTCTATTCTGCTCATCCTGTATCCACTGATTCACTTTTTTTATTTTACTGCCGATATTTTTTAATTTCTGCGGAATTGCTTTTATCTTTTCTACTATCGAGCGTATTGTCTTGCTGATTTTACCAAATACGGAAACAGACTTTTTCTTATATGTCTTCTTATGGTGTTTCTGTTCATACTGTTTTTCCGTCTGTTCTTCTTGCACTTCAGCCGGTGGATTCTGTTCTTCTAACCCCGTTACATCTATCTTTTTTTCAATCGCCGGTGCTGTTTGTTCTTCCGGCTTCTGACGTTTCTGCACTAAGTCTTTTTCTGGTTCCTTATGGGATTTTTCCTCGGATTTCTTTTTCTGCTTTTTCTTTACTTTCTTTTTCTCTAATTTCTTTTTGGATTTTTCATCCGATGGATACTTCCATGCTTTTATGCCAAAAATCTTTAAAACTGCAAGCCGCTTTCCCTGCTCCATTAGAAAGGAAAAACGCAAAGCCATAAGACACCATGCTCCATGCACTTTTAACGTAGTCTGTCCCTGCCTTGTCTCTCCACGAATCCGGTAAGATACCGGAGCAAACAGCAAAAGCATGATAAGTAAAACCAGTAAACCTAATATGCATAATAATATTATGCCCAGGATTTTCAAAATAGATAACAGCACTGTCATCCTCATGTCTCCATTTCAGTATTTTTACGAGTCTGCTGTTTCAGTACAAATTTACGCACTTCAAATGTTCCTGTTTTATGATAAATATCATTCACAATTGCTGCTGACATCTCTAATGCTGCGTCATATCCTTTTTCCAGACCGATAATAAAAAGTTCTTTCTTCGGATATGCCTTTTGTAATAAATCTGTTGCCGGTATAATATCCAGAAGATTCTCTTCATTTGACGGAAGGGTCAGAAGATAAAGCGACGGCTGTGGCACATTCCGCTCCACTCTGCTTTTTACCTTTGCTTCCTGATTTTTCAGCCTTTCTCCCAGATATAAATTAGAATACCAATGCATGCTACACCTCATATCTGATTTAAAAAAGCAGTCAGATGGCTGCTCTAATAATATTTGTGGGTTCCCCACAGATTACACTTTTTCAAATCCAGATATTCATTATAAGCTTTTTCCAAAATCTGCTTCTCATTGGCAAATTTTAAAAGATGATAGGCTTCATGATATTTATAATATCCGGAATCTACAAAGAACTCTTCACGTTGTGGCTTACTGTAATAACTGTCTGCCATCATCAGATACCAATGTACCTGTTTCTCCACCGTATCTTCTGGCACAGTAAAGCTATACTGGCTCTTCCCGACATATTTGATTATGGATGCATCTACGCCCGTTTCCTCCAATACCTCTCTTGCTGCGGTATCTTTGAATTCTTCCCCGGGTTCTACTGTTCCCTTTGGAAGCACCCAGCCTTCGTACTTATTCTTATAATTCTTATAAAGGACAAGCACCTTACCCCGAAATATTACCACACCACCACAACTTGTTGCTTCAATCATTGCAATACCTCCTGATGTGGTCACTACCTTTTGTTTAACAAACAGTATACCCCTTTTTTCATAAGGATGCAACAATCCATTTCAGAAGTCCCGGATGATTCCTGACGCAACATGTCATCCTATCTGTTTTCATTTATCTGTAATATACATCAAAAACCTGTTTTGCTGCTGGAACTGCAACAGTACTGCCTGCACCTGCACCTTCTGCAATTACAACAACTGCAATATCTTCCTTATCCTCCCGGTGTGCATATCCAACAAACCAGGAATGGCTTTCTCCCTTATTGTTATTAAACTCTGCGGAGCCGGTCTTGCCGTATGCAGTATAACTCTGCCCATTTAACTTGGATGCAGTACCATCTGCAACTACACCTGCCATAAATTCCTGCATGGTCTTTGCTTCTTTTTCCGAAAGAAGCTGTTTGCTTGCAGCCGGCTCATATTTCTTTACTTCTATACCATTTTCATTTTCCGTATGGTCTACCACATAAGGTTTCATCAGAATACCATCGTTGGCAATTGCACTGGTAATCAATAACATATGGAGTGGTGTTACCAGCGTCTCTCCCTGTCCGATTGCCGTCTGCATTTTCATACTTTCCGGGGATTCATCTGTTAATTTAAACTGACTTTTACTTGTTTCAAAGTTTCCCGGCAGTGTCTTATCAAACATCAAATCTGAACAAAGGTCCGAAAGAGAATCTGTGTCCAAAGATAATCCGATATTGGCATAAGATGAATTACAGGAATTTGCAAAGGACTGCTTCAAATCCTGCGTTCCATGCACGGCATTATTATAACAGTGTATTGTAAAATCATTCTCTGTAATACTTCCGTTACAGCTATAACTGTAATTCTCATAATCCGGATTTTCCCGGATATATTCTAAAGTTGTAATTATTTTAAAAGTAGAACCAGGCGGATATAATCCCTGGGTCGCCCGGTTTAAAAGAACCGAGTTATTATTATCTTCTGAAATAATGGAATCCCAGTCTGCCGCAATAGTATTCGGGTCAAAATCCGGTTTGGACACCATGGCAAGCACTTTTCCGGTGGAAGGCTCCATCACAACAACTGCACCATCATAATTACCCAATGCCTGATATGCAGTTTCCTGCAAAGTGGAATCCAACGTGGTAACCACATTGTCTCCCATGCTTTTTTCATCTTTAATCTCGTTAAACATACGCTCTAATACAAAAGAATGGGAACGTAAAAGATTAAAGTTCATATTGGATTCAATACCGGACTTTCCATTGGTGGAAAACCCGACCACATGCGCATACATATTACCATAAGGATATTTCCGGGTTTCATTACCGGCAGCATCCACTACGGTCTCGGCTAAAACTTTGCCATCTGCTGACATAATCTTTCCTCTGACCACACGGTCTGCAAAAGTATCCTGCCTGCTATTATATGGACTATTGATAAAATCTTCGCTTTTTACCATCTGAAAATATACCATATATCCCATCAGGCAGATAAAAATAGCAAGGAAAAGATAGGTAATCACTGCAAATTCTTTATTCTTACTAACTGAGGTTCCTGACTTCTGTTTCGAATCCTGATTTTGCTTTCTTTTCTGCTGATTTATATTCTCCTTTTTCATAATGTGACACTCCTTCGTCTTCCCGCAAAATATATAATCCCTGAATAATGCCAAATATAATCAATGTACTTAACATGGAACTACCTCCATAGCTGACTAACGGAAGGGTTACTCCGGTGGATGGAATAAATTTTGTAACTCCGCCAATGGTTAAGAATACCTGAAATCCGTAAATCGTTCCAAGTCCAAGTGCCACCAGCTTATAAAAGGAATCCTTTAACTGCATGGCAATATTTAAAAACATCAGGAAACAGCTTACACAGACCAGAATCAGACACAGGGCAAACATTCCACCCAGTTCTTCTGAAATTGCTGCGAAAATAAAATCCTGTTCTACTACCGGTATTTTATTTGGCATGCCCTGATATAACCCCAGACCGAAGAAGCCTCCGGTCCCGATTGCAAAAAGTGACTGGCAGATCTGATAGCCCTCTTTGTCAATTACTTTTAGAGGTGTTTTCCATGCCACCACACGGACTCTGACATGATTAAATAATTTATAGGCAATTACTGCCGCTACACTTCCCGCCAGCAGTCCACCGGCAAAATAGAGTGGTTTTCTCGTTGCCACATAAAGCATTGCCATATAAGCCACAAAGAAAATCAATGCGCCACCTAAATCCCGGGATAATACCAGAATCAATACATGCAGTGCTGCAATCAAAGTGGTAATTACCACCTGACGGAATTCCGTTGATTTATGATACATGGCAGCCACAAAAAACACAAAAAGAATCTTAATAAATTCAGACGGCTGTACCGTAATTCCTGCTATGGTAAAGGAAATCTTTGCTCCATAGCTGGTGCTTCCTGCGATACATACAATACCAAGTCCCACAATACCGATTGCCGCATAAATCCAGGTAAGATTCCGGAAAAATCCCATCCTCCGTATCATCACCGGAATCACAAGGGAAATCACACAGGATACCGCTGCAATCGCAAACTGCTTGATAGCATGTCCAAAATTCAGGCGGGTCAGAATAATAAACCCGATAATCATAAGCATACACATATTATTAACCAAAAGTCTTGAAGCCGTCGGATAACATAATTTGTACACATTCCGCACCACAACAAGAAGAATTATCTGCGCCAGATAAAAAATAAAGGTATATGCATCCTCTGTCACCGCAAATATGACTAAATATGCCGTAAAATGAATCGCATACAAAATTCTTGCCTGCCGCCTGAATTTCTTTTCCTGTTTTCGTTCTGATATATTCCGGAATACCGCAAAACATTCATATGTATACACGGAAAACAGAATAATCAGTGCATATTTTGATAATTCCACAATCAAATGAACCATAAATACCTCTGCTTTATTCTACGCCTCGTTTAAAATGTCCATTGGTGCATTCCATTGGAAGCTGCCCCAAAATGCCACCATTTTTATAAATATCACCATAAATTGTTAAAATCTGTTCTGTCTCTTCTTCAGTTTCTGTCGTAAAGGAAAGCCTTACGGCAGCCGGTGCAATCTTTTTCACGGTTACGTCTTCCTTAAAGAGACAGACCGGAAGCGAATTATAAATTACGTTATAACATTCCGAGCAGAAATTTTTCACCGGAAAATGTACAGAATAACGGTCTTTTAAGTTCAGCACCTTGTGCTGATGCATACAGCCTAACGTGTTCTTATGAATACACTGTGCCGTTATCATAAGTGGAAGTCTGCCATAGATAATCATTTCAGACCGGCTGTTTTCTCTTCTTAAAATCTCCTTCCGGTTCAATTCCACCGGAATTGTATCCTGTATCATTCCAAGACGATAAAAATATTCTGCCGCTTCATTGGAATAGGTATATAAATTACTGTCGGATACCATCTGCCAGTTTTCATTGCCCCATTCCTTTATAAACGCAATTTCATCAAGACTCCGCACCATAATACCATCTAATGGAAGCTTTTTTAGCTCCGGCATGATTTTTTCATAAAAAAGACTGGTCTGCTGCCTGAAAATAAACGGGAATACATAAAATGCTTTCTTACCGGATGCATGTACCCTGTCTATATCCTCGCTTAACTTGCGGATCAGATTTTCTCTTGTATACAACATACAATCAAGGTAAACCGTATCCACGAAATCGGCTTTTAATACTGCCGGAAGCTGTTCTGCGTCTTCAATCAGTACCCGGACTTCTGTGGATGAACCAGCGGATTGTTGTCCAGAAGCCTGTGATAATGACTGTCCGGAAATCTGCTTTTCTTTTATGGCATTTCCTGTTGTCTGCCTATCTGTTTCAGCGGAAGAAGTTTCCACCAATTCTGGAAGCGTTCTTTCATAAGGTTTCAACAACGCTTCTTCTAATGCTTCCAACGCACCTCTTCGCAGCTGGTTCAGCTGGTTTACCGGCATAAAAATATCATCATCCATTGTAACTTCAAGCTTTTCAAAAACAAATGGTGTATTTCCAGTCTTTGTAATCTTTTCTGTTACAACTTCTTCCGTCAACGGACGATTCTGCGCTACAAGAACCATATCTCCCTGATAAGAAACTTTTATTTTTCCATATTGCACTTCTATCTTAGCAGGGCATTCTTTATTTAATATTAACTTTCCTTTAATCTTTTCTTTTAATTCGGTGTCTACATATTCTCTACGGATGTTATCCTGAAGAACACCTTCGCTCTTATTATGGGAAGCACTCTCTCCGCTTAGCATATCACTGTCATTATGATGATAGTAATATCCGTTGGTAAAGCCACCTCGGTTTCCAAGTTCTAAAAGTGCCCTGATATCCTTCTTCTCCACCGGAATACGGCTTCCATCCAGATAGGAATCCATATATTTTCGGTAAATACTTACTACACCGGCAGCATACTCCGGTGTCTTCATCCGTCCTTCTATCTTAAAGGAATATACCCCATGGTCTGCCAGTTCATACAAAAATGGCAGTGTACACATATCCTTAAGGCTCAGAATCGGTGTTGCATGATGTCCGGTAAGACTTTTTTCTCCCTGCAATACTTCATAGGAAAGGCGGCATGGCTGTGCACATCTGCCACGGTTTCCGCTTCTTCCGCCGATGATACTACTGAAAAGGCACTGTCCGGAATAACAGTAACACAATGCGCCATGAATAAAGCTTTCCAGTTCCACGCCTACTTCATCATGGATTCTTTGAATTTCTTCTAAGGACATTTCTCTCGCTGTCACCACACGCTCTACACCCTGTTCCTTTAAAAGCCTGGCTCCCTCTACATTGGTAATGGTCATCTGGGTACTGGTATGTATCGGAAGATTTGGAAAATGAGTTTTGATAAACTCCATAACGCCCATATCCTGCACGATGACAGCATCTAATCCCGCTTCATAATAAGGGTGCAGATAATCATAGAGCTGTCCTAATTCATATTCTTTTAACAGAGTATTCACCGCAAGAATAATTTTGCGTCCATGAATATGTCCGAAACGGATTGCTTCTAATAATTCTTCTTCGTTAAAATTATTGGCATATGCTCTTGCACCGAACATACTTCCGCCAAGATATACGGCATCTGCTCCGGCATGAATGACTGCCTTTAATGTTTTCAAGGAACCTGCCGGTGCTAAAAGTTCTAACTCTTTCATCTTTCCTCATCTCCTATGGCAACAAAAGGGACAGATAAATGTCTGCCCCCTTTCATAGTTTTTATTCTCTATTACGCTTTCTTTCCGGAAGGCTTTTCCTCTTTCTTTTCTTCCGTATGGTCTGTTTTCTTTTCCTCTGGTTTTTCAGTTTTTTCCGGTTTTTCAAGTTTATCTACTTTACCAAATAAAGCATCTTCTAAGGTTGCTTCTAATCTGGTCTTATTTAAAAGCAGCTCTTTATTTTCTTTTTCCAGATCCTTTAAAGATTTGGCATCACTTTCCATGCGGATCTGGTTGGAAATCAGTTCATGCTTTAAATCATAGATTTCACGGTCTTTTACCTCTAAATCCTGCTCTAATTTTTCAACCTGATTTTTCGCTTTGAAGTAATCATCTGCAATGTTCAATGCCAGCAATGTGGAACGCATATCACTTGGAATTCTCTTATATTCATCCAGCATTTTAAATTCTGCAATCTTATCATTGATATAAGTTGCTACCTTCTGTAAATACTCCTGACTCTCATATCCGCTTAAAGTATATACTTTTCCATCAATAATCACTTCTGTATTATTTTTTGCTGCCATTTTCATTTCCTCTCTGCGTATCTGCCTAAAAATATTCTCTGACTACTACATATAGCATATTATAGCTATAAATCTGTCGAAAAACAACTATTTTCTTAGCCCTCTATTCCAAAGTGATGATATGCAAATTCTGTTGCGACCCTTCCCTTTGGTGTCCGATTGATAAATCCATTCTTTACAAGATATGGTTCATAAACATCCTCTATGGTTCCGGCATCTTCCCCAATCGCTGCCGCAAGGGTATCCAGCCCTACCGGACCACCCTGGAATTTTTCAATAATCGTAAGCAAAATGTTCCTGTCATTCTGGTCTAATCCCATCTTGTCTACTTCCAGTAAATCCAGTGCAAAGGATGCTACTTCTTTGGTAATTTCACCATTGTACTGCACCTGTGCAAAATCACGCACCCTCTTTAAAAGGCGGTTGGCAAGACGCGGCGTTCCTCTGGAACGGCGTGCCAATTCGATTGCACCTTCCTCATCAATCTTTACCTCTAACTTTTTTGCAGAATGGACAATAATTGTCTTAAGTTCCTCCACATTATAAAATTCCAGATGATGTACCACTCCAAAACGGTCTCTTAAGGGTGCCGATAAAAGTCCGGCTCTGGTAGTGGCACCAACCAGCGTAAAATGCGGTAAATCAAGGCGGATTGAACGGGCAGTTGCGCCTTTTCCCACCATAATGTCAATGACATAATCCTCCATGGCAGGATATAATACTTCCTCTACCTGCCGGTTCAAACGATGAATCTCATCTACAAATAAAATGTCACCTTCTGCAAGATTACTTAAAATAGCTGCCATTTCTCCCGGCTTTCCAATTGCCGGACCGGAAGTAACTTTCATATGTACACCCATTTCATTGGCAATAATGCCGGCAAGAGTAGTCTTACCAAGTCCCGGAGGACCATAAAACAATACATGGTCTAAGGACTCTCCACGCTGTTTTGCAGCCTCTATATACACTTTAAGATTTGCTTTTGCTTTCTCCTGACCAATATATTCATCCAAGGTCATCGGACGCAGTGTTTTTTCGATTTTGATATCTTCATCCTGCATCTGCGTTGAAATTACACGTTTTTCCATTTTCTGCTCCTCTTATAAGAATGCCATCTGCTTCAAAGCCAGTTTTAAAATATCTTCTACCGAACTGTCTTCCGTAATTTCAATATCACGAAGAACCTTCAAAGCCTCTGTGGAAGAATAACCCAGTGAAACCAGTGCCTCTACCGCTTCATTGCGGATTCCTTTTAAGCCGTTACCAGAAGCAGCTTCCTGTGTATGGCTTAATTTCTGTTCAAAGGCATCCTCTAAACTAAGCTTGTCTTTTAATTCTATAATCAACCGCTGTGCCGTCTTATTTCCAACACCCGGAGCTTTTGCAATTGCTTTTGCATCATCAGATAATACTGCAAAACGCAAATCATCCGTTGACATGACAGAAAGAATTGCCAGTGCACCCTTTGGTCCGATTCCGGATACACCAATCAGCAATTTAAATACATTCAAATCATCTCTGGTAAGAAAGCCATATAAAATAAATGCATCTTCTCTGACGCAAAGATAGGTATAGATTTTTACTTCTTCGCCAACTCCCGGTAGCAGAGATAATACCTGTCCCGGAATATAAATATTATAGCCGATTCCGCCATTTTCAACGACAATATGATTCTCTGCCACTATTTCGGATAATTCGCCTTTGATATATGAATACATAATCTTCCTCCTACTTCCTTTGCCACAATTCCAATCAGAGCACCCGTCACAAAGCCTGCAATCAATAAAACCGGCATATAGTAAATGACATGGTATGAACTTACCAGAAATCCTGCTACGATAAGCTGTCCCATATTATGTATGATTCCGCCACAGATACTGACCGTAACTACATGAAAACAGTTCATCCGAATCAGAATAAACATAAGTACAAAGCTTAATAATCCGCCGGCAAGTCCATAACAGATGCTGACCAAATTTCCAAATAAAATTCCGGTAAGCACAATACGAAGCACCGATACACAAAGAGCCTCTCTCCAGCCAATCAGATACAGCATCAGCACCGTAACAAGGTTGGCAAGTCCAAGCTTTACTCCCGGTATTCCAATGGCAAAGGGCAATATTGCTTCCACATAACTTAATATCATGGCCAGTGCCAAAAACACGCCAAGATATGCTACACTTTTCTTCATGCTTTCACCTACCCTGCCACATCATCCAATGTATTTTTCTGCTCACTTTCTACGGTTACTACAACCCGGTTTGGCAGACAGATAATGGATTCTTTATCTTTGGAAATTGCGTTCTGATGCATACACAACTGATCCGGGCAGTCCGCCTCAAGCATATAGGCAGTCCCATTTTCAATCGTTACGATATTGGTAACTTTTCCATCTATTTTAATTGGAATCTCTTTATTTTCTGACAGGGAATATCTGCCATATTCACTGCCATTTACCGTAATGATAATACTGTCACCGCTTCGTAATGCAGAGGTCATTCCCACATAAAACACCAGAATAACTACTGCAAGAATTTCCAGCAACAGGATATCATTTTTTCCAAAACGACGGTTCATTTACTCTGCAACCTCTCCCATATAATAAAAGCCTTTGCATTCTTTTAAATGTACCGGTACGATAGTTCCAATCATGGATACATCACCCGGCAGATGTACCACTGAGTTATTGGATAATCTTCCGGTTACAAGGCCTTCCTGCTGTTCATCTAATTCTTCGACTAATACATCCTGCACGCTTCCGGTTAATGCTCCGGCTTTCTTTGCAGAAATATCCTGTACCAGTTTTAACAGCCGGTCAAAACGGTCTTTTATCACATCTTCCGGAATCTGATTTTCCATTTTGGCAGCAGGCGTTCCGGTACGTTTTGAATAAATAAAAGTAAACGCGCTGTCATACTCTACCTGTCTTACCACATCCATGGTCTCTAAGAAATCTTCTTCAGTTTCTCCCGGAAATCCTACAATAATATCTGTTGTAATTGCCAGATCCGGCATTGCTTTTTTGATTTTTTCAACCAGTGCAAGATAATGCTCCTTGTCATAGTGACGGTTCATTTCTCTTAACACTCTGCTGCTGCCGGACTGAAGCGGCAGATGAAGATGTCTGCAGATTTTCTTGGAATTCTTCATTACTTCAATCAGTTCATCGGATAAATCCTTTGGATGGGATGTCATGAACCGGATTCTTTCCAGACCTTCAATCTTTTCTACTTCCTGTAAGAGCTGTGCAAAGGTCACTGGTGTATCTAAGTTCTTTCCATAGGAATTGACATTCTGTCCTAAGAGCATAACTTCTACTACACCATCTGCTACCAATTTTTCAATTTCTCTTATGATATCCTGCGGTTTTCTGCTGCGTTCTCTTCCTCTTACATATGGCACAATACAGTAACTGCAGAAATTATTGCAGCCAAACATAATATTAACACCGGACTTAAAGCTGTATTTCCGCTCTACCGGAAGTTCTTCTACAATTTCTTTCGTATCATCCCAGATGTCAATCACCATTTTCTGCTCTTCAAAGCAGCGTACCAGAAGTTCTGCAAATTTAAAGATATTATGGGTTCCGAAAATCAGGTCTACAAAACGATAGCTCTGTTTTAATTTTTCCACAACCTCCGGTTCCTGCATCATACAGCCGCATAATGCAATCATCATATCTTTATTCTTTTTCTTAAAACCGCTTAAATATCCCAGACGTCCGTAAACCTTATTGTTGGCATTTTCACGTACGGTACAGGTATTATAAATGACAAAATCTGCTTCCTCGGAATCGGTCTCTTCAAAACCTACGGTCTCTAAAATTCCGCATAACTTTTCGGAATCTCTGGCATTCATCTGGCACCCAAAAGTTGTCACATGAAAGGTAAGCGGTCTGCCTTTCTTCCTGGAAATCTGCGTCACATACTGCTTTGCAAGGTCCATAAAATAAAATTGTCTCTGCGGTTCCATTACCGGAACTTCACCGGTGTGATTTATCTTTTCTATTTCTCTCATTTCTTTTCCTGTTTTCTTAATATTTTTCTTATTATTCTCTGATCTGGCCATCCCCATAAATGATATATTTGGTGGTCGTCAGTGCTTCTAAGCCCATCGGTCCTCTGGCATGCAGCTTCTGGGTACTGATTCCGATTTCTGCCCCAAAGCCAAACTCAAATCCGTCGGTAAAACGTGTGGATGCATTCACATAAACAGCAGCAGCATCAATCTCATTTAAGAACTTCTGCGCATGCTCATAATTATTGGTAATGATTGCTTCCGAATGTCCGGTATTATATTTATTGATATGTGTAATGGCTTCATCAATATCTGAAACTGTCTTTGCAGAAATAATATAATCCAAATATTCGGTGCCCCAGTCTTTTTCTGTTGCAGCCACTGCATCTTTTGTAGCTTTCTGAACCCGCTCATCCCCACGGATTTCTACATGGCTTTCGGATAATTTTGCAGAAAGGCGTGGCATCAGTTCATCTACGATGCTCTCATGCAGCACTAAAGATTCACAGGCATTGCATACACCGATGCGCTGTGTTTTGGCATTATTAATGATATTCACCGCCATATCAAGGTCTGCGGTTTCATCCACATAAATGTGGCAGTTACCGGTACCGGTCTCAATCACCGGAATTGTAGCATTTGCTACCACAGCACGAATCAGTCCTGAGCCACCTCTTGGAATCAGTACATCCACATACTCATTCATTTTCATAAATGCAGTAGCAGTTTCCCGGCTGGTATCTTCGATTAAAGAAAGCACTCCTTCCGGCAGCTGGTTATTACTTAAAGTTTCATTGATGCTCTTTACGATTGCCATATTGGAATGAATGGCATCACTTCCACCTTTTAAAATCACGGTATTTCCAGTTTTAAAGCACAAAGCAAAGGCATCTGCTGTTACATTTGGACGTGATTCATAAATAATTCCAATGACACCTAATGGTACACGCTTCTTTCCAATCATAAGTCCATTCGGGCGCTGTTTCATGGAAAGGACTTCTCCTACCGGATCTTCTAATTCTGCTACCTGGCGGATTCCTTCTGCCATCTGTGCAATACGCTCTTTATTTAACATCAGACGGTCTAAAAGTCCCTGATGCATTCCGGCTTCTCTTCCTACATCCATATCCTTCTGGTTTGCTGCTAAAATAGCATCGCTATCTTCTACTAAATGTTCTGCAACTTCAAGCAAAATCTTTTCTTTTTCTTTCATGCCCATATTCCGCATGATGACTTCTGCTGCTTTTGCTCTCTTACCTAATTCCTGTAATTCCATATTTTCCTCCTTCTACTTATTTTCGTCTCTGTTATCCGTTACTTTATAAATCTTCTCCGGTGTTACAAGATAATCCATCGGAATATCATGGGTCTCCATGGGCACCTGCCCAGCCAACTGACAGGATAATGCAATTCCAACCCGGATTACTTTCTTATATTTCTGAAAAAAACGATCATAAAAGCCCTTACCATATCCGCTTCTTCCACCGTTAATATCAAAGACCAGTCCCGGTGTGAATACAATTGTTTTCTCCTGCTCAAGTTCTACTAAATCTATCGCCGGTATCTCATCCTTTGGCTCCATCACATGAAAATACCCTTCCTGAAAATCATCTGTACTATTGACTTCACAAAAGTCCATTTCTTCTCCACGCACCCGGGGGAAAGCTGCTCTTTTTTGAATGCTTTCTTTAAAAAGCGGCAATAAAGAAGCTTCTTTCCCAAGGGGATAATAAAAGAAACAATTTTGTGCTTTCTGAAAGATTTCCCAGGTACTGATATTCTGACAAATCCTTTGGGATTCTTCTCTTACAATATTATCCGGCATTGCATTTCGCAGTGTCTTATACTTAGTTCTGATGCTTGCCTTTGTTTCCATATTTTTCTCCCAGATTGGTTACCGTTCCATCTGCATTTACCATATCAATATTATCTAACTGTCCCTTCAGATTCCGCTTTACACTTGCTATGTATTCCTTGCGAAGTGCTGCCTGTTCTTCCTTTTCTTCCGGTGTCAGTCCTTCTTTCTGGGATTTATGATATAATTCATTGATTCTTGCTATTATATTTTCAATCATCTTTTTACTCCATGCTTTCTTCTACATAATCTGCAATATAGAAATCATCATTTTTATTGGCTTTGAAAAAGGTTCCCACCTGTTTTCCTTCGAAAATCTGATGCAGAACTCCCACATCCTTTGCATTGGCAATAATCATATCTGCTCCGGATAAGGTTGCAATCCTTGCTGCCGTTAATTTGGTGGTCATTCCACCGGTACCAACATCACTACCTACTGTATCTCCTGCCATGTTTTCAATCCGATTATCAATTTTTTCTACTACCGGTATCAATTCTGCTTTTGGATTCTTTCTCGGATCATCCGTATACAACCCGTCAATATCAGATAAAAGAATCAACAAATCTGCTCCTACCAATGAGGCTACAATAGCCGACAGGGAATCGTTATCACCAAACTGCATCTCATAAGTAGATACGGTATCATTTTCATTTACAATTGGTATAATTCCCATTTCAAACAATTCTTCAAAAGTATTCTGGGCATTTTTTCTCGACACGTTATCAACCATAGTTTTTTTTGTCATAAGAACCTGTCCCACATTCTGGTGGTACTCTGAAAAAAGCTTTTGATAAGTCATCATAAGTCTCGCCTGTCCCACTGCCGCACATGCCTGTTTTACAGCTATTTTCTCCGGTCTTTCTTTGAATCCCATGGACTGTCTTCCTACTGCAATAGCCCCGGAGCTGACCAGGCATACA
>ERZ791744.1484-NODE-1484-length-15474-cov-22.234905_pt1 | contig 15474 bp, 9 predicted proteins | sample MGYA00510039_ERZ791744 | MGnify/ENA primary metagenome ERZ791744 (study PRJEB30046, sample SAMN00791969) | human gut metagenome | study: EMG produced TPA metagenomics assembly of the A metagenome-wide association study of gut microbiota in type 2... | reverse complement strand
CTCGCGCAGTCTGTTCATGTCTGATTCGGTCGTCATTGCTATTCTGTATTTTAACTGTTTATTTATTTTTTTTGGAGGGGGGATTTAGTTTGCCTGCATTGCGCGGCTCGCTTCCATGAAGGAGGAAAGCATATCGAGTGTATGGCTTGCCGAACTTTCTATCTCGGTCTGCAGTGTGTCCGGGACGTCGGCTGCCGGGACATCGTACACAGCAGGCGAGCCACCTTGCGCCGAGATCATCTGAGCCTGTATCTGTTCGGCGGATATGCGCCGGAGCCCGCGTGCTTCAAGGCTTGCGGCGGCGCGGACTATGTCTGTGTATGCCAGATTGTTGTCTCGTGCATACACGAGCAGCTCAATGAAGCCGCGCGGTGACTCGCGGAAGTGTTCCCGGTAAAGCGCCGCCACCGACGGATGAACCTGCCGCAGTGCCACGGACCGTCCCAGCGCGGCCGGTTTGCGTAGAAATGTCCCCAGATAGTGCATCAGGTCTATGACCCAGTCGCCGGATCGTCGGCTGCGGGCATGGGCCGCCACCCGGTCGCGTCCGGACATAACCACGATACGCTCGGAATAGAGCTTTACCGCCACCTGTGAGCCCACAAGCCGGTCCGGGACAGAGTAATGCACGCCTTCGACGGTTATCGTGGAGTATTTGCCCACGCGGTAGAGCCTCTGCTCGAAGCAGCCGATGTCGCCGTGATCCAGCGGGCGGAGCGCCGCAATGTCCGCCTGTGTGCGGCTGCGTTTCTCATCGGCCGACATATTGGAAGCCTCGGCATTGATTCTGTCACAGACCGCCGACAGATGCGCCTGCGCCGCCTCCAGAGAATCAAAACGCACATCGAACGAGAATGCTCGGCGGCGGATGTACTCCACCGAACGCTCCACTTTCCCTTTCTCCCATCCTGAACGCGGATTACAGAAATGGGGTGTAAAACAGTAGTGTACCTCCATGCGCAGCAGTGCGTCCGTATGTTCGCGGTCGCGTCCGAGGAACTTCTTTACGGCCGTGCGCATGTTGTCGTACGCCATCACACGCGGAGTGCCGCCCAGTTCCCTGAAGCAGTTGCGGTGCGCTTCCATAAGAGCCAGGGTATCCTCGCGTGAGAACAGATAGGCCTTGCGCATATTGCTGTGGTCCAGGGTGAACACGGCCATATGCAGACGCGTGCGGACTCCGTCCAGCCACAGGGTGACCACTCCCCAGTCGAACTCGCACCGGAACCCCGGCTCATAGCTCTGGCGGATGTACGCCTTCGCGGCTCTGTCAGTCTGCGGCGGCATGGCCTCGAGCGCACGCACGTACTGACATACCGTGGAATACGCTATGCGGATGCCATCGTCCTGAAGGCGACGCCACATATCGAGCTTGCGCATCTGCTGCTTGTGAAGCCCGGCCGCCGCATTCTCCCGGTTGCGGGCTATGAAGCCGTCAATCCGGCGCCGCACCTCTTCGGTCACTACACGCCGGACACGGCCGCTGCTGTCATACTTTGGTTTTGTCAGAAGATAGTCGTCAACCTCCCCGGATGTGGGAGCGGGTCCCGTCTCTTTTTCGAACTCCCGAAGATACTTGCGTACCGTCTTGCGGCTCATGCCGTTGCGTCGCGCTATCTCCCGGATGCTCATCCCCTCGCGGCGATGAGACAGAATGATGGATGTCTTTTCCTCCATGTGTAACATTTTGTGGACGCGTTGATGTTGGTTTGTTTTATCAACGATGTCCGGGTTAAACTTACCCATGGGGTGGGTCCATTTTCAATTGCTGTGCCTGGGTCCCTTTTCAAATGTTAGATGCAATAAACTCACGGCAAAAGTCCACTTTCAAATTCCTCTCCGACACTATCCCCAATCCCCGCGCGGTGTTCTTCATCAGGGGCAAGAAGTACCTGTGTGAAAAACTAACTGCGACATTCACGGAACACGGAATGTCGCAGCTTATCAAGGGCGTTTTTTACCCGATAGTGGAGTAGGTAAATTTTGTTACCGGGTAACAATCCATTTCATAGCGGAGTAACAAAAAAGAGGTCAGCCGACCTCTTTTCATATCTTGTTATCTTACGCGGTTCTTTCTTGGTTCTCATTTTCGCTATTATCACTTGTACTCTCTGATTATAAAGGTGGTAACATTTTTCTTAGGATAACAACGCAGAAGCCCACGCTTGTATATGCAAAGACAACTTACAGCAGAGACTCCGTAATCGCCTCCGCCGTCTCCGTCTGTCTCCTCCTCCGCTGAATCCACAATCCACGGAACAATTTTCCCACAATTCACGGAATGAATTTGCCACAATCCACGGAATAAAATCCGTAAATCACCATAAATTCGATCATTTATGATTATATCTTCCCACAGCACAACATCGACAATTGGAACGCATTTGGACCTGTCGGATAAAAAACTTATATTTGCAGGATGAAAGGCTTGAATTATCCAATCGGAATGCAATCGTTCAGCGAAATACGTTCGAACGGTTATGTCTATATCGACAAGACAGAATATATATTCAAATTGCTCGATAACGGCAAGTATAAGTTTCTAAGCCGTCCGCGAAGATTCGGTAAAAGCCTTTTCATTTCTACTCTTGAGGCATTTTTCAAAGGGAAAAAAAGCCTTTTTGAGGGATTGGCTATAGATCGACTTTTGCCCGGGCCGTGGCCCGTTCATCCCGTAATCCATCTTGATTTCTCCGGTGAGGACTATAATTCGATCAATGTACTGGAAATGAAGATAAATTCCTTCCTTCTCAGATACGAACGGATGTATGGCCTACAATCTGAAAACATTACCCTCTCGGAAAGATTCCGCAATGTCGTACGCACTTTGCACGAAAATACCGGAATGCAGGTGGTGATCCTCATTGACGAATATGATACTCCCATCACATCGACGATCGGCCGACCGGAACTACAGGCACGACTAAGTGCGACTCTTTATGGTTTCTATTCCTCTTTGAAGTCACTCGACAATCATCTTAAATTCTGCATGTTAACCGGAGTGACAAAATATGGCCATCTTTCGGTATTCAGTGGTCTAAACAATCTGCTTGACATATCTCTTCTGAATGATTACGCAGGAATATGCGGCATCACGGAGGATGAATTGCACAGCAGCCTCGGGGAGGGGATAAAATCGTATGCACGCGCGGAATCACTCAGTGAATCAGAAGCCCTTGCCGAGTTCAAAGCCAATTATGACGGCTACCATTTCTCGAGATCCATGCTTGACGTCTATAACCCATACAGTCTTATGAACGCACTTGCAAGCATGGAAATTTCCGATTATTGGTATCGCAGCGGCACACCGTCAATTCTTATCCATACTTTAAAACAGCATACCATCGACATCCAAACCCTGAACGGCGCAAAAGCCTCACAGGAAATGCTCGAAAACATATCTTCTTTCAACGTCAATCCTATCGCTCTTTTCTTCCAGACAGGCTACCTTACAATCAAGGACTACGACAGGCACTCGCGTCTGTTCACTCTCGGCTATCCTAATCGTGAGATAGAATCCGGTCTTATGGATAATATATTAAGTTCATATTGTCATATGAATGACTCCCGGGTATTTGTCGCCGAACTGAGATCTTATCTCGAAAAAGGCAATCCGGAAGCATTCATAAACGCATTGCAAGTATTTTTCGCCAATATTCCCTACGACCTTCGCAAAAATATCGACCGGTATGAAAATTATTATCATACCATCTTTTATGTATTGACACGACTCCTCGGAATGGATTCCGAGGCTGAATACCATACTTCGGAAGGATCGATAGATCTGGTGATAAAAACAGAAAAATATATTTATATAATTGAATTGAAGATCAACGGCAATGCAGACGATGCCATGAGCCAAATCAAAGAGCGTAGATATGAATTGCCCTTTAATCAGGATGCACGTAAACTGTTCACTATAGGCATAGGCTTCGCCCAATCGACCCACACCATAGATTCTTACGAAATCCGGTGATCCTGCAACAGGAAGAGCAGATAATCTTTTTGACCTGTCGGATAAAAAACTTATATTTGCAGGATGAAAGGCTTGAAATATCCAATCGGCATACAGACATTCGCTAAAATACGCGAAGAAAACTATTTATATGTAGACAAGACCGACCTTGTCGCCAATCTCGTAGGCAATGGCGGCTACTATTTTCTGACTCGCCCACGACGTTTCGGAAAAAGTCTGCTTATGTCGACAATCGAAGCTTTCTACAGAGGGAAAAAGGATCTGTTCAAAGGACTTGCAATAGAGAATATGGATCTGGACTGGACACCGCGTCCCGTCCTGCATTTCGACCTCAGTCCACAAAAATATGAATCCAATGACAGCATTGCCCGTCTCCTGGATGAATATCTCAAGCATATGGAGGAAGAATGGGGTATTACGGAAATTGCCCCCGATCTGACCACCCGCTTTATGAAAATCATTCGTACCGTCGCCAATAAATCATCGCGTAAGGTGGTGATCCTGATCGATGAATACGACAAGCCCCTCCTGGAAAGCATGTTCGACACTTCACTTCAGACAGCCTTCCGCAACGAGCTAAGCGCATTCTATTCCGTATTGAAGGTTATGGATCCTTTCATTGAATTCGCCATGCTTACCGGTGTTACCAAATTCGGAGCCTTAAGCGTCTTCAGCGGACTCAACAACTTACGTGACATTTCACTTGAAGCCCGCTTCGCCTCAATCTGCGGCATAACGGAAAGCGAATTATATTCCCACTTCTCTCAAAGCATACGGGAACTGGCATCTTCGCACCACGTATCGGACGACACCATAGCCGCCAGACTCAAGGAAAATTATGACGGTTATCATTTCTCAGCGATCTCTCCCGACATCTACAACCCTTTCAGCCTCCTTAATGCATTTGCAAGCGGAAATATAGGCACTTATTGGTTTTCGACCGGGACGCCATATTTTCTGGCAAGGCTCCTGCTTAAAAATGAGTTTAATCTCAACGATTTTTCTTCTGTCGAAGCATCTGCCAAAACTTTGGGAGGAATTGACAAGGCATTTGAGAATCCTATAGGCTTTTTCTATCAAAGCGGATATCTTACCATTAAGAAATATGATGCCGAAGAAGAGCTTTTCACACTTGGCTATCCCAACCGGGAAGTCGAAAAAAGCTTTTTAAGTTATCTCCTGCCTCGCTATGCAAAGATAGATTCGAATGAAAGCGCGTTTGCGATATCACGTATGCGAAAAGATCTATTGTCAGGCAATGCGGAAAGTTTCATGATCCGCATACAAAGTCTTTTTGCAGGGCTTTCTTACGAAAATATAACTCTTGACAACCTCGAATTACATTATCACAATGTAATGTATCTTGTATGCACCTTACTTGGTTTCACTACGCATACTGAATACCGGACAGCTGTCGGCAGAATAGATTTATTGGTCGAAGTGCCTGAATACGTCTACATAATGGAATTCAAAATAAACTCCACACCGGTAGCCGCTTTGAATCAGATCATAGAGCGAGGATATGCGACAAAATTCAAGTCCGACAACCGACATGTCATCATGATCGGAGCAAATTTCTCAACGTCAAAGCGGACTCTTGACAACTGGCTCATAAAATAGATGGGTATTTTTGTTACAATTTTATGAATTTTTGCGGATTCAGGCGTTTATCTGAATATTTAGAGTTAACTTTGCAGAATATTCAGATAAAGTTATTATGTCGCAGACAAACCGATATTCCGGCCTGACATCAGCGCAGGTCGAAGAAAGCCGACGCCTTAACGGCGTAAATATCCTGACACCCCCCGCCAAGGAACCGTTATGGAAACAGTTCCTTGCCAAGTTCAGGGATCCGCTTATCATAATCCTGCTTGTGGCCGGAGCATTGTCGATCGGCATATCCTGTTATGAATTCTGGGGACTGCATCAGGCGGCAGACGTATTTTTCGAACCTGCCGGCATATTCATTGCTATTCTTCTGGCTACCGGCATGGCATTCTACTTCGAACGCAAGGCCGACAAGGAGTTCGCGCTCCTCAATCAGGTCAATGACGAAGAACCCGTGCAGGTCATCCGCGACGGACACGCCACCACCGTTCCACGCAAGGATGTGGTGGTGGGAGACATTGTCGTTCTGAACACAGGCGAAGAGATTCCCGCTGACGGAGAACTGCTTGAGGCCGTATCGCTAAATATCGATGAATCCACCCTGACCGGTGAGCCGATATGCCACAAGACCACCGACCCCGCACAGTTCGATCCCGAAGCGACATTTCCCTCCGACCACGCCATGCGCGGGACAAAGGTGATGGAAGGCCACGGCGTGATGCACGTCCTTAAAGTCGGCGACGCCACAGAAAACGGCAAGGTCTTCGAAGCCGCCCAGATAGATGACGGGCTGAAGACGCCGCTCGACCAGCAGCTCGAACGCCTTGGAGCTCTTATCTCGAAATTCTCCTACGTGATAGGCATACTCATCATTGCCGGACGTATAGCACTCTATTTCATCAACATGGATTTCGAGTGGCTCGGTTTTATGGCTTATTTTCTCCAGTCGGTCATGATAGCCGTCACGCTGGTTGTCGTATCCGTGCCGGAGGGACTGCCGATGGCTGTGACTCTCTCTCTGGCCTACTCCATGCGACGCATGCTCAAAACCAACAATCTCGTGCGAAAGATGCACGCTTGCGAGACCATGGGCGCCACCACGGTAATATGCACCGACAAAACAGGCACTCTTACTCAGAACCAGATGCAGGTGTTCCGCACCAACTTCTTCGTGCCCTCCTCCGAATCTCTCTACATTGACGAAGGTATAGCCGTAAATTCGACGGCACAGCTTGATCTGTCGGGCGAGAAACCTTCCGTACTCGGAAATCCTACGGAAGGCGCATTGTTGCTGTGGCTCCGCAGTCAGGGAGAGAACTACGAGACCCTGCGCGCCGGAGCGACACGGCTTGAGGAACTGCCTTTCACGACCGAACGGAAATACATGGCCACAGTCGTGCGTTCCGCATCGGGCAAGGATGTTCTTTATGTGAAAGGCGCACCGGAAATAGTATTCGGCATGTGTACCGACACTTCGGGTGTGACAAAGGCCGAGATAGACGCGCAACTGCTGGAATATCAGAATCAGGCCATGCGCACACTCGGTTTCGCATATCAGGAACTCCAGCCGGGCGACGCAACTATATCCGACGGCAAGGTGACTGCCACAGGCCTGCGTTTCATCGGCATCGTGGCAATTTCGGATCCGGTCCGCGCTGAAGTTCCCGACGCTGTCAGTGAGGTTCTCGACGCCGGAATAAAGGTGAAGATAGTGACCGGCGACACTCCCGGAACAGCCAAGGAGATAGGACGCCATATCGGTCTGTGGGACGACAGCCGCGACACGGACCGCAACATCATCACCGGCGTGGAATTCGCCGAACTCTCCGACTCCGCGTTGCTCAACCGCGTCGGCGACCTCAAGATAATAGCCCGCGCACGGCCTATGGACAAAAAGCGACTCGTCGAGGCGCTCCAGAAACGCGGAGAGGTAGTGGCCGTGACCGGCGACGGCACCAACGACGCGCCTGCGTTAAAAGCCGCGCAGGTCGGACTTTCGATGGGAGACGGCACATCCGTGGCAAAGGAGGCCTCCGATATAACCATAGTCGACAATTCTTTCTCTTCGATCGGCCGCGCCGTGATGTGGGGGCGTTCGCTCTATCAGAATATCCGTCGCTTCATCCTCTTCCAGATGACCGTCAACGTGGCGGCCTGTCTCATCGTGCTCGCAGGTGCCTTCATGGGCATGCAGTCTCCTCTGACCGTAACGCAGATGCTGTGGGTCAACCTGATCATGGACACGTTCGCGGCCATGGCGCTTGCATCGCTGCCTCCCACCCGCTCGGTGATGCGTGACAAACCACGCGACCAGCGTGATTTCATCATCAATCATCCCATGTGGCGTTCTATCATAGGTGTCGGCGTAACTTTCTTTGCAATACTCATCGGATTGCTGTATTACATGCAACATACAGATGTCACAAACCTGACGCAGATCGGGCGTCTCCCCTGGGTATCAGGCCACAACATGTCGCCCTACGAGCTGTCGCTTTTCTTCACCATATTTGTCTTCCTGCAGTTCTGGAACATGTTCAACGCCCGTGCGTTCGCGACAGGACGTTCCGCATTCCACTTCAAAGGATGCAAAGGATTTCTATCGATCGCACTTCTGATACTTTTAGGGCAGATTGCCATAGTCAGTCTCGGCGGCGAGTTCTTTACCGTAGTGCCCCTCAAGTTCACCGACTGGCTGATAATAATAGCCTCCACCTCCCTCGTGCTCTGGATCGGCGAATTCCTCCGCCTCTTCCGCCGCTCTTAATAGCTCCACCCGACCGGAGCCGCGTTAATTGGAGTAACATCGATCGGAGCAGCGCCTCTCCGAGGCGGTGAAATACCAGCCGATAACCCATCTAACACTATTTATCATTCTATTAACACTCCGCATTCACCGCCTTGGAGAGGCGCTGCTCCGATTGACACAGGAATCCTCCCGTAAAGACATTGCAACAGCTGAGAATCAGCTGCCGACACGAAATAAAGAGCTTGTTTTGCAAGATTATATCCCGCTACAATTTTTTTGGAATATTCGCAATTATTTGTAAATTTGCCAGATAATTAAAATACCTGTCATTATGAAACATTTATCATTTATTATCGCATTTTGCATCGCGCTTTTCGTGAATGCTCAACAATTTGAACCGAAATGGGTCGGAGAGGTTTCCATAGCCCAGATTCAGGGAAATGACACCGTCATGATCCCTACTGAAAAAGCGAATGTAAAAATAAAGACATCCAACTCCGCAGGAAGACTACTGGTCGGAATCGGCAACACACGCAGAAAGGTAGTCATTCAAGGTGGAGAATCCCCTGTCAGGATAAATCCTGATGGAGAAGTTACGCTTATAATAAAATGCAAGGACAATGAATCTGATCCTTCTTCTTTTATCCAGATTGTAAAATTTGAAAATAAAAAGAAAGAAAGAAGAACAGAGCTTTCAAATATCAATTGGGTCGGCAATGTATCTCAAGGCAATATGGAACTTGTTCCATATGATGCGGATCAATACGGCAAAGCCTCATATATACTTAAATTCCAGCCTGCGGAGGGAGAATATGGAGTCAGGGTCCTCAATCCGAATGAAAAAGACGAGAAGGTAACCATATTCTATTGCTTCGGCATTTATAACGAATAATAATTCTAAGAATATCTGGACTTTATAATATAGGCCGTGCGATGCACGGCCTATATTTATCAAGTACCCTTGTAAATCAGCTATAAGAAACATGACACATTCCCTCCCGACCTGTCATCCATTGCATGCGTGTCTCTAGTACTAATATTCATTAATTAATCTGATTATTCATTAACTGCCATAACACCGTCCTCTAATCCTGCGTTGTTTTTCTGAATTTAAAATTAAGCAATAATATTGACGATGAAAAAATTTCTGTTTACTTTACTGGTACTCTTAACATGTATATGTACAGCCAACGCATTCATTGACAAATATACCATCAACCGAGAAAACCTACCTGAAGAAGCCCGGCAGATGCTTGACGAACATTTCCCTAAAGCCAAGATCAGCATGATAAAGGTAGACCGGCATCTCCTGAAAAAGACAGACTATGACGTCCGTCTTACAAACGGTACAAAAATTGAATTCAGCAACAAGGGCAAGTGGACCTCTGTCGACTGCGGAAAGAAACAACTTCCTGAAGCTCTCGTGCCTAAGACCATCCGCAACTACATCTCAAAGAACCTAAGCGATGCAAAGATCTCCGGCATTGCCAAACGCAACGCCGGCTATGATATAACTCTCTCTGACGGAAACGGCCTAAGGTTCAATCTGCTCGGCCAATACAAAGGCCCTCTTTCTGATAAAGAGAAATAGTCGTCTTCTCCCGTCATCTAAACAGCCTGTCTTGCTATCATTTTAGTTTCAAACAGTCTGTTTTGATTTCAAAAATACACACATAATAGCTTTTTTAACATTTATTAACTCATAAATGCACAATTTATAGAAAATTTATTCTATTTTTGCTATATAAAATCAAATTGCATATCTCCGGCGATACTCTCGCGGAAATTTTCAAAAACCTAAACCAAATATTTATGAAGCGAAATCTTACCGCATTATGTGCGGCTTTGCTTGTCGGCCTTCCCATAGCGAATGCCGCACGCGTCACTCCTGCCAAATGGCAGGAGACACGAAATGCCGATACGTTCCGCTGGGCTCCTAAATCAAAGGCAGTACAGTCTGACTGGCATAACCTTAAATTATCCGACAAATCTACGTCTAAAGCCGGGATTGTGACCGACTCCGACGTGAAGATGGATCCGACGGAGAGCTTCTACTATCTCGACATGCCCGATGGAAAGACATGGTTCGTATCTACGGAATTCGATAAAGAAGTTATCTCGCAGAGCGATTATTATGTCGAATATGACATAACAGGCGTGAAAGCGACAGTCTACAATGAGAAATATGAAGCTGTGGGAAGGATCGAAGCCGAGATTGATAAACCCGAGGGGTTCTCAAAATGTTCGGCTATACAATTCGGTCCATGCGTCACTAAGAAATTTTTCAATACCGACGACAGCTATGAGGTTATGCTTATGGCAAGTTTTAAACCGGAAGAAGGATACGGAGCGGTGCCCTTCACTTACGTATACTCGCTCAAAGGTGTCTCCACACCCGCACAGCACGTGACTACATTACCGGGATATTATGTCGTTGCGGTCAACAACGCAGCCGACGCCTGGAGCGAAGATTTCTTCATGGAATTTTTCACGGGCGAACAACTTACCGACACCGAACTTCTCCACACTTTCGACATATATACGAAGGCATCATACAGTTCGCCTACCGCCAGCAAATTGCAGTCGTTCACAGTGGATATGGTTTACGTAATGAGCGACGGAGAAAACGAGATGATGCCTGTGACTCTCAATTCTAACGGAAAGGATCTATATGTGACTGTGGCTAAATATGAGAAGACGTTCTTCGAGGATCCTTTCGACTTCACAAACGATAAGCTCTCGGAAGACAATCATTTTCTTATCGACCTCTATAAGAAAGGAGCATGGGACAACGAACTGAAACTCGTATCCAACACATCCATCCCGGTGCAGTCTCCAGAAGAGGGATTCACCATGCGGTCATACTGCCTCGGGGCTTTCGATGGCTACCGGGACATTACTTTTGATTTCACCGACGACGGCAATCCGGCATTCATAATCTCGGTTCTTGACACTGACATATATGAGAACTCACTGTCATATTTCGATGTAGTGGACACCACGGGCAGTGTCATCAAATCATTCGGTGCGTCCAATCAGGGATTCATACGTCTGAATTCCGTAAAGGGAGCCTCTGAACAATATTGTTTTCTTATGCCTGCAGGCAATGCCGAAGATGAACTGGAATTCGCTTTCTATAACTACCCCTCCATGGAAAAAGCAGCTTCCGTTCCCGTCAGCATAAATTATGAGAATTATATGCTGCCTCTTTCTTTGGCTCTTGACCGTGTGCCTGACGGTGAATCCTACAGTTATGCCGTGGCAAGCGTCAATGGCATTTCTGACGAAAACAACAATACCTCCCATCTCGTGGCATGGTTTGACAAAGAGGGTCAATTCACCCGTATGGACAGACTTAATGCAGGCAAGAACGTAAACCGCATAAATCCTTACATATCGGCCAACGGTCTTGATCCCTATCTGATGAATACGGATGACGCGCACGAGTATATGATTTTCGCACAGAGACTTAATAATACCGGAGAGACACAGGCCCACACCGAACTGATGATTGTCAATGACCGAGAGGAGGTCCTGTTTCAATATCCATTCGATACAAGAGACTCCGGTATAAACGTGGCCATCGTCAATGAAGCCACCAATCCTGCTATATGGGTGTCATACAATTCTTTTGAGGACGGTGCGAATCACAATGAATTCATAAAGCTCCCTCTCAATAAATTCGACGGCAGCGGCTCCGTGGAAGATCCATATCTGATACGCACCCGTGGAGATTTCGAACAGATCGGTTTCAATCTCAATGCAAATTACCGTCTCGCCAATGACATCGATTATCATGGAGCCGAATTCAAGCCGGTCAAGGGACTGTTCACCGGATCTGTGGATGGTGCAGGCCATACGGTCAGAAATTTCACTCTCAATGGCAACGCCATGTTCTCCACCGCCGGAAGCGCATCTAAACCTCTGGGAACTTTCTTCAAAGACATAACTTTGAGAAATATCACAGCCACCGATGCTCGGGCAATTCTCACGGAAAACGCCTATGCTGCTGAATTCGACAAGGTCAACATTATCAACGTCACCGTATCCGGCGGGAATACCGATAATTTCGGCAATATCGCCGGTAATGCGGCAGTCGGTTGTGTGATCAGCAACAGTGCCGTGAAAGCCGATATAGATCTGCCTCAAGCCGATGGTGTCGGAGGCATTGTAGCGACTCTCGGAAACGACTCCAAAATAACGGCTACCTCTTTCAACGGCTCAATATCCGCGTCTTCGACTGTCGGCGGTATCGCGGCTGACGGATTCGCAAGTGCCTCTATCAGCGATTGCCATGTAACGGCGGCCATACACGCAGGCCATACCGCAGGCGGTGTGATCGGGTCCTCTGCCCGTTCTGCGATAACTCGCTGCTTCGTGGAAGGAACGATTACAGCCGATACCCCCAGAATGATGTGGAGTGACTACGCCGGAACTTCAGTGGCATGCATCAATGTCGGCGGTATAGCCGGTATCCTGAATTCCGCACCCGTAGAGTATGATGACAATGGTAATCCTAAAGTTCCGGACCCCAACCTTCCTCCTGTTATTTCGAAATGTGTGGTAGGCCTTGAAGCCATCAACATACCTTCCGACAACGAGAAACTCATCGAGACGGCCCACCGCATCGTAGGCCGCAGCTCTGTCAACAATGATCCCGCTTATCTCGGTGAGGAATATGACGAGGATCTTGGCGATTGGGTCATCACATGGGGGGACCTCTCTCCGGCTGAAGACAAACTCGCAGACAATTATGTGATAGAGGGTCTCCAACCGCTTCACTCCGCAGTAGAGGCCGGGCACAATACCACCGAAGGCAAAACCGTGGCATATGACAATCTTGACCGCGATTTCTTCGGGACTCTCGGCTTCGGCTTCATGGGCTACTCGAAAGAAGAACCTTGGGTAATGCGTGGCAATAATCTTCCGGAACTCTATTTCGAGGGGACTGTAGGCCAGTATATGGAGTTTGTTCCCGGATCGGTATCGGCAATAATCGGCAACAATCCCGAGGTTCTGCTGATTCTGGAAGATATTGACTTCGAGTCTTTGGTATTCGAAAGCAGTGACGAGTCCGGATGCTATGCCAATCCAATAGAGATTGTCGATAACGGCGTGAAGGTCGAGATTGTCGTGACCGCAACCGGTGATTACACCATCACAGCCACCAACGGCAATATCAGCGCTCTTCTTCTGGTATCGGGCCTCAGCGGCGTAGACGCTGTCGAGATAAACAGGATAATGAGCTATGACGGTTCCACACTTCGGGCCGACGGTTGCGCCCTCCTCCTTTACAACCTTCAGGGCATGCCTGTTGCGGAAGGACGGGATACCCTTGACGTTACTTCGCTCGAATCCGGTGTATATGTGGCTGTTGCCACGGATGCCGACGGCACACGCCGCACACTAAAGATAAACGTACGCTGATCATCGCGCTCTCTCAAGCACGATAGACAATAAATGACAGCCTCGTAATCCGGCACCGGATTACGAGGCTGTTTTTTTGATCATGACACGATCATATCCAGGCTTTCTGTCGTTCGCGCACGGCAAGCGACTCGCTCAGCATGCGTATGAATTCCTGCATTGACCGTTTGCGATAGCTCGCACGCAGAGTGTGCACGCAACCTGTCATCTCATTTTCCGGAATATCAAGCGGAACGGCGCAGATCCCTGTCTCGTTGTGAATGGATGCCTCGGCAAGCACGGTGACAAGCCGGGTCTGTCGTATAAGTTTCAACAGGATATTGACCTCATTGAGTTCCGTGCGGATTCTGAACTTGTTATAAGGAGTGACAAGATTTTCGAAATAATTCCGTGCCTGCAGTCCGCGTGCCGGAAGAGCAAGATCATATTTTTCGAGTTCGGGCAGCGACACGCTTTTCCGTGCGGCAAGCGGATGCGACTCCGAAACAATAGCCGACAGACAGTTCTGAAACAGCATATGCGATTCGATGCCTTCGACAGGAACTGTCGGTTTGAACGCCAATACAAAATCCACATCGCGGACTCTCAGCATTTCCATCAGTTCTGCCATCGGCTTGTAATGGATATTAAGCTTGATACCCGGATAACGGTGCATGAACGTGACAATCGTCTCGGTCAGTATCGGGCTGAAGGAATATGTGACTCCTATGTCGAGCGTACCGCATTCCATCCGGTTCAGATCATCCATGCGGTCACGGCAAAGATCCGCGGCGCATATGGCGTCACGCGCATACGGAAGCAGCTCAAGCCCCGGCTCGGTGAGAGTCACACTGTGACTCGTACGGTTAAGCAGCTGCGACCCGAGCTCACATTCAAGCTGTTTCACCTGTTGAGACAGAGTGCTCTGAGTCACACACAGTAATCTGGCCGCTTCTGAGAAGTTAAGGGTTTCGGCCACTTTGACGAAATATCTTAGTTGTCGGAGTTCCATATGCAAATTTAATAAAAGTATTCGACTCAGCGGGTGGCTTGAAACGACATCTTCTTGAATATGAAGACCGGCACAGTACCTCCGAGTACAAGACTGAGCACAAGGGCCATGAACATGAGAGAATTCTGTGAGAAAAGCACGAAGTAGCGATCAAAGATCTCGGCCGAGCGGGCAAGCACACACATGGCGAGTCCTCCGAAGGCCTTATATGCGTAGATACCAGGTATCATGGGGAGCAAGGCAGGAAAGAGACATGTCTCGGCCGGCGTCTTCGACAAGGGGGTCATGAATACCGCAAGAGCACCTACCGTAAATGAGGCGACAAGCGTGGCCGGCACTATATGCAGCGGGTCGGAAACGGCCGACAGCAACATATATCTGACCGCATGGCCGCATGCGGCGATAAATGCGCAATAGGGATATGCGCGCAGGGGAGGCCGGCTGATCGAGGCGAAACCGATAGCGGCTATCGCTGCGAACAATGCATCCTGAAAAATCTGTAGTATCATTTAAATAAGTAAGTAAGCTTCCGGATATTGACTCAGAACATTCCGACACCCATGGCGAGCATCCCCAGGCATAGACCGATCGAAAGACAGCATGTAAGTAGAGCCGCATCGGCAAATCTGCTGAAAGCGCTGAGATAATGGCGGTAAAGCATATCGCTGAAGGAATTGATCAGAGGAATGCCGGGCACAAGATAAAGAACACTTGTGGCGAGAGCGA
>ERZ791744.1463-NODE-1463-length-15641-cov-2.362633_pt1 | contig 15641 bp, 13 predicted proteins | sample MGYA00510039_ERZ791744 | MGnify/ENA primary metagenome ERZ791744 (study PRJEB30046, sample SAMN00791969) | human gut metagenome | study: EMG produced TPA metagenomics assembly of the A metagenome-wide association study of gut microbiota in type 2... | reverse complement strand
CGGCAAGCCTGTAGAAATTTACAGCCTCTTTATTTTCTGACTGCAACAAGGCCGCATGTCCCGCATTGAGATAATCGGTGGAGTTAGCCTCGATTGAGATGATTCGACGATAATAATCCGAACTTTTCACAAAATTCTTATTAAGAAGTTCGGCCCATGCTATCGCTCTCATTATCCGGGGATCCGCACTGCGGAGATAGTTCGCATGATAGAATTTGCCCAATGCGTTCCCGACATCTCCCGTTGCCAGCAACATATTCCCGGCATTCATGATCAGCGAGACGTTATCCGGGTCCATCTCGAGAGCCGAATCATAATATCGGGCAGCCTCGGCATAATTTCCCAGTTTCCGATTGACAAACGCCAGTTTTTTTGTAAGCCAGGGTCCGGCGGTCTTAAGCAATGCCGCTTTGTCATAAGCCTCTTTGGCACAGACTATACGATTCTCGGCCTGATGGCAGAACCCTATTTTCTCCCACAAGGATGCATCATCACTTTTTTCTTTGCTCAAGGCAACAAAAAGAGGAAGGGCATCGGCATAATATCCGCGTTTAAAATAAAACTCTCCTATGAGTTCCAGAACTTCATTATCGGCCATTATTTCACCCACAACCGGCAACTCGGTAAATTGCAACGGCTTGGAGAAAGGGTCATATAATCCTTCCTTCTTTCTGAAAAGTTTAAAGAATCTGTAGAGATCGCGCACATACTTCAATGCCTCCGTGTCGAATTCAGGAGTAGTTGACTTCGGCAAAGATGATTTTACCTCCTCCTTCATCTGTGAGAACTGTGCGGAAAACTGATTTGAGATCATATTTCTCTGGGCTTCAGGCATACGGGTAGCGGCGAGTGCGAGCGAATACATATCGGAATCGCAGACCATGCTCCCGGCATCCTTCAGGAAATCCACAAACTGTCTCATGTCGTCATCGAGTGCCAGATCAGAATGCCTGGAATCGAAAGGCAGAAACCAATTGGCTGCCGTGTTGAAAAAAGGGAACTGTTTGAGATTTGAAAAAGTGACCATCATAAGATCAGCCCCGTCGCTCTGCATATCGCTGAGTTCCTGCATCTTTTTTGTAAGATCACTCTTTGCCAGCAACTCTTCCCATTCCGGATTATTCTCAAACATGGATGGATCTATTTCGCCAGATTCTTCATTAATGGTCTTCATTATGTCCGGGCGCAGTTTCATAAGCTCCGGAATAACTTCGTCCTTCATTTTTGTGGCGACGCGCTCCGTATCACGAGTGCCAACTATTATCCTGATGACTTCATGAAGCCTGCGATAGGTCTCGATAGAATCATTCCATAAGGAAAGCCGTGACATAATCAGCGGATCTCCCTGTATGCGTCCGGCATTACAGACCATGGAAAGGAGGATGCCTACAAGAGCCCGTGCCGCAATTTTTTCAGAAGCTGAATTTTCATATACATCAAGCAATGCGTTGAATTTTCCCCTGTCATAAAAGCAGAGTAATGAAAGGGCCATCGCACTCAATGACTGGGCCGTTATATTGTCATCCGCATAGCCGGAATTAAGATATCTTGTCAGTTCGGCATAATCACTGTCGGAACCTAAAGATATGAAAATGGAATTGAAGATTCTTACAAGATGTTCCTCCTTTTTCTTGCGTAATTCCGACACATCGTTGCCGCCTAGTTCGGCGAGATTCATCTCGGAGATTACATTGCCATATTCCTTTATTATTTCTGAAAGACGTTCGCCTCGGAGATTATTGAACCGAAGAACTGAATAATAATAATCGGAACTGCTGACAGACCGGGATTCACGCAATGCTCGGTCGGAAAGAGAACGTAGTTGCTCCACAATGTCGGCAAGAAGACGGTCGCGACCTTCATCCCTGGCGCCTTCGAGCAGATAATGAATCATATATTTATACGTTTCTTCGATTCTTGACGCATTGTCTATAAATGAATTGAGATGCGTTTCCTGAAGCATCGCTTTAACTAAAGATATCGCTTCTGAAATGCGAAAAGAATCAAGAAGAGTGTTTACTTTAGAATGATTTTCTATAATTATATTGTCATTTGCCATAAGAAAAAAATCTCAAGAACAATTTAATCAGTTTCCTGTAGTTATAACAAATTTCGCTCCAATTTCTTGCATATAAGTATTGTCGGTCTGGATTTCATTCCTACAGAGCAGCCGAATATGAAATCATCACTTCCCTGCACAACCTTAAGTTTTTTTCGCAGATCCTCCGCAGACATGGGATAATTGCGCACGGCAGTTTCGAACCGCCCGTTCCGGAGCTGCTTCAAAATGGCCTTGTCAGGTACATCCAGAATCTTGAATATACGCCCCGGAAACGATTCATTCAGCATAGGAGAAATATAAAGATCCGTGTTTGCGGCGAGTTTTTTCATATCACGGAATCTGTCACACAACACAGAGGAACAGTTCAGTTTATGTACCGCGGCATTCGGATCATAGAGATAGGATCCGAGGATAAGATCTGAAGATTCTGCTATAGGACACCGGTTACCTAAATCCGACAATCTCAGACTCCAGATATCCTGACGACCTGTACCCGCCGATTTATATTCATATATGTCGACAGTAATAATCTCCGGATCATCGCTTTGAGCATTTTTATCCATTATTATCAGGATTTCCTTACATTCTCCCTTATAACAGACGATGTGGAGAGATGTCACATCTTTAAGTTCTCGGATAATCTGATGTATGTCAAGAATAGGGGAGGCTTTTACCATAATCCTGTCTGCAGAAGCTTTCAGGGCATCAATATCGGATGTGATATCCGGCAGACAGTCTTTGAAGAAATAGGTCCGCCTGTTATCGGAAGTTCTGCGCGCCGGATCTATAAACAGTATGTCAAACCTGCGGTTTTCATTTTTTTTAATCCAGTCGATACTGTCACCCTCTATGATTTCGAACTCATCCATATCGAGAACGACCGAATTGTGTCTGAGTATGCTTGCTCTCGTCGGATCAAGTTCTATAGCCGTAACTTTATTGCCATTTTTATGCAAAGTGAAAGCATCAATGCCAAGACCGGCCGTCATGTCGACGACCCTCTTTCCTCTGCCTGCCAGCGAGGCGTGGTATAATGCCACGCTTTGGTGGGTTGACTGTTCGGCTGCCTGCACGGACGGAAAAAGAAAGCGGTCATCCGATATAAATGAAGATAATTTAGCCGCCACCTTTCTGCGACATTCTATCTGCGTGATTGCAAAGTCGATAGGGAAGCAGTAGTCCTTTCCTACCGCCGTCAGATAGAGAGATTCAGGATCGCGGTTCGCATTATTTTTAACATATTCGTAAAAATTATTTCCGAGCACATGAGAATTTTTCATATATTTGCATCTGATTTGCTTTTGCATCCGCAAATGCCGGATTGCAATATGCAAAATTAAAATAAAAAAATCGAAATACTTTAAATAACCTTAAATTGTTTAAGTAAAAGGCAGGCTCTTTCAGGTGCAGTTTTGCCTTTTACGCATTAAAAAAATTTATATCATATTAACACAACCATGAATAAATTAGAAGAAGCTGCCCTCAGATATCATGAGGATCGCAGGCCGGGAAAGATTGAAGTCATTCCCACAAAACCACATACGAAACAGGAGGATCTGTCGCTGGCATATTCTCCCGGTGTGGCCTACCCATGTCTTGAAATAGAGAAGCAACCGATGGATGCTTACAAGTACACCAATAAAGGGAATCTTGTGGCAGTCATTTCCAATGGTACAGCCGTCCTCGGACTCGGCAATATCGGCGCCGCCGCCTCAAAACCCGTCATGGAGGGGAAAGCGCTTCTTTTCAAGATATTCGCAGGTATCGATTCTTTCGACATAGAAGTTGATGAGGAGGATCCCGAGAAATTCATATCGACCGTAAGGGCGATTTCCAAAACTTTCGGAGGCATCAACCTCGAAGATATAAAGGCACCTGAAAGTTTCAGGATAGAAAAAGAACTCAAAGAACAGTGTGACATTCCGGTGATGCACGATGACCAGCACGGCACAGCAATCATTTCCGGAGCGGCTCTTCTTAACGCCCTCGAGATCCAGGGAAAGAAGATTGAAGATATAAAGCTTGTTGTCAACGGAGCCGGAGCCGCAGCTATCAGCTGCACAAATCACTATATAAGGCTCGGTGTAAAACGTGAGAATGTAGTGATGTGCGACTCCAAGGGCGTTATACGTGAGGATAGGACAGATATCAACGAACACAAACGCCAGTTTGTTACCAAACGCGATCTGCACACTCTCGCGGAAGCCATAAAGGATGCCGATGTCTTTCTCGGTCTGAGCGTGGCGGATTCTCTTACGCCTGCCATGGTTCTGGAAATGGCTCCCAGACCGATCATATTCGCCCTCGCCAATCCTAACCCGGAGATAGACTACCAGCTCGCCCTCGCCACTCGCGACGACCTTATAATGGCCACAGGAAGAAGCGACTATCCCAATCAGGTCAACAATGTCCTGGGATTCCCATATATCTTCCGTGGCGCACTTGACTGTCATGCCAACTCCATCACCGAAGAAATGAAACTTGCCGCGACCTATGCTATCGCGGCTCTCGCCAAGGAACCTGTTCCTCAGTCGGTGCTTAAGGTATACAATCTTGAATCGCTCGAATTCGGACGCGATTATATTCTTCCCAAACCCTTTGACCCCCGTCTGCTCTATACTGTCTCTCCGGCTGTCGCCAAAGGCGCCATGGAATCGGGAGTGGCTGAAAGCCCGATTACGGACTGGGAGGAATATGACCGTTTCCTCAGGACACTGCTCAAGCGATAAATGCTGTAAACTCTTTTTAACGCCAGTTTGTTCCTAATGTAACCGACACAGGTATGTTATGGAACATTCATCACCGAAACCACAAAATAAAAATATAAAAGTTGCCGGCAATTTCTTTGTCGGCAACTTGTGTATACTCGTAGCCACCATTTTCTGAGGAGTCAAAGTATGGGCCTTGACAAGCTACGCTGGATTCAAGTCGTAGCCATGGCAATAATCATCGTGGGCATGATCATGACTAACATCGGCAAGAAACACCGGAAATCCGTATCATGAATTATGCTTTATCATGAATCATGCTTTAAAAATATGTTATATAGCATAAAAATTACAATAAAAATAGAATTTTTCAGTTATAAAGTAAAAGTGCAGGGCAACTAAGGTAAAAATCTACCCGCATTGCACGCCGTTCCCCAGAGGCGGGAACATTTGGGTCGCGGAATTTTCAGCATTGGCTGAATACTTAAAAAACAATATAAACATAAGTATCCGCGGTCTGCTTATTGTTATGAGACATCTTATTTTCGTATTGACGGCCCTTGTCTCCGCAGCAGGTATGCCAGGCGACATGAGCGGCCACAAAGTAGAGACGGAGAATATTGTTGCGATCAGAAATAACGATACACTAAGTGAATCTCCGCAAGCCACACCATCCATATCCGAAGATAAAAGTGTGGCTATTACAGAAGAAGCCTTGTTCGAAAAGGCTGTTGAGATCATAAAAAAATATGAATCGCTACACAAGGCCTCCCATTGGCCATACGTCGGTTACGGCCATCGTGTGCGCAAGGGGGATGGCTTCACACGCGGTCATGAACTGTCAGAGACAGAAGCCGACCGGCTTCTGCGCAAAGATCTTGGCATTTACGTTGATTTATATAAAAATTTCGGCAAGGATGCTATCCTTCTCGCTGTTCTCGCCTATAATTGCGGAAACGGAAGGGTAGATGCCTCTCCGGTATTGCGGAAACTTAAAAGAGGAGATCGAGACATCCGCGACGCTTATCTCTCACACGCGAGATCGGGAGGAAAATTCCGCCGCCAGCTTCACAAGCGGCGTATAGAGGAATACAACACCCTTTTCATCCCCTGACATACCCACGTATTTACGATAAATAGATCATGAAGTTAAGGAATTCCGGGCGGCAATTCTCACATCAGGCCGTTCAGAATTCCATCCCGTCGTGCCAGTGAATAAGAGTAATCTCGTAGCAGATAAAAGCTATATTTCTTTAATTTAAGCATATCGGTATCTATTCTATAAGTGAGCAGATTGTTATAACCACACCAATAAAAAACATCACCGGCATGAAGAAAAGAAAATAGCCTTTTCCCGGACTGAACGTGCGGGTGGCATAGTGCTGCATGACGGCTTTGCGCCAATTGGGATAGTCGTGCAATCGTTCTCCGGCCCACCAGAGGTAGTCCCAAAGATAAAACCGATACTTCATCTCCTTCCGTTTCATGTCTCTATTTCCAGACAAAGAACATCAGCAGGTCGGCCAACAGTGCGATGGATACGAGAAATATCTGCACCCGGCGCCTTGTCTCGGGGCTACAGTCGTCGAAAAACAACAGCTTGCTGTTATTATGCCAGTGAAGCGCCCATTTCCAACGGCACAACATCCCGATAAGCCAGAATATGAGAAGAGCGGCGACAAAGAGCAACGCATAACGCGGATGCGACTACATCCACTCGAAAAACAATTCAACGTTGCCATTTACGGCATCAGATATTTCACTCAGGCAATTCATGTCCTATATATAAGACAAAAATGCTAATTTTTTGTCTTGTGTGCAAGACAATCTCAAAAAACAATGCAAATAGACCTAATTTGTAGAGAATTTTCAGGGACGATATTCTATACTCCAGTGGTCGTCAAGCCTCTTCCGTGGCATCGGTCTGTTTGCCTTGTCAGGCGCATATTCCTTCCACATTTCGTGCAGATCACGATCCTCGTAGAAGTCCATGTCGGCGGAACGGTTATTACAGTAAACATATCGCGCCGTGAAGCCGTCCATGTTCCCGTAAGTATAGCAGATAATGTCAATCACACCGTTGGGAGGATAGCACTCGATTCCTGTGCAGCCAATGCGATGCAGAAGGGAGTCGAGCGTCGCCCTGCGTTCATCGCCCAACCCGGTTACAAACAGCATCCGGCACAAAGCACGGCAAGAGCTGACGGCACCGCCAAGCTTCGTCCCCACTGCCGAAATATGTCCGCGACTACACTCATTCTCCTGCCATCTGTCGATTGAATATGCAAAATTAACGATTCCTGCTGACATTCCACCGCTTTATGCCGCAAAACATCCAGATTCTTTTTCTCATAGTCGCAGTAGATTTTAGGTTCTGAAAGACAGTTTATTGAGAAAAATCACTAATTTTGTAATGTGATATGCTACAATCCATCAGATATAGTTGCCTTATGGATGCGATATCTACAAAGAATAAGCCGTTTTTATAACCGACTTTGACATAAAAAATAATTAAAAAGACATGAAATTTATTTACATACTTTCTTTCCTATTATCCACAGTCCCTGTTTTTGCGGCTCCTGTTACCCCGGATGCCGCACTGAAAAGATTGCGAAGTAAGAATATGTCCCGCGTCATAGGGGCGCCCCAGACATCACATTTCAAAATTTCTAAAATTATGACTGACAGTTGCGGCAACAACACCGTTTATCTTTTCGATTCTAAAGACGGTTTTGTCGTTACTCCTGCCGATGATGCATTTCCTGCATTGCTTGGGTATGGAGACAGCCAAATATATGATTCTGCCGACAATCTCCCAACAGGATTTAACGAGTGGCTGCAATATATGAGCCGATGTATTTCAGAAGCCGCCGTTGATGAAAATGAATTTAGTGTAGGTTATTCTGTAGGTGAGGCAATCGCTCCACTCTGTATGTCCTCATGGGGACAGGGAGAACCATTCAATCTGGAGTGCCCGGAATATAACGGAGAGAAGTGTCTTTCGGGATGCGTGGCTACAGCAATGGCTCAGGTGATGAAGTATCACAACTGGCCGCCACAAGGAAAAGGAGAGCTGACATACCGTGCCGAAAAAATAGGGACAGATATCTATACCGATTTCTCTCAATACACGCTTGACTGGGAAAACATGCTCGGTGACTACTCCGCATCATCCGCTACCGAACAACAGAGACAAGCCGTGGCCCATCTGCTGCGAGGTTTGGGAGGAAGTGTACGTATGAACTATTTCCCCACGGCTTCCGGTGCCGATATCAACGATGCCACTCAAGCTCTGCTGAAATATTGGGATTACAGCGACGATATCAGATATATTCGTCGTAGCTGGTTCTCGCTTCGTGACTGGTCACAGTTGCTCTACGATGCCTTGAAGAATTATGGACCGATATTGTACGGAGGTTTTTCGGTTACATCTGCCCATGCGTTCGTGTGCGACGGCTATGACGGCGAAGGGTTGTTCCACTTCAACTGGGGCTGGGACGGCAAAGCTGACGGATATTTTGCCATTGACTTTCTTAATCCTGTTGTAGAGGATGAACCATGGAAGACGGGCTATAACGGTGCTCAGAGTGCCTTGTTGAACATTCATCCACGTTCGCCGGAAAATCCCGGAATACGCTCCTATGCACTGTGGCTTGATTCATACTATATCGATCCCGCGACACAATACGGTGATGAAGCTCCGCATACTCTGCATCCGGGCGACAGCTTCAAGATGAGAGGCGAATGCGTCAACTACGGTCCGTTTGCAATTCCTGCAGGTTCAAAATTCGCTACTTTATTCACTTCCTTTTATGATGGAACGGCAGTTCCATCCAACATTGTGGAACTTAAATCTGATTTGAGAATTTACGGCAATTTTGACAGTGAAATGAAAAATGTTCCTGAAGGATTGTCCGACGGACTCTATTTACTTGAAAACGATTTTTATATCAGCCCGTCAGGCTGGGGGCACGGAATACTTATGCCCGGTTCAGGACGATACTGCGCTTTGGTGGAAAACAACGGCTCCGATATTCGGTTTATTGAATCAATATTTCCTCCGAAAATAGAGGAAGCAGACTTTCCGGATCAATTTGACCTGAACTCTTCGAATGTATTTCATGCAACCATATGCAATTACACACCTCGAAAACTTGAGCGTCCCGTGCGCGTCGAGCTTATACAGGATGGAACAGTGAAAGGATGGTCTCCATGGGTTAATGCTTCTTTAGGACCGGAAGAGACAATTGACTTGGAACTGAGAGTAGATAATTGGATATGGAAAGAGAAAAGCAATTCCCATAGCGGCGAATACGTATTATGTCTGAGTATCCACAATACCTATGGCGACATATGGATACCAATGGAACAAGGTAAAAATGTAACAGTCTCAGACTCTGCCGCCATATGCGCAGTCAAAGTAGATAACATTTCAGCTGATGCCATATATGACTTGTACGGCAGGAGAGTATCGGATGATGTCAATGCTCTGTTCCCGGGCCTATACATCAGGCAGCATAACGGTATCGTTTCAAAAATCGCCATTCCATTCAAGTAGAGTTTTCTAATAACCCCGGCAAACAGGATGACTTCTATGGATGGTTTCGGAAGCTACAGTAATTCACCTGTCATGAGGTTATTTTTTCCAGAATGACTGCGTGAAGAGGAGGAGAATGGTGAAGATCTCGAGACGACCCACAAGCATTATGAAACTGAGCAGCCATTTGGCGCCATCGGAAACAAGGGAATAATCTCCATTTACACCTGTAGCGTCAGAACCGAGACCTGTATTGGATATTGCCTGCAACGCACAGAAAAAACCTTCCGAAAGCTCCATACCCATCAATGACAGCAACACACCTCCCAACACAATTATTATGATGTACATGAAGAGAAATGCAAGGGTCTTGTTCACTATAGCTGTCTGCGTTCCTTTTCCGTTCAGACTGACAGTTGTGACGGCCCCTGGATGCATCATCTTGTAAAATTCATTTTTGAGGAATTTGAAGAGAATGACAAATCGATCAATCTTGGCACCGCCTGAGGTTGATCCTGCAGACGCCCCGACCAACATCATGATGATGAGCATTACTACCGACAGTGATCCCCAGTCATGGAAATCCGGTTCGGTAATACCTGTCGATGACAGAAGCGATACAGCCTGAAATAGGGGATCTATCGTAAGATCAGCCACACTCAGATTGGATCCGCCTATCAGGATATCTATATCAAAGATTATCATACCGACAATTATAAACCAGATATATACTTTCAGAACAGTATTTCTCAACAAGCCTTTAGTTTTACCGGTGGCTGTATTATAGATCAGAGAGAAATTGACGCCTCCTATAAACATGAAGATAATCATCACGATTTTCACGTATATGGAGTTCAAGTCATGGATGCCTCCGTTATCGGTCGAAAATCCACCGGTCGACATTGTAGAAAGTCCGTAGCAAAACGCATCGTAGAATCCCATGTCGGAAAAAGAAAGCAATATGATCAGAAGCACGGTCAGAATAGCATATACGCCCCACAGCCCTTTTGCAGTATAACTGACACGGGGACGCAGCTTGTCATGCGTAATGCCGGTAACCTCCGCATTGAACATCTGCATTCCGCCAGAGGTATTGAGCATTGGAACGACAGCAAGTGTAAAGAGTATGATTCCAAGACCGCCGATCCATTGAGTCACACACCTCCATACAAGTATCGACTTCGGCACATTGCTGAGAGAAGGGAGGACCGAAGCTCCGGTAGTCGTAAATCCGCTCATGGTCTCGAAAAAGGCATCGGTCACCGACATATGAGTGCCGTACAACATAAACGGCAACATGCCGAAAAGCGAGAGAATGACCCATGTGAACCCGGTAAGCAATATGGCTTCACGCTTGCCCATCTCTCTTGACTTGGGTTTTAGAAATGTCATCAGCGCTCCGGATCCTCCGGTAACCCCGATACAGATCAGAAAAGGTAGCACGCTCTCTCCCTTATTGAAGAATGCCACAAGACACGGAAGAATCATAAACAATGCCTCGATCATGAGAAGCCATCCCACGACCCGAAGCAGCATCAGAATATTTATATAGGATCTATGTCTAAGATACAAAGGCATACACAAGTAACTGTTTAAACAATCAGTTGAACCATTTCTCTATTTTCTGAATGGTTCCCATCAAAGAGAATACCACGACATAATCCCCTTCACGGATGTGGGTGTTACCGTTGACAAGCATCACATCTTCATTGCGGACAAGAGCGGCGAGAGTCATTCCGAACGGAAGCCGCAGGTCTTTAACAGCCCCTTTCGTGATTTTAGCGCCATTCTTGACATAGATTTCGGCTACTTCCGCATCGGCGAGCGCAAAAAATCTTGAGTTGCTCTCGTCTGCATCCAGAAGAATCTTGTAGATTCGGCTCGAGGCAAGAAGTTTCTTATTGATCGTATTGCCTATATTCAGATTTTCCGCCAGGCCGAGAAACTGTAGATTCTCCACATCCGCAATTGTTTTGGGAACGCCGAATTCCTTTGCGGTCAGACATGTCAGGATATTGGTCTCCGACGAATCCGTCAAAGCAAGAAATGCGTCATATTGGTAGATATTGTTCTCACGAAGCACCTCTATGTCACGCCCGTCACCGAAAACGATCTCACAATCTGGCAGTTCGGTGGCCAGTTGCTCGCATACGGCCATGTCGGTCTCAAGAATCTTGATATGAAACTTGTCGTGATACAGTTCGGCGAAACGACGGGCTATACGGCTGCCACCCATTATAAGAGCCTTCTTTATGACCTTTTTTGTCTTGCCACACAATTCGCGGACCTGCTGTATATAAGGGGGAGTAGTTATGAAGTACACCACATCGTCAGGCAGGATCTCGTCATTACCATTAGGGATGATAGTCTCATTTTTACGTTTGATGGCAGCGATATGGAAATCATGCGTCGTGACCGGCATATCTTTCAGTTTCACGTTCAGAAGAACGGAATTGGAGTGTATCTTCACACCGATCAGCAACAGCGCTCCGTTATGAAGTTCGCCCCAATAGCGCGCCCAGTTGTGAGAAAGAGACAATGCAATGTCATTGGCCGCAAGATGTTCGGGATAGATTACAAAATCTATTCCCAGCTCGCGTATGACCTGACGATTCTCAGGCACAAGGAATTCGCTGTTGTCTATACGCGCCACCGTCTTTTTTGCCCCCATCTTTTTGGCAATGGCGCAACTGGCCATATTGCGGGTTTCAAAAGGAGTGACCGCTATATACAGATCGGCGTCATGCACCCCGACTTCGCGAAGACTCTCGAACGAAGAAGTGGAACCGTTCCATGTCATCAGATTGTAATTTGAATCGATGATATCAAGTTTTGTCTGATCACTGTCGAGCAGCGTGATATCCTGATTCTCCTTAGACAGCATTTTGGCAAGATGTGTGCCGACCTCGCCGGCGCCCGCTATGATGATCTTCATAATCCGAACTTCAAATAAGAATCAGCCCAAATCGGCCGAAATTGCATTTTCAAGGTTCTCGACAGCCCTTACAATCCCGTTCACGTCGTAACCGCAATCGGCATGAAGTTCAGATACGGTGCCCTGATATACCCAGTTGTCAGGAATACCGAGATTTGTAACCCGGAGCTCGCTGTCATGCTGCTCAAGCCACTGGTCGACCGCAGCACCGAAACCGCCTGTCACGCATCCGTCCTCTACCGTTATAATTCCTTTATATCTACGGGATATTTCCTCCAACGCGTCCTCGTCAAGAGGTTTTATCCAGATCATGTCATAATGATCCACAGATATGTTTTTATTTTTCAGGTCCTCTATTGCCGCGGCTACATCGACACCTACAGGTCCGACTGACAGAATGGCGATTCGCGCCTCCGGATTGTCGGTCAACTTTCTTGATTTCCCGGGTTCAATATTCACAAAAGGTGTCTGCCAGCATCTTGTATATGACTTTCCTCTCGGGTATCTTATGGCCAGCGGCCCATTCCATGAAAGAGAAGAGGACATTATATTTCTGAGCGTCTCCGAATCCATAGGTGCGGCGACCTTCATTCCGGGTATGATACGCAGATATGAAATGTCAAATATGCCGTGATGCGTCACACCGTCTTCACCTACTATTCCCGCACGGTCTATGCAGAACGTGACAGGAAGATTCTGGATAGCCACATCATGAATGATATTATCGAAACCTCTCTGAAGGAACGAAGAGTAAATGGCGACAAACGGTCTCTTACCGGCCGCCGCAAGGCCTCCGGCAAAGGTAACCGCATGACCTTCTGAAATGCCGACGTCGAACATTCTGTTGGGAAAACGCGCCATTTTATTCATCGATGTTCCCGAAGGCATCGCGGCAGTAATGCCGACTATTGAATCGTTCTTTTCGGCAAGTTCGACAAGAGTGTCTCCAAACACTTCCTGCCAAAGAGGATATTCATCCTTATCCTTTGTATCACATTGTCTTCTCGCCGTCTCGGGATCGAATTTACCCGGAGCATGCCACGGAGCGGGATTAATCTCAGCGGCCGCGAATCCTTTGCCCTTGCGTGTGTGGAGATGAAGAATCCGCGGACCTTTCATTTCCTTTATGTCCTGGAGGACCTTGACAATCTTGGTGACATCATTTCCGTTGAATGGTCCGAAATATCTTATATTCAGCCCCTCGAATATATTTTGCTGACGCGCGACAAGAGATTTAAGCGCATTGTTGAACCGCAAAAGCTGACCTTTGCCTTTGTCTTCTATGAGGCCCCATTTCTTGAACAGATTGTACGCATTGAAGCGCAACCGGTTATAGCCGGCCGATGTCGACATTTCCGAAAGATACCGATGAAGCGCACCGACATTATCGTCAATCGACATATCATTGTCATTCAGAATAATAAGAAGATTGTTGGGACTCAGCGACGCGTTGTTGATACCTTCGAACGCTATGCCGTTGCTTATGGATGCGTCTCCTATGAGAGCCACCGTCTTGCGGTCTTCCTCTCCGGGAGTGTTCATATCTGCTATAGCCATGCCGAGAGCGGCCGAAATGGAGTTTCCCGCATGTCCGCATACAAAAGAATCATATTCACTCTCAAAAGGAAAAGGGAAACCGCTTATGCCGTTTTTCTTCCGCTGGTTTGCGAATGATTCGAACCTCCCCGTAAGAAGCTTATGCGCATAGGCCTGATGGCCGACGTCGAATACGATCCGGTCGCGCGGCGTGTCAAATACATAATGCATCGCGACTATTATATCGACGGCACCCATGCTTGAGCCGAAATGTCCCGGATTGACCGACAGACTTGATATAAGGAATTCCCTTATCTCATTGCAGAGATAGGGAAGTTGCTCGACTCTTAGACATTTAAGGTCTTTGGGTGATTTTATGGTTGAGAGCAATGGATAGGTCTCTTGAAGCATTTCCTGTTATCTTTCTGTTCCTGAATTATTTCTTATTGTTTTTCACTCCGATTCCATACTTTCTGAAAAGCGGCACAAATATGATTATAGCTGTAATCGCCAGCAGAAGTAAATTCTTGAGATTTACTCCGCCGGACCTCAGCAACAGCCATGCGAGCCATAACCATACCATGAAAAGGAGCGAGAGTCCTATAAGCACAGATTTTTTCATTATAATGCGAAGATAACAAAAAATCCGCAACTGACCATTCACGTTCAGTCAATAATTGACAAACTTACAAATAAAGGCATAAAAATTTCATTTATTACCGAAATTTGAGTATTTTTGTAATTTACTTTCAAGATTCCAAGAATAGAACCGAAAATGAAATTCCGATTCATTCCGCATAATGTCATACCTCTCGCCGTCTCTGTTTTTTTAATATTTCCGACGGCCTGTTCAAATAAAGAACATAAAACAGCCGATCCCGGTAATATAGAAGAATTCGTAACGAATATTCCAGAAAAGGCGCAGGAACCGAAAGTTCCGCGTCCCGGAGATCCCGACTATCGTTTCAAAGACGGGAACGAGATAATCAGCTATCTTGACACATGCGATGATTCCTCAAGATATGACGGAGGAATATTGTCGGTAATAGCCAGAGAAGTGCCTAAATATGCCGACAGACTGCTCGCCAGTCAGTCCGAAAGATTCCTGGTGGTCGACAAAGCGAGTATGCGTGTCATCCTGTATGACAGATTCGGTCATATAGAAAAAGCATATGACATGGCATGTGCGAAAAATTTCGGGACAAAACACAAAAAAGCCGATTCAAGAACACCGGAGGGCTTTTTTGAAGTAGAAGGAATTTACAACAGTACAGAATGGCTCTTTACCGATGACGACGGTGTCACCTCAAAGAAAAAAGGGCAATTCGGCCCTCGTTTTATAAGACTCAAGATTCCGACAACCTCTCAGATCGGAATACACGGCACGTGCTCGCCATGGTCAATCGGCCACCGGAGCAGTCACGGTTGTATAAGAATAACCAACGATAACATTCTTGAGCTTGTCGAGCTTGTCGAACCAGGGATGCCGGTAATCGTGCTTCCCGGCAAGAGAGACCGTGCGGTGAACCGTGAGGAGGGATATGACATACCCTACTTTCCCACAGCTCCGAAATATGCAATGACAGAGACGGAAAAGGCTCTTAAAATAAACAAGACAGACAATAAGACCGAATCTATAAAATCTGATTCTACCGTAATTTCAGACAGCAGTCCGATATTTGAAACAGATGATATCAAAGAAAACACTGAAACAAACGACAGCGTCCGCAATGACAAAATCTCCGTGCCGGATTCTATCTGATACGATCAAGAAAGTATATGAATTTAAAGCAGCACACTCCGGTAGAGTTTGAATTTAAAACGTCTTGACATATTAGAGATTGATTGACCAAGACTTCAAAT
>ERZ791744.1455-NODE-1455-length-15727-cov-3.408180_pt1 | contig 15727 bp, 11 predicted proteins | sample MGYA00510039_ERZ791744 | MGnify/ENA primary metagenome ERZ791744 (study PRJEB30046, sample SAMN00791969) | human gut metagenome | study: EMG produced TPA metagenomics assembly of the A metagenome-wide association study of gut microbiota in type 2... | reverse complement strand
AGCGGTTGACTATGCTGGGCGTGTCGGCAAAATTAATAACTTCCATCTCTCTGTCGTTTTTCATGAACCGGGGTGCATGAATGAACATGCGCCCACATAAATTTAACAAAGATAATAAATAATTTCTTAATCCCGGCGAACCATCGCGATATTTTTTGCCCTCACAGCCTCGATATCGCACATTATCTGCTCCCGCAACTCTTCTATTCCGTTAAATTTCTTCTCGTCGCGCAGACGTTCATCAAAAGATATCTCTATATTCCTGCCATAAAGATTCCCGGCAAAATCCAGAAGATGCGCTTCGACGCTTATAGTGCCCTCGCCGCTTACAGTCGGACAGGAACCTACATTCACCAATGCCTTCCATGCACCGTCCGGTGTATGGACTACAGCGGAATAGACACCGCCGCGGGGCAGCAGCCTGTGGGAGGCCACACTCAGATTGGCTGTAGGGATGCCTATGGTCCGGCCGATCTCACGCCCATGCACCACCTTCCCGCTCAGCGAGAATCTGCGTCCGAGTATTCGCGCCGCCTCCCGCATGTCTCCGGTCTCGACGGCCCGGCGCACTGCCGACGAACTGCATCCCGGCACCTTGGGGGCAACCTCGACCTTCAGTCCGATCTCCTCCCCCATACGCATAAAATCATCGGTGGTCATCGACATCCCGTCACATCCGAAAGTATTGTCATATCCAACCAACAGAAGCCGGGCGCCGTAACGGTCCTTGAGCTCCCGCATCCACCGGGCCGCGCTCTTGCGCCTCACTTCCTCGGTAAATTCTATACGCACCACATCGACTCCGCATCCTTTTATGAGTGAATCGCGTGCTTCGGCGTCGATTATCAGTTTCGGGGTCCGCAATGGAGCCACCACTTCAAGAGGATGTCTGTCGAAAGTAAATGCCATCGGACGCAGCCCGAGTCTGTCGGCTTCTTCTTTCAGATATCCGAGCACGGCACGGTGACCGGAGTGCACCCCGTCAAACGTTCCGACCGTCACGGCCGTTCCGGCATCATTTTTAAGACTTCCACACATCATAAATTTGCCGCCACAGAGAGAAACGTCTTGTCACCCGCTATACGTACACTTCTCATTCCCAGACTTTCGGCCGAACGGCAGTTTGCCTCGGAATCATCAAGAAGCAGCGTTTCCGACGGATCAAGTCCGTACCTGCTCAATACTGTCATGAAAAGTTCGGGATCTGGCTTGCAGACTCCCTCCGCAAAACTCGTCACTATCCCGTCAAAATAATCGCCCACACGATACCCTTCCTGCATGAAAGCCCTTTTGATCCAGCCGTCGAACATGACGGCGTTGGTATTCGATATCATATAGGTCCTGTATCCAGCGTCTCTTAATCGCCTGAGCGCCGCGAGTCTCTCGACCGGCAGCGCCACCAGAAACTCGTCAAAAGCTTTCTCGAATTCGATATCCCCGATCCCGGTGTGTGTGCGGCGACGCAGTTCATCATAAAATTCCGACACGGTGATGCGTCCGGTCTCGATCGAAAGAAACGGCTCTTCCTGACGATACAGCCCAAGCATCGAGTCCACATCGTTAAGCCCGAGCGACTTGAACGCTCTCACACAGCGATCTCTGTCAAGGTCGATCATCACGCCTCCAAGATCAATGACTATATTTTTTATACCTTTCATGGCGCAAAGTTAATAATTTTTGTTATCTTTGTAAAATATTAGACATAAAAGCATTTGGTATGAGCAACGTAAAGTCAATAGGTATCCTCACATCGGGTGGCGACGCTCCCGGTATGAACGCAGCCATCCGTGCGGTGACGCGTGCCGGCATCTATGCCGGATTCAAGGTCTACGGCATCTATCGCGGTTATCGCGGTCTGATCTATGACGAGATCGAGGAGTTCTCCACCCAGAACGTATCGAACATCATACAGCGAGGCGGCACTATCCTGAAGACTGCACGATGCAAGGAATTCCAGACCCCCGAGGGTCGCCAGTGCGCCTACGACGTGTTGCGACGCCACGAGATCGATTCACTCGTAGTGATTGGCGGTGACGGTTCGCTTACGGGAGCCAGAATATTCGGCAATGAATTCCAGATACCGATCGTCGGTCTGCCCGGCACCATCGACAATGACCTTTACGGCACCGACACCACCATTGGCTACGACACCGCACTTAACACCATCATGGAGTGTGTCGACAAAATACGCGACACCGCCACCTCTCACGAACGCCTGTTCTTCATCGAGGTAATGGGACGCGACGCCGGATTCCTCGCCCTTAACGGCGCGATCGCATCCGGAGCCGAAGCAGCCATAATACCGGAGATCTCCACTCAGGTCGACCAGCTGTCGGAACTTATCAAGAACGGCTTCCGCAAATCGAAGAACTCATCGATCGTCCTTGTGGCCGAATCTCCCATAACGGGCGGAGCCATGGGACTCGCCCAGCGCGTGAACGAGGAGTATCCCGGCTATGACGTGCGCGTCTCGATCCTCGGCCACCTGCAGCGCGGTGGCTCACCTTCGGCCCACGACCGCATACTTGCATCGCGTATGGGTGCCGCGGCCGTCGACGCGCTCCTCGACGACCAGCGCAACGTGATGATAGGCATCAAGAACGACGAGATCGTATATGTACCTTTCACCAAAGCGATCAAAAACGAAAAACCGATCAATCAGGAACTGATGTCGACTCTACGCCGACTTTCGATATAAAAAATTTGGCGGTGTGAAATATTTTGCTTAACTTTGCACCGCATTCGGGTGGTTACCAGAGTGGCCAAATGGGGCAGACTGTAAATCTGCTGGCTTACGCCTTCGGTGGTTCGAATCCATCACCACCCACTTCAGGACAATAACAACAACACCAAGGAGCGTTCCACATCCGGTTCGCTCTTTTTTGCTAATATAGCTCGCAGCAGCATTGGAGCAGCGCCTCTATAGGAGCAGCGTCTCCCCGAGACGGTGAAGATCCGGAACACTTCTGAGCAGCGCCTCTCCGAGGCGGTGAATATCCCGAGGCGAACACCAAACCACCCACAAAAACATATAAAATCAACACTCCATATATGAAATCAAGAAACTTCCTCCTCGTCTCTCTTCTGGCGCTCATCGCCATCACGTTACCGTCATGCTCCTCGCAGCAGTCAGCAGATGCCGGCGATCTTATCGCGACCGTCCCCGCCGACGCGTCCATGGTGGCCGTAGCCAATATCAACGCCATTCTGGAAAAAACCGGATGCAAAGTCGACGGCTCCGCCATCACGCCTCCGGAAAAACTCACACAGATCATCTCCCGGTCAGGCGACACACGCAACAGCAAGCTCGCCGCGACATTCTTCAACGGCAAGAGCGGGGTCGATCCATCTGTAGCCGTGCTCTTCCGTGTAGGCTATTACACATACGCCACAGGCGTCGCCTCCGATCCGGCGGCACTTAAAAAAAGTCTCGAGACCGACCTCGGTTACAGTTTTACGACTGAAGACGGCATCCAGACAGGAGGCAACGTGGCAATCGCAGAAAACAGATTCTGGATCAATATCGACCAGAATTCGATAGACCCCAAAGAAATCAGACATTTTCTATCACTCGACAAAACCCAGAGTTTCACATCGAACGACGCCGCCGACCGACTCTGCAAGTTCGACAAGGATATTGTCGGCTGGGGCAGCATCGCGGGTCTTCTCAACACCTCGGGAATAGCATTCGAGCAGAGGGCACTCGCACAGGTGGCTCTCCAGACTGTTTATGAAGATCCTGCATCTCTCACTTTCTCAGTCAGTTTCGAAAAGGGTAAAACCCTGATAGAAGCCAACGTACTCAACTCCAAAGGCAGTCTGGCAAAATATCTTTTCCCTATGGAGACCATCGACACAAAAACCATCGAGAGCATCGGAGGCACCGCCGATGCAGTCGCAGCGATCTCCATACCTGCCAAGATGATCGAGAGACTGCAGAAAGACGCATCCTCAAAGGGCCCGTCAGTTTTTGGCGTGTATCTCAATGCCCTCTCAGGTCTTGACGGCACCACAGCCGTAGCATTCGGACAGGACGCACAGGCCATGAAAGGCATCGTCACCACCACAGGCCAGAATCTGGCAGCGCTGACTTCATTTCTGGGAGGCACCGGCATTGATGTCAAAATAGAAGGAAAAACCCTGCGCCTTTCCAAAGGAGCTCTCTCCGGGAAAAGCAATGTTTCCGATCTCGCGGCATATTTCAAGAATGCCGTGGCCGGAGTGGCCACAGCCATCCCTCAGGGAACAGCCTCCGGAATGGCCGGGTTCGCGTCTGCAGGCTCGCTTACATTCCATCCCCAGGGCAACAGCGTAACGCTGCGGGCGACACTCGTATCAGACAATCCGGATGAGAATTTCCTTTTCACTCTTGTCAATACGGAACTCAAGTAGCGTCGGGCAATGAAAGAAATAGAGCTGAGAGGCACTTTGCCGAGAGTTTTTGTCTCGGAAAAGATTCCGCCATCCGACATATGGCAGTCCGATCTGATCTTCAGTCGCGGCAGCTTCTATCTTGTCGAAGCCGCAAGCGGAGGAGGCAAATCCTCGATGTGCGCCTACATATTCGGCTCCCGCAGCGATTATGAGGGCGAAATTCTTTTCGATGGCGAGAACATACGCTCTTTCTCAATCCCGCGCTGGCAGGAACTGAGGCGGAGGCACCTCGCCTATCTCCCTCAGGAACTCTCGCTTTTCCCCGAACTGACCGCATGGGAAAACATTCAGCTCAAGAACCGTCTCACCGGCTACGCTTCCGACAAAATGATCATGCATTGGCTCGAACGTCTCGGCATCGCGTCAAGACGCGATTACGCCGCCGGACGCATGTCGATCGGACAACAACAACGCGTGGCGATAATCCGCAGCATATGTCAGCCTTTCGATTTTATAATGCTCGATGAACCTGTCAGCCATCTTGACGAGGAAAACAACAGAATCGCAGCCGAACTCATAACCGAAGAGGCCGCCCGACAGGGAGCAGGAATCATATCGACTTCCGTCGGCAACCATATTCTTCTTGAATATTCCGGGCGGTTAAAGCTCTGACCGGAATCATTGACTCCAATCCCCAATTCACGACTATCATGGACAGACTGATTTCCAGACTCCTCCGAAAAAATACTTCGAAAGCCCGTATCGCCGGCTTTGTACTATCCAATTTCATCGGACTGGTAATAGTGCTGGGGGCGATCCAGTTTTTCCGTGACGCTCAGTCCATCTGGTCATCCGACGACTCTTTCATCAGGAGCGACTATCTGGTAATCAACAAAAAAATCACCTCTTCCAACACACTCGGCGCATCATCCGAATTTTCAGAAGCCGAGATATCTGAGCTAGGCGCACAGCCATGGGTGAGACGTATCGGCAGATTCAGCGCGAACGATTACCGCGTGCTTGCCGGTATGCGCAGTGGAGACCGCGGCATGTCTACCTACATGTTTTTCGAATCGATACCGGATGATTTCATCGACGTTCCCCGTTCGCAATGGGACTACAGACCCGGCTCCGACGAAGTGCCCATCATACTCTCGAAAGATTATCTGACTCTTTACAATTTCGGATTCGCCACCTCGGCCGGACTCCCCCAGCTGTCGGAGGGTCTGATGAGCAGCATCCCGCTGTCACTGACCCTGACAAGCGACGACGGCCTGCGAAAACGCACGCTCAACGGACGTGTGGCCGGCTATTCCAACAGATTGAACACTATTCTTGTCCCTCAGTCGTTTATGGACGAGACCAACGGCTCGCTCGGCACAGGGGCGGCACGGCAGCCTTCGAGACTTATAATAGATGTAAGCAGTCCGGGTGATGTGGCTATCACAAAATATCTTGAATCACATGACCTTGAAGTCGCGGGAGACAAGTCGGCGAGCTCGGCCTCTTTCCTGCTGCGGGTCGTGGCCGGAATTGTTTTTGCCATCGGTACTTTAATAACCATCCTTTCATTATTCATACTTATGCTCTCCGTATCACTGATAATGGAGAAAAACCGCGACAAACTTCATTCGCTACTCATGCTCGGATATGATCTCAAGGTGGTGGGACGCCCCTACGTCAATCTGGTCATTTTCGCATCTTTCACTGCTTACATGCTTTCCATAGCGGGAGTTTACGCTTTGAGAGCCTATTATATAGAGCCACTCAGAGGTCTGGGCGCGACACCCTCCCCCGTCTGGATCACTCCGGTGGCGGGAGCCGTCATGACATGCGCGATCATTGCGGTAAATATCATTTCCGTAGGGAAAAGGGTCAGAAAATCGTTTTAACAATTGTTAATTAACATTGTTAAAGATTAATCCTTTTCCTTTAATGTCCGTATAATTGCCTATTTTTGTAACTGATTTGCAAATAGTCAACGGCGGAATGCCATGAAAACTCGCGGATCTTCAAAAGCCAGGGGACATGATTCATATCCCGGAAGCACAACTGTTAAATCTCCTTATCCGTTCCGCATGGCCGCCCCGACGAAGCAGACCACTAATGCCAATAGCATCTACATCAATAGGTTAACCCGAACTATGAAAACAATCATACCCCAGAGGACTCATAGTCCCGCGGTCGGCTGCGGCCTTACGCCACGGTCGGTTTTGACGTGTAATGAAGATGCGTGGACGCGAGAAACAAAATAATACTAAATAAACCCAATGTAAAACTAAATCACATTCTTGCATGAAGAACTTATGTTTTCATCTGAACAGGAAACTATGGGTGACAATGGCCATGCTGTTGACACTTGCGTTTCCCTCGCTGGCTCAGAAGATCACTGTCACCGGACACGTGGCCGACGAGCTGGGAGAAGATCTGATTGGTGCCACCATCATGGAAAAGGGCACCTCCAACGGCACATCTGCCGACATTGACGGTAATTTCACGATCAACGTGCCCGCCAATGCAACTCTCGTGGTGAGCTACGTAGGTTACGATCCGATGGATGTGCCTGTCAACGGACAGACCCACCTCAACATCGTAATGAAACAGAACGCCACTCTGCTGGCCGAGACAGTCGTTATCGGTTACGGTTCTGTAAAGAAGTCTGACGCTACAGGTTCCGTGGCTATCGTGACTCCCGACGACATCGACGCCGGTATCTCTACTTCCGCCCAGGACCTTCTCGTCGGCGCAAGCCCCGGTGTGGTCGTGACTACCTCAGGTGGTGACCCTACAGGTAACGCCAACATCCGTATCCGCGGTGGTTCCTCGCTTTCAGCTTCGAACAATCCTCTGATCGTCATCGACGGTGTGCCTCAGACAAACCAGAGCAACGCCGGCGGCACAAACGCCCTTACGATGATCAATCCCCAGAACATCGAGTCAATGACTATCCTCAAGGATGCTTCCGCAACCGCCATCTACGGTTCGCGTGCATCAAACGGTGTCATCATCATCACCACGAAGAAAGGTAAGAAAGGCCGTCCCCAGGTCAACTTCGCAGCCAACTTCCACGTGAACACTCCGCGCAACACACTTGACATGATGAACGGCTCGCAGATAGCCGACATCTACAGCAAATACGGCACAGACGGTGCAAACCAGCAGATCGAGAACCTCAAGTTCAAGAATGAGGCAGGCGAAATGCAATCTTATAACACCGATTGGCAGAAAGAAGTTCTCCGCACTTCATTCTCTCACGACTACTCTCTGAGTGTCGGCGGTTCGGCAGGCGTTCTTCCATATCGTGTAAATGCCTCCTATACCGACAACCAGGGTATCCTCAAGACTTCCGGAATGCAGCGTACGACAGTAGGATTTTCTCTGACTCCGAAATTCTTCAACGACGCTCTTTCGATCACAGCCAATGCAAGCGGTTCTTATATCCGCAGCCAGCAGGCTCAGGGCGGTATCGGCAGCGCCATCGGCATGTGTCCGCTCTATCCCGTGAAATATGACTATCCCACAGCCGGCGACACCGGTATGACCATGTTCAACGGCTATTACAACATAACCACCGCCACCGGCGCTCCCGAGACCAACGCAAGCCAGAACCCCGTTCAGGAACTTATGGACGCCACGGCAATCGGCAAGACTCTTTCAAGTGTCGGCAACCTTCAGATAGACTACGCCCTCTACTGGGTGCCTGAACTTCACTTCAACCTCAACCTCGGTTATCAGGTTTCGAAGAACTGGTCACACACCGACATCGCACAGAACTCGATCCAGGCATGGCGCGGCAACTACAACGACGGTGCAGGTACAAACTACAACTGGTACGAGCTCCAGCGCAACACGCTGCTCGACTTCTATATCAACTACAAGAAGTATTTCGAGGCAGCCAAGTCCGATCTTGACGTGACCGTCGGTTACGACTGGCAGCGTTTCGACTACCATGGCCGCAGCCAGACCACAATCAGCACTCTCGGCTTCGACAACACCTGGACTTCGATCTATAACAACGGCGGCTACACACTCTCTCTCGATCCTTCGACTGAAAGCCACATCGGCAAAACTTATGCCAACGCTCCCGAGTCAACATGGGCACAGATCAACCAGCTTGTATCATTCTTCGGACGTATCAACTACATCTTCGACGACACTTATCTGCTGACTTTCACTCTCCGTGGTGACGGTTCTTCACGCTTCTCGAAAGACAACCGCTGGGGTATCTTCCCCGCTGTGGCTCTCGGCTGGAAGATCAACAACATGAAGTTCCTCGAACCCGCCCAGGGCTGGCTCAACGATCTCAAGCTCCGTCTCGGATGGGGTCAGACAGGTCAGCAGGAGATGGACGATTACTTCCCCTACATCTCGAAGTACACACTCTCTTATCAGAACGGATTCAAGTATCTCAACCCCGACGGCTCGGGCGTATGGATCAACCCGCTCTATCCTTCCGCCTACAATCCCGATCTGAAATGGGAAACCACTACTACATGGAACGTCGGTATCGACATGGGCGTGCTCAACAACCGCATCACCCTCGCTCTTGACTGGTATCTCCGCAAGACAACCGACCTTCTCTCTTTCGTGCCCACCGGCGCCATGAACACCGCCAACATGATGTGGAACAACATCGGTTCGATGCGCAACATCGGTATCGAGGCCACTATCGGCGCGAAACCTGTCATCACCGATGACTTCACATGGAACACTTCGTTCAACGTGGCATGGAACAAGAACAAGATCACCGAGCTCCAGGGCGGCACCACGACAGTGGCCATCTCTACTGGCGGTACAGGTTCTTACGACATCGCTTACCACATCGTAGGCCAGCCTGCATACACTTTCATGGTTTACGAGCAGGTTTACGATGACAACGGCGATCCCATCGAGAACCAGTACGTAGACCAGAACGGTGACGGCGTGATCAACGAAAGCGACAAGATCATGTATCACTCACGCGATCCCAAAGTCACCATGACCTGGAACAACAACTTCCAGTGGAAGAACTGGGATCTCGGCATCTCGCTCCGCGCTTCGCTCGGCAACTACGTCTACAACAAGCTCGGATATGACAACAGCCGTATTTACAATGTGGCAGCCGCACAGTATCAGCTCGGCAACCTTCTCGCCGATCGTCCTCTCTTCGAGAACGCGGCAAGCGGTACGCTCCTCCCCCTCTCGAGCTACTTTGTGGAGAATGCGTCGTTCCTCCGCTGCGACAACATCACACTCGGCTATACATTCCGCAACATCGCCGGAAGCGACTTTACTCTCCGTCTCTTCGGCGCGGTTCAGAACCCATTCGTAATCACCAAGTTCACAGGTCTCGATCCTGAGGAGTTCAGCGGTCTGCAGAGCAGCCCCTATCCCCGTCCGATCACGACCACACTCGGTCTGGTGGCTACCTTCTAATCTTTTCATCTAATCAAAGAATAGAAATTCCAATATGAAAACATTCAATAAAATATTCATTTCATTGGGAGTCGCAGCCTCTGCAATCGGGTTCTCTTCGTGCGTAAACGACCTGGACCTCTCGCCGATCGACCCCTCCCAGAAAACCGATGTCAGCAAGGACATGGACGCCGTGTTCTCCGACATTTATCTTCAATTCGCAACCTTCGGTGCCAACGGCAGCTCTCCCGTCATGGACTTCGACGGAGGTATGGCCGCTTTCCAGCGTGCGATATTCACTGCCGAGGAAATGCCGACAGACGAGGCCTGCTGGCTCTGGGACCCCGAGAAATTCGGACAGCTCAATTATGGATTCGTGACTCCCGATCTCCCCTGCGTGTTCGGATTCTACTCACGTCTGATCATCAACATCACCCTCTGCAACGACTTCATCCGTAACGTACAGAACGGCACATTCACCGACAGCAACACTGAGCGCGCACAGATGTATCTGCTTCAGGCCCGCACCCTCCGCGCCGCATGCTATTTCTACATGATGTCGTTCTATGAGAATCCTCCTTATGCAGACGAAACGACACCTGTAGGCGCTCAGCCCACACAGCCGGGACGTGCCGAAGTCTACCGTCTTGTCACTGCGGATCTCGAGGATGTAGTGGCAACTTACAAAGCTCTTCCGAGCGACAAATGGAGAATTCCCTTCTATGGTTTCGTTGGTCTTGACGCGGCAGAGGCTATTCTCGCCAAGATCTATCTCAACGGCGAGGTATTCTCCGGCACTGCCGACTACGCCAAGTGCTACGAGCACTCCAAGGCTGTCATCGACCGTCGCGGAAACGGTGGTAAATATGGAACAGGTCTTGCTCCGACTTACGCTTCTCTGTTCGGCTGCAACAACCAGAAATACGTTCTCGGCTATGGCGGCGACGTCAACGAGATCCTCTGGACCATCCCCGCTTCCAAATATTTTGACAATGCCACCGGCGAGATCGTGGAGAACCTTACCGCATGGTCAGGATCAACTTTCATGATCGCCGCATGGAACGGCTCGAACGGTGCCGAGACTACTGTGCCATACCCCACGATGGACGCTGCATATAAGGATGCCAAAGGCGAGGCGCTGCTCTTCACCGACGGCGACGGTGTACGCCGTATCTACGCATATTGCTCTACTCAGGCTGAATATGACGAAATGAAAAAGGCTTATAACGAGGCCGACGACTGGGAAAAAGTAGTAAACGAGTATATAGCCGACATCGCATACTGTTTTGACCCGAAAGAGACCGCACACGTGGCCGGTCAGTGGTTCAACGCCACCGAGGGCTGGAAGTGTATGGTCGCCCGCAAGTCTTTCGTACGCAAGTTCGACTGGAACGACGTCGAGATGAGCCAGAGCGACGACCAGCGTGTGACTTACTGGCAGACTTCTTCTCACGGTTTCACTGCCGAGAATACTTCTCTCGTCGGCGATGACTGGGGCAAGAACGGCTATCTCGCATACAAATACACGAACTGGGCTTATGACAACGACGGCAATATAGACTACAAAGCCAGCGCGCTCGTGCCCATGACCGCATGCTACGGCGGCGACTTCGCCGCTCTTCGTCTCGCCGAGGTATATCTGATGGCGGCCGAAGCTATCCTCCAGGGTGGTGGCGGCTCGCAGGGCGAGGCTCTCCAGTACGTCAACAATGTGCGTCAGCGCGCATATGGCGACAAATATGTGGCATGGACATCTCTGAGCATGACTGATCTTCAGGATGAGCGTTGCCGCGAGCTTTATCAGGAAAATACCCGTCGTACGGACCTTATCCGCTGGAACAAATGGTGCACAGGCTATACCTGGGAATGGAAAGGCGGACTTGCATCGGGCACAAACCTCCCCGAATACACCAAGAGCTATCCTATCCCGACACGTGTCATGACCTCTTCAAGTCTGCAGCAGCAGAAAGGCTATTGATCTGACGTCAGGATATCTAATCAATAAATTTTTAAGACAAAATGAAAAAAATATCGATTATATTGGCTATGTGCGCCGTGGCTCTCGGCTTTTCGTCCTGCAAACAGGAGGATGAACCCAAGTTCCACACGCCCACATCTTTCACCATAGCGACTCCGGCGCTCCAGAACATCGAGTTCGCCACTGCGACAGACCTGACGGACGCCGCCACCTTCAACCTGTTCTGCTCACAGCCGGACTACGGTTATTCGGCCATCTGCAACTATTCGGCTATAGTATCGCTCGACCCGGAATGTCCGGTAGAGAAAGTAGTGGACGAGACCACAGGTGCCGTGACAGTAAAACCTGTCGAAGGTAAGTCAATCGCACTCGAGAATGTCAATCCCACTTCGGCCGCGATGTCTATCAAGACTTTCGAACTCGGTGTGGCGCTCCTCAACCTCGGCGGTATCGTCAACGATCCGGACGCTTATGCTACCTCACAGTTCGCAGCCGGCCCCGTAAAGTGCTACTTCCGTGCGTTGTGCAGCATCAACGGTATCGACAACTCTGCTATCGCATCCGACAATGTCGTAAGCTACAATGCCGTAAAGGTACAGTATGCCGAGAAGAAGGCTGCCTGGATCTACATAGTCGGTGACGTACAGAATCCCGAAACCGGCGTTGTCGATGGCTTCAAAGGTCCGTCGATGGCCAACTATGACCACTACTACAACAACTTCCGTCTCGAAGAGCCTCAGGAGATGATCGGACAGAAGATATATGTCGGCAAGTTCAACCTCAATCCGAAATCGGATGATCCGGATCTCTCGAACGTAGACGCTACTTCTCAGTTCCGTTTCTTCACCGAGCTCCTCGGCTGGACCGCTACCGCATCTCTCGGTTCTGCGGAAGCTGACTTCTATGTCCTCCCGATAGCCGACAAGTTCGATGCAGGCTACAGCGGCGACGTAGTTGCCCAGGGTCTCGGAAACTGGGGCGTATGGGTATCTGAACTCACACCGATGACCGTAGTCGTTGACCAGGTTCAGCTCAAGATCCATGTAAAGGAGGGCTTCCACGATGTGACATTCGTAGGCCGCGATCCTCAATTCAATTGATGCCTTTTAATCCCGGGAAGTCTTATTCCGGCTTCCCGGGCATAAAGCCAAAAATCTAAAACAGAAATTCAGACTTATGAAAAAAATAAAATTCATATCAGCAATAGCTCTGACCATGGTGATGGCATCGTGCGATGATTTCGACCTGCCCAATCCTCCCGGCCAGACAAATCCCGAGCCTGAAGCCGTATTCGAGAACTCCGGCATCGTGCTCACTCAGGGAGACGCTACCGTCAATCTCGTAGAGGCAAACAAGGCCAATACGGACGTAACAGTGGCAAACATCACCGAGCTCGTAAACTTCCCCGCAGACTACACTCTGTCGGTCGACATGGATATTGCCGGTGACGCCTCTTTCAGCAACGCCACTACGATCTCGACCACAATCGTTGACAACGCCGTTATGGTTAATCCCGACATTTTCAACGGCGCCATCCAGAAATCGATCACCAAGAAACCGGGAGTATACGAGGTCTACAGCCGCTTCAAGGCATATGCCGAACGTGGAACTACCCGCGTACGTCTCGGCGGTCTCGACGCATTCTTTGCAGCAGACTCGAAATTCAACGTCACTACTCTTGATCCCGTCAAAGTGATGGAAGAGGCTTATTATCTCGTACCCTGCGATGCAAACGGCAATCCTGTGATGTCAAAGGCTGTCAAGATGAACAATACTCTCGGCAACGTCAGCGTATATGACAATCCGGAGTTCGCACTTAAAGTCACAGTAGATGCAGCCGCTGCGGAATCCGAGACCGGATATCTCTGGAAAGTCGCTCCACAATCTGCCGTTACGGCAGGTTCTACCGATGGCGTTATGGGATGCAATCCTTCAGTAGAATCAACTCTTGCCGGAAAACTCGGTGCAGGCTATGATGCAGGTTCTATCAAGGCCCAGGGCGATTTCCTCATCACAATCAATGTGGAACTTGACTCCTACTCGATCAACTACGCGTTTGAGGTGCTCTATCCTTTCACCAGCGGCAATACAAGCAAACCCGATGATGTGATGCTTCTCTATACCGACAATTACATCAACTATACCGGTGTAGCCATGCTCAATACAATCTGGTATTGCGCGGGCCAGCCCGACTATAGAGGTGCGGTAGTATTCAAGCAGGATCAGAATGTCGGCTTCGAGGATTCTGAAGACGGCCTCACCCGTACTGGAGGTCTCACGGCTTCTGCCGATGGCGCTCGTCTTGACACTCCTGTCAAAGGCAAACATCTTTATTGGTTAGATGTAAATCTTGTACAGCTCACCTACAGCATCACATGTCTCAATACACTCAGCGTAATCGGCTCTGGCAACGGATGGGATCTCGCGACAGCTACGGAACTCACGCCTTCTGCCGACTTCAAGGTATGGACAGCCAAGAATGTTGCAATAGGCGACGAATTCAAGATCAACGCCAACGGCGCATGGGCAATCGGCTTCAGCGGCACTTCTGTTCCTGATGCTACCGGCAAACAGGTGTTCGTCATCAACAAACAGGACGGCGGCGACAACCTGAAAGCTACACCTGGCACCTATGACGTAACCGTAGATTTCAGCACCAAACCCTACACAGTTGTACTTGAATAATCAGACTTCATTATATCAGAAAGCCCGGCCTAATCCAGCCGGGCTTTCTTTTTAACCGCTCCCATAAACATAATTATCCGTGAAAGTTACGCAATCAGGGGCAGAAACGTTTAAATAGGATAAATTTTGAAAAATATAATAAAATTTAGGCAAAAATTATTGCAATTTCCAACATTTGTAATTAACTTTGCAGCGAATTCGTGCCGTGAGAACTCCTAAAGCTCATTCTTACACAATCGAATCCACGTAACTACTACAGATAATCATAATTTCAAATATTAACCAAAAAATCTAAACAATTCAATTATGAAGAAAATTTACGCTCTTGCAGCTGCTGCATTCTTAGGTCTCGCAGCAAACGCACAGGATGGTGCACCTCTCTACTACACCGGTGACGGTATTCCGGCCGACATGCCTGAGTTCACAACATGGGCTCCCGAAGCTCCCGCACAGTTCGCTTATGCAAACGGTGTCTACACACTCAAGGTCAACGGGCTCTTCCAGTTCAAGGTCTCTACAGCGATGGGAGACTGGGATACTTTCAACGGCGCGGCGCTCGGCTGTGGAGAAGAAGGTTATGGTGACGAGCCCGGTGTAGTAAAACCGCTCGTATCTTGGGGTGAGAATACACTGTGCCCTTGGAAAGGTGACTACACGATTGAAGTGGCCGGTGACCTCAGCACTATCAAACTGACAACCGACACTCCCAAACCGGATCCTACCGATCACGTTGTCCTCTTCTTCCGTGGCGATATCAATGGCTGGGAATCAGGTGCTGAATGGGAACTCAAGTATCTCGGCAACAATGTCTATAAATTCGAATGTGCCGAAGGCCAGCAGATTCTTCCCGGCGAAGGCTGGAAGATCGCTACAGATCCCTGGGATGACCGCTACAACTACGGTTCAAGCGAGGAAATCTTATTCAGCGATGCCGAGGTAACTATCGAAAATGAATTCCAGTGCGCAGGTTCATCTCCCAACACTACTCTTACTGAAGAATGGAACGGTGTTGCTTATTTCCAGATCGGCGAACCTGGTGCTCCCGCCATGTTTGTGATCTCTAACGACAAAGAGCTCGCATGTCCCTGGGAAGTAGGCGACGGCATTGAAGGTGTGACTGTTGAGAACAATAGCGTAGCTGCTTACTACACTATCGACGGTGTACGCGTAGCTAACCCCGAAAACGGTCTTTACATCGTTGTTAAGGACGGCAAAGCTTCTAAAGTTCTCGTGAAGTAATTCACAGTCCAATTAAAATGTAAATTCCAAGGCGGCTCCGATCGGAGCCGCCTTGGA
>ERZ791744.1442-NODE-1442-length-15811-cov-3.109673_pt1 | contig 15811 bp, 10 predicted proteins | sample MGYA00510039_ERZ791744 | MGnify/ENA primary metagenome ERZ791744 (study PRJEB30046, sample SAMN00791969) | human gut metagenome | study: EMG produced TPA metagenomics assembly of the A metagenome-wide association study of gut microbiota in type 2... | reverse complement strand
AACAGCTACCTGAAATTGTTTCTGTTGTATTACCGATACCGGCTCCTACGGAAGCACGTTTACCGGCAAGGGCTTTGCTTAAGTCTACTTTGCTGAAATTACCGATACCGCCTACCAGAGCTACACCGTTTAATTGAGAAATATTGATGATTTCATCGTTCGGGAATACACTGGTACCACCAAGGCTTACACCTTTCATCATGATCTGGTCAGCTTTGAAATCTGTAGGCTTCACATAGACTGTTACACCGTTAGAAAGCACTAGTTTTGTGCTGCCGTAAACGTCATCGGCCTTTTCGGAAACAATCTTTCCGCCTTTAATGTCTTCAGAGATAAGAGGTTCGTTGGAAACTTTGTCTTCGTATGGTTTCAAATCGAATGAACTCATCTGCTTCAATAAAGCTGCAATTTCCTCTTTCGTCGGATATTTCAGACCTTCTTTTTGAGGACCCGCGAGCAGTACTACTTGGTTATTATCAGTAACCAGCTGTTTCATCAATTCGTTGACGGCCGTCACAGGAATGTTTGGAGCCATCTGCTGTACAAGCATATATTCGAATTCGATACCCGGAATCGGTTCTTTATCGAGGAAATTGTTCACATATTCATCGACATAGTTACCACTTTTTGTTTTTTCACGTTCGTTATACGCAGACTCCATAGCTTGCATATAGTTAGCACGCGCGCGTTCATATTCAGTCTCAGTGAATCCGAAACGACGTGCACGTTCTGCTTCTTCCAGAATAGTTTTCATCGCCAAGTCTACACCGTCAATCTTGCTGTTTGCAGTAAGGCTGAATGCTTCTTTGGTCTTGGCAAGGAAATACTCTCCATATCCTGCACCTGCACCGGTAAAAGGAGGATTGGCTGTTTGGCGGAGTTCGTTCAAACGGCTATTCAGCATATTGATAGCCATGTTGAGTACGTACTGTGTAGCATAATAAGAAATCGTGTTTTTCAAAGAATCCGGCGTTGCATCTTGTTTGAAGAAGATGTTGATAGAAGGATTGGCAACTTCTTTGTCAGTGCCGATATAGATCAACGGTTCCTGATTGTCTGCTACCGGATAGTAAATACGTTCGGCAGGGTTTACCGGAGCTTTTACGTCTTTGAATACCTCTTTCAACTTGGCTTCCATTTCTTCGGCGTTGATGTCACCGACGATAACGATTCCTTGCAAATCGGGACGGTACCATTTAGCATAGTAATCACGGATATCCTGATAAGGGAAGTTGTTGATAACGTCAATACTGCCGATAGGCATACAGTCGGCATATTTAGAATCCGGATACATAGTAGCCTGTGCATCAGTCATGATGCGTAGCATACCACTGTTGCGACTTCTCCATTCTTCGCGGATTACACCACGTTCTTTGTCGATTTCTTTGTCGGCAAGGTTGATAGCGCTCGACCAGTCGTGTAGGATAAGCAGGCAGGAATCTACCACATTCTGGTTTTCTGTCGGTACGTTACTGATGTTGTAAACGGTCTGGTCGACACTGGTATAGGCATTCAGGTTTGTTCCGAATTTAATACCTTTAGTTTCACACCAGGGAATGATTCCAAGTCCGGTTTCATCACCGGGGAAATGTTTGGTCCCGTTGAAAGCCATGTGTTCCAGAAAGTGAGCCAAGCCACGTTGCTGTGGTTCTTCCAGAATAGAACCTACTTTTTGTGCGATGTAGAATTCTACGCGTTTTTCCGGGAGTGCATTGTGTGGATGTAATAAGTAAGTCCGTTATCCAGTTTGCCGATACGGACATTTTTGTCCACAGGCATTTGTTGCATGGGTTGTGCAAAAACGGACTGGAAATTGCAGCATATGATAAGGACTGCAATAAATAATCCACGTAATAAATGTTTCATGTTCTATTTAATTTAATAAAAGTTTCTGTGTTATCTGTCGTGATTGTCTATGGTAAATCACAAACAGGCAGAAAAAGAGTTATTTAATGGCTTGGCGTATCCTTACTAATTTTGTTAACAATCCTTCCAATAAATCAAGCTTCAGCATATTGGCACCGTCGCTTTTGGCTACGGCGGGATTTTCGTGTGTTTCGATAAAGATACCGTCTGCCCCTACGGCTATGCCCGCTTTGGCAATAGTTTCTATAAGTTGCGGCATACCGCCGGTCACTCCGCTTGTTTGGTTCGGTTGTTGTAGTGAGTGAGTGACATCGAGCACGACAGGATATCCGAATGATTGCATTTCAGGAATACCTCGGTAGTCCACTACAAGGTCTTGATAACCGAAAGTTGTTCCGCGTTCGGTCAACATAACATTCTTGTTGCCGGCTTCTATTACTTTGTCTGCGGCAAATTGCATTGCCATTGGAGAAAGAAATTGTCCCTTCTTGATATTAACGGTCTTTCCGGTTTTGGCTGCGGCTACGAGCAGATCGGTTTGGCGGCTGAGGAATGCCGGAATTTGAAGTATGTCTACGTATTCGGCTGCCATGTTAGCTTCGTCGGCAGCATGGATGTCCGTTACGGTAGGGATTCCGAAAGTATCATGTACCTTTTTCAGTATTTTGAGGGCTTTTTCATCGCCGATACCCATGAATGAATCCAGGCGTGAGCGGTTCGCTTTGCGGTAAGAACCTTTAAATACGTAAGGAATTTGCAATGTTTCGGTGATTTTGACTACTCGTTCGGCAATGCGCATGGCCATTTCTTCACCTTCTATAACACATGGGCCGGCCAGCAGAAAGAAGTTACCGGCAGGATTGTTTTTAAGTTCGATCATATTGTTAATTACAAATTATAAGTTACATTATATAGGTAATACAGGTGTCTCCTTGTTTAGAGGAGGCGTGTTTGTTTTCTTAGTTCGGGATAATAAGCGTGGTCTTTTCCGGGAGAACGCCTACTTCCAGAGGAAAGTGTTTCGGCAGTATCCGTCCGTCCAGATCTACTGAAGCACTTTGTGCTCGGAGTACTTTCACTTTCTTTGTCCGATAGCACTTCACGACTTTGTGATTCAGAATCCTTCCCTGTATCAACATCCACAATCCGGAAATGATTTGCAGGAATTCCGGGCGATAGATCACAGATACATCCAGCCAGCCGTTGTAAGGAACGGCACTCGGTGTCTGTCCCCAGCCCCAGGCACTTCCCACACATACCGTCATGATGCGTCCACGGATATGTTCGTCGTTGATGCGGAGGTGCATTCTGTACAACTTACGTTCGAATATCAGAGAGAACAAGGCGGCAACATACGACAGGAATTTTACGCCCCAGAAACGCTTTGTCTGGTCGGTAATCTTGACGATTCGTGCGCCTAGTCCAATATTAACAGCGTTGAGGAAGTAACGGCGTTGATGTTCTTTTCCATCGTAGAAGTTGCAATAGCCTACGTCTATTTTCTTGAGTCGATGATTAATGATACAGTCGACAGCTGGCTTGTATTCGGTACTGAGTCCCCAATATTTGGCAAAGTCATTCCCGATGCCGTTCGGAATCATGCCAAGTGCGATATTGTCTTTATCCTCTGCATCGGATAGCATAATGCCGTTGATAGCGTCATTCAACGCACCGTCACCACCCACAACGACAATCGTACGATAACCATTGTTGGCTAAAATCTTAGCGAGACGTTCTACTGAACCGAAACCTTCGGATTGCACATAGTCATAGTCGACGCCTTTGCTGTCCATGTATTCCTTGATCTCTTTCCAGCGTTTTTTTACCTTTCGGGTACCAGCTTTCGGGTTGTAAATCACACCCCATTTCTTCGGTTCTACACTCATATCCGTATTTCTATCCTACAATATTAAAAATCTCACTATATTTCACTGCCAAAGATACTAATTCCCCTGCAGTTTTTCTTTCACAAACGCTATCTTTTCTTCCATTGGCAGTTTCGAGCTTATCCAATGAATAGTAAATCCTCGTCTTTCCATGCCGCGAAACCAAGTCATCTGCCGTTTGGCGAATTGATGAATCGCAGTTTCTAATCCGTTAAACATCTCTTCGTATGTCATTTGTCCTGTGACATATAACGTCAGGTATTTGTATTCCAGACCATAATATATTAAATCTTCCGGTGAAATTCCTTCTCTGATCAGTTGTCGTACCTCATCAACCATACCTTCATCCAACCGCTGTTTTAATCGTAGCGTAATCTTCTCGCGGCGTAGTTCTCGTTCGATGTCTACGCCAATGATGAGGCTGTTCAGCTTCGGAAATTCCCGTTCGGGGACTGGGTGGGCGGCATAATATTCTTCAATCTCTATTGCACGAATGGCACGTTTCACTGTGTCTACGTCCGTAGAGTTATGCAACGTTTTGTATTGGCTTAAAATTTCCGTCAGTTCTTCAAGAGAATAACTTGCCAAACGGGTACGCAACTCCGGATTTTCCGGTACGGGCATTAGTTTATAACCTTTTAAGACTGATTCCAAATACATCCCTGTCCCTCCACATAAAACGGGGAGACAACCTTTTTGTTTGACTGTTTCGTAAGAAACCAGAAAATCTTGTTGATATTCAAAAACATTGTATTTGTATCCGGGAGCGGCTATATCAATCAGATGATACGGGATTTTATGTCCATTGACCGTATAATCGGCCAAATCTTTTCCGGTGCCGAGATCCATTCCCCTGTATATTTGACGGGAGTCGGCACTGATAATTTCTGTATTCAATTCATAGGCCAAAGCAGCGGCAAACGGAGTTTTGCCTGAGGCGGTAGGTCCTAATATGGTGATTAAATCATAGTTCGGCATAGTTTTATTTTTTCTACATCTGCAAAATTACGAAATAATTTTCACCTGCTTGGTATTCAGTTGTTTTTTTTGGTTGAAATGCTACATTCATACCTTTACTGCACTTTCTTTATCCGGTAGCTGTGTCGATCGTTCTATTTCTTCCTGTCTATTACCTCCCCTTCATTATTGTTATATAACCTTCCGCTTGGTGGAATATAAAGCACCGCTTTAGAGAACGTAAAGCATAGCTTTAGGTAGTCTAAAGCAGTGCTTTATAAAAGTCTAAGTGTTTGTTTCAATTATAAGGAAGAAAAATATATGAGGCTTTCAAAAGTCTGTTTTTTACTTTTTCAATCAAGGAATAAGGGTGATTTTATGTATTTTACTTTTAAACGGTAAATTCCCATGTCTTAATATTATTAATGCGAACCAAATACTGATTCGCATTAATAATATTAAGACATGGGAATTTACCACTCTATGGCAAATTCTTCGTCATCAATCAGCGTATTGATATTGCGTTGCATGGTCATGCTTCCTTCAACTCTGTAATGCGCCGTGTATCCCTGAGTTTCCCATGGATCTACAAATGTATAATTAAGTTCTCTTATCGTAACGGTTCTGCGCATCAGGGCAGGCCGTGAGGCATCCATCATTTCAGAAATCTCATACGTTGCTTGCTTCTTCGATTCAAATTCAATGTTTGGATTTTCTGCCCTCAACTCTACCGTACCTTTCATTTTGTCATCCGGGTCCTGATTAAATGTCGCATAAATTTTGAATTTTCTACGGTCGGTTCTTTTTTCTTTTATAGCACCCGCATAGAAGAATATGGTATTTTCGTCAACCACGTATGCTTCACGAGTGTCAACTACAAGTGGTTTGTTGGTATCTTCGGGAAAAACATTCAAAGCCGTGGTTCCATAGTTTCCCGAGAAATCATTGAAAGGAGTTATCCATAGTAGAGCATTGTTGAAATTTTTCCGTGGATGAGAGGTGTAATTATAAGAAGGATCATCCTTTATGATAAGGGGCAAAACCCACTTCTCCGACAAATCAAGCCCGTTAAAATTAAAATTGATATCCATCAGAGCCTGACATTCGCCGGCCGGAATATGTATGTCATAATTCGGAATAGAATAAAAATTCTCGGGTAACTGTTTGTAGTACAAATCTTCCCGTTCATAGTAATGTTCATAGTTATAGATGTCGAGTGTATCGTTATCTATACCTACATGTACATCGATGTCTTTATTATTCATCGTGGAACCGGCCACTATAAGAGGAAGACGATAGGGAGAAGGTTGTCCCTTTCTATACTTCAAACGGATACGAGATACGGTAGATGTAGGAGCTTTGAACGAAACATAGTGTTCATATTGCTCATCTGAATAAAATTCGCTGCAAGAACTCAGCATTACAAGTAACGTAACCAAAAGCAAAGAGATATTTTTTTTCTTCATAATCGTTTTTTTTAATAGTAATTACTTTTCACTCTGCCAACCCGGGTTTTGAGTCAATCTCACATTTTTTTCCAACTCGGAGCGGTCGATAGGCCAAAAATAAGTTTTCTCGGCAAAACAGGTCAAAACATCAGAAACAGGAACCGGTTTATAGAACAAGTCGCGTTCTCCTTTTGTCATAAAAACATTACATCCGTACATAGGCAGAGATTCTTCATCTTTAGCGTCTTTCCAACGTCTCAAGTCAAAATAGCGTTGCCCTTCAGCCATAAGTTCAATCTGACGTTCGCGTTTGATTTTCTTACGGAATAGTTCCTTATTACCATACTCTTCTGGCGTAAAATCAGGTATTCCGGCACGGATTCTTACAGGCTGTACTCCTTTCTTCAGTTCATCCTCATTACGTGAAATACTATGAGTACCAGAGTTATCCCAAGTCTCAATCTGGTATGAACCATCAAGTTCATTCAATGCTTCAGCGTACATTAACAAGATATCGGCATATCTTATCAAAGGATCCGCCTTCTTTGAGATATGAGAAAATTCACCATTTATGTTCTTGTCATCATTGGTGTCTGTTGGACGTACATACTTCATCAATCCTATGCCGGTTTGAAGCCAGTTTAGGCTATTGGACATACCTTCCGTCTCGCCCCGATAATACCAGCTTCTATAAGGACCTCTATCACTGCTCTGTGTTGCATTTGTCAACCACCAAGTTACTCCGTTGTATGCTACCGATGCATAGAATCGGGGTTCTCGATTGGCATATTGAAGTGATACATTTTCTTCTAGAGGTTTATAAAGTCCTTTGCTCACATCACTTGCGGTGACAAAGCCGGTAACTCTTTGTGAAGAACCGTCTCCGCGACCTATTTCAATATCTTTGCCCGGAATATCTTTACCATCTTTCATATAATAGGCATCACATTGTTTCTGCGTCACACAAGTTGTATTGTTTCCTTTGGCTTTACTGACCGGAAGTTGATAAAAGACCATATAGTTTACTCCATAACTGCCCTGATTGTTTCCTCGTGTAAATATCAATTCGGGATTTTCTACTGTTGACAGTTCACCATTAAAGACTGAACGGTATGATTCAAACGGGTCTATGTCTTTATATCCGTTGGGCCAGGATTTTGTTGAAAAATTGCCGTCGTCATATGGTGGCAGTGTAACTGGATACCCGTCAAACCCTTCAGTACGTTTATAGGCTACATACAAATTATAGGCTTTAAGGTCAATCACGTCTTTTGCCGCAGCAGCTGCCCTTGCCCATTTCTTTTCATCATAGGCAGCAGCAAGAAGTCGGTTGCCTTTGTCATCCACCAACTTTTCGGCATATCCATCGGTGTTACCGTTCATTAACGGACTGGCTGCATATAATAGTGCTTTAGCACGTACAGCCAAAGCAGCACCTCTTGTGGGACGTGACACAGACATCAGTTCGCGTTTCAAAGGAAGATCCTTTGCTGCTAAGGCCATTTCTGAAGCAATGTAATCGGCACACTCATCGTAAGTGTTGCGAGGTATTGAAAGAGCTTCATAACTGTCAGTGTAATCCTGGCCCTCTTCTGGTACAATGGGCACAGGACCATATTTCTGTAATAGTTTCCAGTAATAATAAGCACGCACAAAGCGGGCCTGAGCTTTATAGTCTGCCCGTTCCTCCGAGGTCAGTTCATTACACATATCCACATTCTGGATAAAGATAGCGGCTTGACGTATTCCCTGATAACTGTATTTCCATGTATACGGCCATTGCTCTTCACCATAAGTCACTTCTTTAAAGCTTTTGTAAATGGGATTATATATATCATCACTGAAATTAAACGGATTTGAGCCGGTGATACTAATATCGGCAAATTCGCTGTTTGTCAAGTAACTGTATGCATTGGCAAGCCATTGTTCCGTATAGGTTTCATCGGTAAAGACTTCTTCCAGTGACATTCTGTCCTTGGTATCGGTATTCACATCAAGATAATTACACGAAGCCATACTCAAGCCTGTTGCAATCAATAATATATTTCTTATAAGTTTCATATTCGTAAGTGTTTCTTTATAAACTAATATTCAGACCAAATGTAACAGATTTAGTAATGGGATAGAAGCTACCGTCGTTGCTTCTTGGTTCTGGATCCCACAATTTGAATTTAGAGAAAGTCAACAAGTTCGTTCCAGTAAAGAATAGTCTTATTTTACTAAAACGTATCTTGCTTACTATATTTTTGGGTAAAGTGTATCCTATTTCTACTGTCTTAAGACGAAGATAAGAACCGTTTCTCAACCAATGTGTGGAATACTGGTTGTTGTTCACATTATTTTCTCCTCCAAATTTAAGTCTCGGATATACGGCATTCGGATTTTCGGTTGCCGGGTCGCCCGAAATATCTCTTGAAATCCAGCGGCTTGAATTGACAACATCCGTAGATACATTTCCCCAAGTTCCGCGGCTGAAAGGATGCACCAATACACCGTTGATGAAGAAAGAAGATTTACCGGTTCCTTGGAAATGGACACTTGCGTCAAGCCCCTTCCAATTGGCAGAAATACCCATACCATAAACGAAACTCGGTCTGTTGGTGTTTCCTACAGCCACGCGGTCATTATTGTTTATCACTCCATCACCGTTCACATCCTTGTATTTGATATCTCCCGGTTCAACGCTTCCCCAAGTATTCTGTGTAGGACTGTTTCTTATGTCGTCCCAGTCCTTGAACAATCCGAGAGCAATCAATCCTCTTGACTGGCTTACACTGAAACCTGTTTCATACAAATAAGGATATAGCTTATGGCCTTCATCTTTTTCAAGAATTTCATTATCACTATAAGTAGCATTAGCTCTGATGGTAAGGCTCACGTTTCCGATGTTCTGATTGAATGAAAAGTTACCGTCCCAACCTCTGTTAATTACGCTTCCTACATTAGCATAAGGCTTGTCACCATCATAAAGTCCCACAGTAAGAGGCAATGAACCTCTTGACATGAAAATGCCGGTTCTTTTTTCATTGAAATAATCTACGGTAAGAGAAAAACGTTCGTTGAACAATACGAGGTCCAAACCAATATCATGCTTCTTGGCTATTTCCCAGCTTATACCGTTTGATGCCACACTTGTATAAGTAAGTCCGTTATAACTTTGGTTAAAGCCAAAATCGGCCCATTGATAGTTCTTGAAACTTCCGATAGTGTGCATATAAGGGAAACGTACCGATACATTGTCATTACCTACTTTACCCCAGGAATAACGTACCTTAAACATATTCAGCCATTTGAAATTATTCTGTATAAACGGTTCTTCTGCTATATTCCATGCCATAGAGAAAGCTGGGAAAAAACCAAACTGATTACCTACAGCAAAGTTTTCGGATCCCGTATAACCGAAGTTGAAATTAACAAAGTAACGATATTTCCAGTTATAGGTGAAGCGTCCTGAGAATCCCTGATGACGAACGGGAACACTATTCTTCAAATCGTCACCCAGATTATAAGTACGTATTTTTGAATCCTGATTATACTTCAATACAGAACCTACATGATGATGTTTGTTGAAAACACGGTTATAATGCAACTCTGCCTCAAAGAATTCATGACGGTCGCCACTACCTCCTGCACTTTGTGTCATCTTTTGCTCCTCATTCAGTCGCTTGAAGACCAAATTACCTTCACTGTCTCTGAAACGTTCCGCTTTCCATCTTTCCGGCGCTTTCAACTTGTTTATATAATTAGAGTTGTTTGTGTCGTAGCCAAAACGTCCGATAAACTTCAATCCTTCGGTTATGAAATCGAGTTTCTGATTTAAGGTCACGTTGGTCTGTATTTGGTTAGTCCAGTTTTGTCTGTAACCAGTCTGTGTAGACGCAATCCAAGGATTGTCACGATAATTTTCGTTATATTCTGATGCCGGGAAATAACCGTTCGAATAAACTTTAGGAATGGACACCGGAGTCTGTCCCATAAGGCTGTTCCACACAAGCGACGAACCTCGTCCGGTATCATTTACCTTTTTCAACATTCCGGATATGCCGACATTTAATAAAGTAGATTTAGTAATGTCTATATCCGCATTCATTCGATAGTTCCATCTGCGGGCATTGGCATTGGTATTATATTGCTTTTCAATTTCTTTATCCGTTTTATACATACCTTCTTCTTCCACATAGCTGGCAGATACAAAATAACGTGTGTTTGTACTACCACCGGTGATGTTGAGTGAAGCCTTGTATGTCATGGCTCCTTTCTTCAAAATCTCATCCAACCAGTCTACGTTAGGCAGTAAATCAGGGTCGAGTCCGTTCTTCAATATATACAGTTCATCAGGCTGATAAACCGGTTCTTCGTTTCTTGTGATTCTTGCCTCATTTATCAAAGATGCGTAAGTGGGTCCATCTATAAATTCCGGTGTTATGGTTCTGGTATTATAAGAAGTTTCCGCCTTGGCAGATATGGTAATCTTACTGGGTTTACCATGTTTGGTAGTTATCAATACCACACCGTTTGCACCACGGGCACCATAAATGGCGGTTTCTGAAGCATCTTTCAATACTTGAAACGATTCAATATCTTCAATACTGATATCATCCATATCTCTTTCAAAACCATCGACAAGTACAAGGGCACTTGTTTTGGCACCAAAAGTAGAAATACCACGGATCCAGAATTCGGAAGTATTTTGGCCCGGTGCTCCACTGCTCTGCATGGATAATACACCGGGAACATTTCCTGCCAAGGCATTAACAAGATTTCCTGAAGGAGAAACATTCAGATGTGTTATATTAGCAGAAGAAACAGCTCCTGTAACGGTTATCTTTTTCTGTTCTCCTGTTCCGGTAATTACAACTTCATCCAATACACTAGATTTTGACTCTTGCATTATCACAGTCAGTGTTTTCTTATCTTTTATAAGTATCTCCTGACTCTCAAAACCAATGTATGAAACGATAAGACGTTGATATAACTCCACCTTTATCTTGAATTTTCCGTCAATATTGGTTATCACACCAAGTCCAGGCACATTCTTTACTACAATATTAGCACCTATAAGAGGATCTTTATTTGAATCGAGTACAATACCTGATACTTCTATTTCTTTTACGTCTGCATGATTTTGTGCCGTTGCCTGAAACATCAGCATAAACATACAAAAGAAAATAATAATAATGTTTTTCATTCGAGGTAACATTTTAATATTAAAAATTTATTCATCTTTCGCTATATTTCTAATTCTATAGTTTTCGATATCACCAATGTAAAATATCTTATTTACTTCATCGTAGTGTATTCCGAAAGGATAATTAAAGCGCGCCTCTTGCCTTAAATCACCATCTACATAACCATTAGGGTTATTGTTAACCCCCTGACTGCCACGACCGGCGTATGTGTGTACAAATCCTTCGGGAGTTACATAACGAATACAGTGTATCGAAGAGTCTGTGAAATAAAAATCGTAAATATCATCTTTGCCCTCTTTTATATATTGCTCGTTTTTTATGAATACGCCTTGTGCCGGATTACCTAACTTGGCATTTGTTCCTTGACCGTCAAGCCATCCTTCCTGTTTTTGTTGGCCACATAATATACTGGCGGTTAAAAGCGTCTTGCTCTTCCAGTCATAGGGTATTTTCAATATTGTCTTCCATTGGGAGAATGAGATATAAGCGTAATTGCCCGACGGATGCATAAAGATAAAAAACATCGGTTCGCCATCTCCTAAGGCATATAAAACCTTTTCTTCTTTTGTTTGCATATCAAAACGGATAAGTTCTCCGGTCTTTCTCTTTACATAATATAACTCCCCGTTGGGATGTACCGCAACAGAAACGATTTTTCTTCCGATAACAAGAGGTTGTGGTTTCTTAAAACCGTTTGCTCTGGTAGTATAAGAAATACCTATGGCATTTTCAGTATCCTGCTGATTTGTAATCAACATAGTGTCACCGCTTAAAGTGAAATCTATGGTACGAATACTTTCCCAGTTACCCTGTCCTTTGGTCAATAATGTTGAGACTTCCTTCTTTTTTAAATCCAGTACTCTGATACTTGTCCCGCCATACCTGTTTCCATCGACCACATAAAGTACGTTTGGGTCTTTCGGGTCAACAGTCATATATCCCGGACCGGAAAAGCCGGCCTCTTTAAATGAACCATCCTGAACCTTTACTTTACCGGTTTCATCCACATAGCCGGCTACGGTTCCGACAATCGTTTTGGAAACATAATTGAATTTCTCTGCCGCAGTAATGGGGTCTTGCCCTTTTATGCTTACTTCAATAGTTCCTTCTGAGGCTTTGAAAGGAACCATACAATATATAATATTTCCATTACTACCTATAACCTTGGCTGGTAAACCGCCGATTTTTACCTTTATATCATCTGTATTACTTCCAAAGTTATTTCCTTGGATATACAATCTTGTGCGAGCTCCTCCTTCCGTAGGTTCAAAACCTGTAATTTGAACCGGTTTTGAAGGATCGTGAATTGTACTAGTTGTAGTAGTTTCATCTTTACAACCAATAATCAATAAAGAAATTAGGAAAAAAATTAATGTATTTCTCATAAAGTTTAAATATTACATGAGTTCGTGATAATTTCAAAATAGAATAAGCCGATTTTTCAGGTTAAAAGGTCTGATTTCGGATAATGCGCTCGAATCTCTGATTCTGACCGAAAACATGCAACAGGATATTGCAGATGCCGTAAAAGATTTTTTCTTACTTAAAATAAATGTTTTCTGTTTCATATAGCTTGAATTTAAGATTAAATATTAAATAATGGAATGAAAGTTTTTTCTCTGTTTTATATATTACTTCAATACTCAACTTTATAGTCTTTTCTGCTTGGTTTACCGCTCCAGATTTTGCAAGAAGTCCATTCTTCAAAACTATTTGTCCAAAAGTAATCATCTGCCGGGAGTCCCAGTGCTAAAAAACCAAGTGTTGCCATATACAAACTACCGGTAGTAGTATAATAATCAGCCAATTCAGGTTGATGACCATTAAATCCCAGTACCAACCAGCCGTTTTTGTCGAAATTCTGATTACCGTCGTACATATTCACAAATACGGCAGTGAGCGCACAACGTACTTGTGCAGGATGTATATAAGAAGGCAGTATTTTCATCAATGCTACTTGTGATAAGCTTTGAAATGCCCCTGTACGATAAGTAGCCGAACGTCCAAAAGCCGGAAAAACTCCGTCAGGCATTATCATACGCTCAGAAAAATCAGAATGGCGTATCATCCTTTTAACAGCTGTATTATATTGCCTTTCCGAGACTATTTTTTTTTCCTTTAATACCTGATAAATGTCTACCAGCATGGGATGAATAACATAATCATTATAATAATCCATAGAGAAACTTGGTCCGTCACTATACCAGCCGTCACCCACATACCATTCTTCTATTTTTTTACAAGCTAAGAATACTTTAGCTTGATCAACTTGTTCACCGACTTTCAACAAAAAAGTTTCTATGATAGCCGCAAATAACAAATGATTATTATACACGGGTTTATTTCTACGGAGTGACTTAAATGCGGTCACATATCTTTGTTTGGTGAGCGTATCCAGTGGCTCCCATAAAGCCTTGGGGGCACGTAGAAAAGCTTGTGCTAAATAAGCTGCATCTACAGTGGGCTGATAATTGCGGGTAAAGTTCAGACAATCGGGAGATTCGGGAGAAACACCATTTTTCAGTCCTTTAAGTACTGAAGTTCTAAAACTTTTCCTTAGTTTACCCTCTTCTGTATTGTCATCAGGTAAAGCCAACCAAGGAGCAATGCCGGCAAGTGTTCTTCCTACAGCCTCTAAGTAGGTAACGTCACGTGGATTACCATAGAAATTTTTTCCGGTCTCTACGGGCATGTTGGCCTCCAATGTTCCCTTGGCTAAATTGTCAATAACCGGTGAGGCTATACGACACAAATACTTTACCCATAACTCGCGGTCTTGCGCACCTGTACGCTTTGAAGCTACCATAGAACTGAAGGAACAAATGCAAAATAGTATAAAAAGAATTTTACGCTTCATAATTATAATATCGGTTTATTGTTTATCATTCGATTGTAACGTAAAAGAGCCTCTAAAAAATAATAGTCCGCATAAATTAATGGCACGTCTACTTCTGAACCGTGAGGAATAGCTCCTATGCTGTGTTTTAAAATAAAGTTTCCGTTTTTACCTTCTTCTGCACGATATTCAGGATTCGATAATGAGGTGAGTATTTGTAGTGCTGTCTCTGTATAAATTTTCTTCTTGTCATCCTTTACATAAGAGGATAATTCTAACAAAGCAGAAGCGGTAACAGAAGCAGCGGAGGCGTCACGATAGTTTTGTATGTATTTATTGGTCTTAGAGAACTTGCCAGGGATAAACCCCGGTCTATGCGTATCAAAATCCCACCAAGGAATTTTATCAGACGGAAGATTCGGGTGATTGATGTAATAATCCGCCATACGCTGGGCTGTTTTCAAGAAACGCGGATCCTTTGTTTCACGATAACATAATGTAAAGCCATATATTCCCCAACCTTGTCCGCGAGACCACGTAGACTCGTTGGAGTATCCCTGTGATGTTTCGCCTTTAATGAAATTCCCGGTCTCAGGGTCATAGCATGCCAGATGATAACTGCTACCGTCTTTTCTTATCTGATATTTCATGGTCTTTTCCGCATGCGATATCGCTATGTTTCTGAATGAAGGGTCACCGGTTGCTTTTGAAGCCCAGAACAGCAATTCCAAGTTCATCATATTATCTATGATAACGGGATATTTAAAAACGTGTTTGTTTTCCCATGAACGCCATGAGTCCCAGGACTTGATTGTACCTACTTGAGGATTAAAGCGTGTAGCCAAAGAGTATGCGGATTGTATAAGTATATCCTTGTATTTTTCATTCTGCGTAAGGCGATAAGCATTACCGAAGCTACAATACATCATGAAACCTATATCATGATTACCTTTGAATGTTTTAACTGGTTCAAGCTTTTCTGTCCATTTTTTGGCAAAGCTTTCAAAAGCTTTATCACCTGTATATTCGTTTATATACCATAATATTCCAGGAAAGAATCCGGAGGTCCACCAATAGATGCTCCGACATGAAGTATTTCCTTTACCATTTATGGAGTGCGGCATTTTAGCTTCTCCTTGCGGTATATTTTCAAGCATGTGTACCATTTGCCTTTTGGCAAAATCAAAGTTATCACTTACTAATTTGTTTCCGTTATTCTGTGCCAAGGCATTACTTGAACATACTAAAACTGTGATAGCCCCCAATAATAGCAGCTTATTTTTTTTCAAATAAGGAAAATGTCTCTGTACTTTATTCTTCATAATTTGGTAAATATAGATTTAGTTATAATGGCTAAAACGATTCTTTGCGAAGGCAAAATAGAAATAGCGTTTTCTATAACTGTACCAAAATGTCCGAACAAAGTATCCAAAAAATATGAGTGCCTATTTTAACGTTCTATGAATTAGAACGTTTTAGACTATCCCTGGTCTTGTTTCCTATATTGTAGCGGAGAAATTCCAAAATGATTCTTAAAGCATTTACAAAAATAGCGTCCTGAACTAAAGCCCAAATATGCAGCAATATCATCCATGCGAAGTGTCGGGTTCTTTATCAGTAATGCAGTAG
>ERZ791744.1441-NODE-1441-length-15821-cov-2.516808_pt1 | contig 15821 bp, 16 predicted proteins | sample MGYA00510039_ERZ791744 | MGnify/ENA primary metagenome ERZ791744 (study PRJEB30046, sample SAMN00791969) | human gut metagenome | study: EMG produced TPA metagenomics assembly of the A metagenome-wide association study of gut microbiota in type 2... | reverse complement strand
TGATAAACTATGAATGTCTTTCATGACAAATTCCTCCTTTGATATTTTGCGATTGACAGACCGCAATTTTATTTTATCAAAGGAGGAATTTTTTATATATTTTCTTTATCGCTGTTCTTTAAAAGCAAATTCAACGCGTCTTGCCATGCGGCAGATAATATCAAGCGCAAAAACGCGCCTTATGCTATAATAAACTCAAACTAACCTTTAAATTAAGAGGATTTTAACATGCCGCAGCAAACCGGTTCCGCCCACAGCTACGAACTGCTTTTAATAGCCGTTATCGCCGCAAGGGCAACAAGCTTTATTTTCAGCAAAATGATTTTGGAAAACCTTGCGCCTTTTAACCTTTTGGCAGTGCGTTTTATAATTGCTTTTGTGCTTCTGGCGCTTATTTTTAACAAGGCAGTGCGCAGCCTCGCCGTGCGCGATTTACTTGCGGGCACAGTTATTGGCACAGCCTTTTTTATTACCATGGCGTGCGAGATGATTGCCCTGACGCAGGCGGCATCGTCGCTCGTATCACTATTGGAAAACTGCGCCATTACTTTTGTGCCGCTGCTTGAAATTCTTTTATATAAAAAGCTGCCCGGCAAACTTACAGTAATCAGCACCGGCATGGCCATGCTTGGCGTTGTGCTTCTGGCGCTGGGCCAGGGAGAGTTAAGCGGCGGCTTTACCTGGGGGCTTACAGCAGGCCTTTGTTATGCGGCGGCAATAATTGTAACGGAGCGTCTTTCACACGGCAGCACCGCCACTCTTGGCATAGGCATAGTGCAGGTTGGCACTATGGGCGTGCTTTCGTTTTTGGCCATGCTGCTTACGAAAACGCCGCAGCTGCCGCAGTCCGGCTCGCAATGGCTGATGCTTGCCATGCTTATAATAGTATGCACCGGCTTTGGCTTTACCTTGCAGCCCATGGCGCAAAGCCATGTCAGCGCCGCCCGCGCGGGATTGTTCTGTGCTGTAAGCCCTGCCATAGCCGCACTTTTAGGCGTAACTGTATTAGGCGAACCCTTCGGCACGCTTGATGTTTTGGGGCTCGTTTTAATACTCGCCAGCATTGTTATGCCGTATGTGAGGAGATAATAAAATGCAAATCATAAAAGTAACCAGCAACAAAAAACAATATTTGCCGCTGCTTCTGCTGGCAGACGAAGAAGAAGCAATGATTGACCGCTATTTGGAGCGCGGCACCATGTATGTGCTTGAAGATGGTGGTGTTAAGGCTGAATGCCTTGTAACAGATGAAGGCGACGGCATTTTGGAAATAAAAAGCCTTGCCACGCTGCCGCAGTTTCAACACCGCGGCTACGCCAAAGCGCTTGTTAATTTTATAGAAGCAAAATACAAGGACCGCTTTAAAATTTTGCAGGCCGGCACCGGCGACAGCCCTGCCACCGTGCCTTTTTACCAAAAGCTCGGCTTTGTACGCTCGCATATTATAAAAAACTTTTTTACCGATAATTACAGCCGCCCCATCTATGACGGCGGCGTACTGCTGACAGATATGGTTTATCTGCGTAAGCGGTTATAAAGGAGAAGCGTTATGCAGCTATACGAACTCGTCAATAAATATCATGTAGGCACAACTTTAAGCTGCGCCGAGGCTATGTTTAAAGCCTGCAACGAATATTACGGCTTAAACCTGCCGGAAAATACGCGGAAAATGTTCTCCATTATGGGCATCGGCATGCAAACGCAGCTTTCGTGCTGCGGCGCCTTTACCGTTGCCGTTGGCATTATCGGCCTTGTTACCGCACAAGACGGGCAGGAGGACAGCGAGAATTTTCATGGTTACAGCATGGTAACGGAACTGACGGACTTTATTATTGAAAAGTTCGGCACGCTGCAATGTGCCACCCTGCACGATATGCAAATTGCAGGCTATGAAAACCCCTGCCACCTTATTGTGGAAGAAATTGCCAAAAAGCTGGAAGAACTGCTTGCCAAAGACGAGCTGCACAAGCATTTTAACAACAACCTGCAATAAACCAGGCATACAAAAAAGCACTACCCAATACGGATAGTGCTTTTATATTGCCAGCTTAAGGCTTTTAATCAGCCTTTTTTAAAGATTCCGAGCGGTTTGCCCAGCGGCCAGAACACGCGCCCGAAGAAATTATTTAAAAATACCGCGCCTGCGCCGTACATCGAAAGCAGCGAAATCGCCAGTTCCGAATAAGCGGCAGCATCGTGCGCCCAGTGCCCGCCGATACCAAGCGTATCAAGCCCCAGGCACAAAAGCAGTACATCAATCAGGAGCATATCCACAAATAAAAATGTGTTGGCTTCCGCTGCGGCAATAGTGCCGATGCACGCAAACATAAAGTACGCCAGAAAGGCAAAGCCCAGCGCCTTGGGGTCTACCCCCGCTGCCAGCCCCGCACCGAAGGTGCCGGCCTTAATCATCCAGCTCATCGCTACGCCCGACCAGAAAAAGCCGAATGCGCCGAAGATTGATGCTCCAAAAATATTCTTGTGGCAAAAATCGAAATAGGCGGCGAGCAGTTGAGCAAATGAACCGCAGACCAGTGCCCAGGGAATGACCCACGAAACATCGCTTACCACACCCAGCTTCTGCATGGATGCAACAAACGTCACCACGGAAAGTCCGAACAATCCGAGCGGCGTCGGGTCGGCGACGGCAATCTGCACCTGCTTGGTTTCATTGTTGTCTGAACTCATCGTTTATTCCTCCTTATTAAATTTTGTATTGATATGCCTTGGCATAAATACCTTTAGTGTGCCTTACACGAGATACAGCCATGTCAGCAGCAAAAAGATGGGGATTAAAATGCCCACCGACCACAGCAGGTAGCCGAAAAAGCTCGGCATTTTCAGCCCGCGGTTCTGCACAATGGCAACCACCATAAAGTTCGGCGCATTGCCGATATAGCTGTTGGCGCCCATAAATACCGAGCCCATGGAAATAGCCATCAGTGTCAGCGCGCCTTCCGTCATCAGCACGGAAGCATCGCCGCCTGCCATGTTAAAGAAGGCAAGGTAAGTCGGCGCGTTGTCCAGAAAGCCCGAAAGCGCGCCCGTCATCCAGAAATACATGGCATTGTTGGCCGTGCCGTCGGCGTTGGTAACCATTGCCACCACCGGCGCAAACGCACCTGCCATACCGGCTTTTAACATCTCAAGCACCGGCACAATGGTAACAAAAATGCCGAAGAACAGCTTGCCGACTTCAAGCACGGGCTCCCAGGTAAACTGGTTCGCGCTGCGCACATCATCAGGCGTTAAAGCCAGCGAAAGCCCTGCCGCCGCGAGGAAAATCACATCGCGCAGCACGCCCTGCCCGGTTAAATGCACGCCCAGCACGGTAAATTCCATGCCGCTGTCCCACACGCCGGCCATTAAAACAGCGCCAATAATTACGCCCAAAAGCGCAAAGTTAATTTTGCCCTCCACGCCAAACGGCTCTTTGGTGCAGGTGCTTTCCGCCAGTAAAAACTCATCCTTTTCTTTATTGAACAAAACGCTGTCCATCACAAAATACAGCGCCAGTAAAAGACCCACAGCCGTCAGCATCGGCAAAATTAAATGCTCGGCCGTCCAAAAAAAGTCTACCCCGCGCAAAAAGCCCAAAAACAGCGGCGGGTCGCCCAGCGGCGTAAGCGAGCCTGCAATGTTGGCAACAATAAAAATAAAAAATACAAAAGTGTGCATTACATAACGGCGGCGCTCGTTAGCCGCAATAAGCGGACGGATTAAGAGCATTGCCGCGCCCGTTGTGCCCATAATGTTGGCAAGCACTGCGCCCAGCGCCAAAAAACAGGTGTTGGTAAGCGGCGTGCCGGTAAAGCTGCTGCGGATATGGATGCCGCCCGCCACCGTGTACAGCGAACCTACAAAAATAATAAAGGGAATGTAATCACCGATAAGCGCGTGCGCCACACTGCCTGCCGCAACACCGCCGCCATAAATTACAAACAGCGGCACAGCGGTTGCCAGCGCCCAAAACACTGCTACCTTGCCGTAATTGCCATGCCAGAAATGCGGCACCGCCAAAGGGCAGATGGCAATGCATAAAAGTATGCCCGCAAACGGCAGCACCCAGCCGATAGAAAGTTCCGCGCCGTTAAGCCCGGCTGCAAAAGCAGGCTGCGGCAAAAATAGCGCCGCCGCAAATGCCGTTAAGGCTCCCCAGAAATTTTTAACCATAGCGTAATCCTCCTGTAAAATAAGACTGCGCCTGTAATTAATATAACTCAAACTGAAAATTAATATTAAATAAAGCTGCGCACCACTATTTTACTGGATAAATTCCTACTAAGTCAATAATATTTCGGCAAATTTTCAGAAAAATTTTTTAAAGTGCAACTTCCTTCCTATATATAATATACAGCAAAAATAAAATCTGCCGTCTGCGCCGTATGGGCGAATAAAATTCAGGCAAATACTTGCAATCTGCAAATATTGACAGATGCCGCTTACGGTGCTATGCTGAAATTTATAAGCACTGTAATGCAAACGGCAGCAAAGCGCTGCCAGACAACGGGAGGCAAAGCAAATGGTTGAAAACTGCTCGCATAACTGCGAAGGCTGCACCGAAAATTGCAGCGAACGTAAAAAAGAAAGTTTTTTGGAAAAATCTAACGAAATGAGCCACATAAAAAAAGTAATAGGCGTAGTCAGCGGCAAAGGCGGCGTCGGCAAATCGCTCGTAACCTCGCTTCTGGCAGTACTGTCCCAGCGCAAAGGTTATAAAACAGCAATTATGGATGCCGATATCACAGGCCCGTCCATTCCCAAGGCTTTTGGCCTGCACGGCCACGCCGAGGCAAGCGAATGGGGATTGTTCCCGGTAAAAACCGCGGCAGGCATAGGTGTCATGTCGCTTAACCTGCTGATGAAAAACGAAACCGACCCGGTTGTATGGCGCGGCCCGCTTATTTCCGGCGCCGTTAAACAGTTTTGGACGGACGTAATCTGGGGCGATGTTGACTATATGTTTATTGATATGCCGCCCGGCACTGGCGACGTGGCGCTGACAGTATTCCAATCCATTCCCGTGGACGGCATTGTTATAGTTGCCTCGCCGCAGGAACTTGTAGGCATGATTGTTGAAAAAGCCGTTAATATGGCTAAAATGATGGATGTGCCGGTACTGGCACTGGTGGAAAACATGAGCTACATTACCGGCCCCGACTGCGGAAAGGAAATACATGTTTTCGGCGAAAGCCACATTGACGAAATTGCCCAAAAGCACGGTGTTGAAACCGTTGCCCGCATGCCTATTGACCCGGCACTTGCAGCCGCCTGTGACGCAGGCACGATAGAAAGCTTTAGCGGCGCATGGCTTGACGGCGTACTTGAAAAGCTGACAACTGAAAATAAATAATAAAAAGCAATTACTGCCCCATTTTTAGGACGGTAATTGCTTTTTATTTGCGTTATGTTATAATAATTACTGCAAAAAGAGAGATTTCTGATGGTCGGTTCCTCCCAATGCAGGGAGGTGGCAGTACATGAGCACATACGAAGCTTTGTCTTTAATGATTGCTTTCGGTATTCTTGTAGCTACCATTATTTCTGGCAAGCGCTGAGTTTTTACAACTTTGGCGTAAAATGAAATAAGACCGCCAAAGTCTGGCAGCCTTTCTTTCAAACTCAAAATTTACAAGGAGAGGGCTGACGGGCAAACATCAGATTATCTCTCTTTTTGTATTATACAACAAACAAACGGCATTTGCAAACGGCTTTTAGCATTTTGCCAAACTTACATTAGCAAAATATACACGCAGCCCAACAACAGCAGCCCGGTAATTACGCGCATGGCAATAATCATAGTGCGGCCTGTATTTTTATTTATCTTTGCAGCATAATAGGTAAACAAATGCCAGTTAAAAATCCACAAAGTAAATGCCGGTAAAATAACACCGCTGTTAAAAAACACGCCGTAAATAACCACAAGCATGCTTAAAATATTTAACAAATTGGAAAATAAAAATAAAGTATACGTTCCGCCGCCGTTAAACATTTCCCGGCGGTTGTTTTTTAACTGTTTTACTGAATTTAAAATCTGCGCAGCGCCAATCAGCGCCACCAAACCCCATACTTGTTCCATAATAAACTCCAAAAATTAAAATTTTATAATTCTAACCTGCTGTACTTTGCCGCCAACAAAAATAGCTTAACTGCTTACTTCGCCGTCAGTCCGCCGTCTACGGTGACGATGCTGCCGGTCATAAAGCTGTTGGCCGGGCTTAAAAGCGAGCAGATTACGTGCGCCACTTCTTCCGCACGCCCAATGCGCCCCATTGGGTAGGCTTCCGCAACATCCGCCAGTGTATAGCTGCCGCCTGCCGCTTCAAGCTGACGCTGCAAAAGCGGCGTATCAATATCGGCAGGGCATACGCAGTTAATCCGCAGGCGCGGCGCTGTATCCAGCGCCAGGGCGCGGGTAAACGCCACCACCGCCCCTTTGCTGGCGCAGTAGGCAGCACAGCCGTAGTTGCCGCTCACCCCTGCGTCCGAAGCTACGTTTACCACCGCGCCCCCTGCTGCCATGTATGGCAGCAGCGCCTGCGTTAAAAACACCGTGCCTTTTACGTTCACGGCAAAAATTTCATCAAACTCGGTTTCATTCAGCATTTCCATGCTCTGCTCGCGGTAAATGCCTGCACTGTTTACCAAAAAATCAATGCTGCCGACATTTTTTATCTGCGCCGCCGCAGTTTTGCAGCAGTCAACATTTGCAACATCACATTGTATAAAATGCACTTTTTCTCCGTAGTTTTCTTTAAGTTCCGCCAAAAGCTGCGGCCGTTCCGTGCGCGCCAAAAGGCACACTTCCGCGCCGTCCGCCAAAAGCGTACGCGCCGCCGCAAGCCCTATGCCGCTGGTGCCGCCGCTTATTACGGCGCGCCTGCCGTTACATCCGTAATTCATTTTCCGCATCCTCTCCTGCCGGCGGCAATATCATAATTACCGCGGTTTCTTCATCAGGCACGCTTTCCATGCTCACTTTAATATTGTGGCGCAGGGCTATTTCCCGGGCAATAGCAAGCCCAAGCCCGCTGCCGTTTTTATTGGCTTCTCCGCGTGTTTTATAAAAACGTTCAAATACATAAGGCAAATCTTCCTGTTTTACACCGCTGCCGTGGTCCGTCACCGTCAGCCTGTCGCCCAAAAGGCGCAGCTCCACGGTGCCGCCTTCGTGGCTGAACTTAATGCTGTTGTCTAAAAATATCATCAGCATCTGGCGCAGGCGGCCGTAGTCGCCTTCCATAAGGTAAACATTCCTGTCCAGTTTAACGTCAACGCGCACGCCTTTTTTCTGCCCCAGCTGCTTGCTGGCCCGGGCGGCGTCCTGCACTACGTCGCACAAATTAATATTTTCCTTTTCAATGGGAAAATCCGTATTCTGCAAGCGCGACAAATCCAGCAAATCGTTAATCAGCCGCTGCAAAAACAGGCTTTCCTTCAGCATTTGCCTGTAATACTGCTCTACTTCTTCCTTATCGGTAACAACCTTGTCGTTAAGTGCTTCCAGGCTGCCGCGGATAACCGTTACCGGCGTGCGCAGTTCGTGCGAAATGTTGGCGATAAAGCTGCGGCGCAGTTTTTCCAGCTTGCGCCCTGCCTCGTCGGCGTCCAGAAGGCGGCTGCCCAGTTCGTCAAGCGTGGCGGCAAGCGCGCCTATTTCGTCATTCTGTTTGATGTTGCAGCGTTCCGTATAATCGTGCTCTGCCATTTTCTGCGCCACTTCCTTCATGCGGTTTAAGGGGCGCGTAAACTTCCAGCTGAACAGCACGCTTAAAAACGATACAAGCAAAAGCGCAATAGCGCAGGATAAAAGCAGGATTCTTACGCCTTCCCACGTTGCTGACTGCAAGCCCTGCACGGGGTAATGCAGAAGCACTGCCGCCTGGATAGCACCGTTTTCGTCGTATACAGGCGCAGCGGCGCAAAGCATGGTTTCCTCACGCACGGGGTTAAAATCTTCCGCTACCGATACCGTACCGGCAAACGCCTGCTCCACGCAGTTGCGGGTAACATCGGACAGCTGCTCAAAAGTAACGCTGCGGCGCGGAAACTCCTTCAGCGGCGGCACCTCTGCCTGCGTATCTGCGTGCATCATCCGCCGGTGCATGCCCATATGGTGGTTCATGCGCTGCGGCAGTTTCAGTTCGCGGTCACTGTTAACAACCCATACATCCTCCATGGTGATGTTGTTAATGTAACTTATAAAGCGCGTATTGGCTATGCCGCCACGTTTTTCCAGCCAGCCTGCATTTTCGCTCAGCACTTCGGCAATGCGCACGGCACGCTGTTTAAGCTCCGTGCTTTTTATATCCACCGTATGCTCGCGGAAAAAATGCGCAAAGCTGCCGCCTACCACCAGTGCAAACACCAAAAGCACTGCGGCAAAATACAATGTAAGTTTTAAAGCTATTTTGTTATGCATTTGCTTTCTCCTCAAAGCGGTAACCTACACCCCATATGGTTTTTATTTCCCAGCCGGGATGCTCAAACTTATCCAGCTTGGCACGCATGCGCTTAATGTGCGAATCCACCGTGCGGCTGTCGCCGTAATAATCATAGCCCCACAGGCTGTCCAGAAGGTTATCGCGCGAAAAAACCTTGCTGCTGTTTTTGGCAAGAGTCCATAAAAGCTCAACCTCTTTTTTTGTCAGCGGCACCTCGCTGCCGTTTACTGTTACGGCGTATTTGTCCAAATCAATCATTAAATTGCTGTACCTGTAAATGTTATGCGCAGTTTTTTCCTCGCGCAGCTGCATGCGGCGCAAAATTGCACGCACGCGTGCCATTACCTCGCCCGCACTGAAAGGTTTTATAATATAATCGTCGGCGCCGATATCAAGCCCCATGATTTTTTCAAAATCTTCGCCGCGGGCAGTAACCATAATTACCGGCACCAGCGATTTTCCGCGCAGGCGGCGGCAGACTTCAAAGCCGTCCACTTTCGGCATCATAACATCCAAAAGCACCATGGCAATATCCGGCTCATGCTCGTCAAACAGGCGCAAAGCCTCCTCGCCGTCAAGGGCAACTACCGGTTCAAAACCTTCTTTGCGCGCATAGTTGGATAGAATGGAAGTAATTTGTTTATTATCATCAGCAATCAGCATTTTTGCCACTGCCATCACCTCTCTGCACAAAACTTACCTATATTATACATATTTTTGCGCAGAAATTTAACCCTTACATCAGCCCAAAGGCGGCAGTTTTTTTACTTTTTGCTTTAATTGCTGATATAATATTAGCAGTAAAATGTGGCTAAAAAACCTCAAAATAAAATATTTTTGCCATAATTTTGCCACAAGCGCACTGTACAATAAAGACAAGCTAAAGAGCATAACAAATAAGCATAAATTAAAGGAGTGACCTGATATGTTGAAAAGCAAATTATTCAAATCCTTAGTAGTTGCAGGTTTAATCACCGCCATCAGCGTACCGGTTTTTGCGGCAGGCCAAACCGAACAGGTTCAGCCCACCATGCGCGATAAAGTAGAAAAAATTCTGAGCGAAGGCGATACCGATGCACGCCGCCCGATGCCTCTGCGCCGCGGCACTCCGCTTACCCCCGAACAGCGCGCCGAGCGTGATGCTGCAAGGCTGGCATGGATGGAAATGACCCCGCAGCAGAAATTTGAACAGCGCCAGAAATGGCATGATGAATTTTTAAGCAAACTGCCGGCAGAAAAACGCGAAGCTATTGAAAAACGCGAAGCCGAAGCCAGAGCAAAATGGGCCAGCATGAGCGAAGAACAAAAACAGGACGCACTGAAAGATATGTTCCGCGGCCCGCGCGGCAACTTCCGCGGACTGCACTGCGGCTGGGTCCCGGGTTATGGCCGCCACCATGGCGAAGGACGCTATGACCGCGACCGCCACTATGACCGCTACCACCACGACGGCCACTGCGACTGGGGCGATGAATGCCCGTTCTACAACGAGGATAAATAACCCCGCAAATAACCAGACAGGACAATAAAATAAACTAACAGCAGATTTGAAACATCCATAAACCTTTCCCCTTCTAACCAAAAACCGGCATCATAACGATGCCGGTTTTGTTGTTTTACAACGATGCTATTTTAATGGTTTTGCCCATGGCGTGCAAAATTTTAAAAATATTATTTAAACTTGGGTTAATTTTGCCGTTCTCTATTTTTGCTATGGTAGACTGGGAAATACCAGTCTTTTTGCTTAAATCAATCTGCGTTAAATTTACCTCCTTTCTTGCCTCAACAATTTGCAGCAAAAAATCTGCGCGTTCTTTAATTATCTCTAACTCATCAGCGGTATAAATTTCATTAAAAAAATCATCTACACTGCTTCCACTATATTTGGTGTTAATTTTGACATTTGCTTCTTTCATTTTATTCACCTCTTTTATCTGCCAATCAATAATTTATATCTGCTCAATGCTTTTTGTATATCTTTTTTAGGAGTTTTCTGCGTTGTCTTTTTAAATATATGAAGCAAATATATCTGATTTTCTAAAATACAGCAATACAAAATACGCCTGTTTTTTTGGACGCAGTTCCCATATAGGGCCTTGCAAATGTTTGATATAAGGTTCACCCAAAGCATTACCCTTGGCTTTTAACATCATTAATAATTCTGATATTGTGTCTAATGTATCACGCGTAACTTTTTCATTTGTCAATGCCATGTCTTTCAGATATTCTCTGACAGGTTCACGGCCATTAGCCGTTTTAAAAAATTTAATTTCAAAATTTGATTCCACACAACCCTGCCTTTCCGTATCCGCTTTTATTCTCTTCAGGAATATTTTAATGGATATTCCGTTAAAAAGCAAGAAAGAAAAATAATCCGACAGTTCATCAAAACCATCGGATTATTTTATATTCTGTACTTTATTTAGCTTTAAAATTTTTAATACCCAAAAACTTCTTTCGCTTCACGCATATTCGCAACGGGGTCAACGGCGAAGGGGCAGCGTTTGGCGCAGGCGCCGCAGGCAATGCAGTCGCCGGCGTGGGCTTTAAGCGCCGCATAGTGCTCGCGTACGGTTTCCGGCACTTCGCCCTGCGCTTTGGCAAGGTTCAAAAACTTGGTTACGTTTGCCACATCAATACCTTTGGGGCAAGGCGCGCAATGTCCGCAGTACATGCAGTGCCCTTCCCAGCTGATTTTTGGGAAGCTTGCAAAAACTTCTGCATAGTCTTTTTCTGCTTCGCTTGCTTTTTCGTAATCAAGCGAGGCTTTTAATTCCTCCATGGTACGCGCACCGCTCATAACAGCCGCTACCGCCGGGCGTGTCAGCGCATAATGCAGGCACTGCACCGCCGTCAGCGCCTTGCCTGCCGGGCTGTACTCGCTCAAAAGGTCACCGCCGCCAAAGGCTTTCATAACGGTAATGCCCACGCCCAAACGCTGGCAGGTTTCGTAAAGTTCCGCACGTTTGGGGTCAAGGTTCAGCAAAGGCTTTTTGTAGCTTTCTTCCGCCCACAGTTTTTCCACGTCATCCGTGCCGGGCAGCAAATCGTAGCAGGGGTTTACGCTGAACATCAGCACTTCCACCTTGCCGCTTTTTACTGCTTCCAGCGCTGCCAGCGGGTTATGGCTGCTTACGCCGATGTGCTTAATTTTGCCTTCGGCTTTCAGTTCCAGCGCATAGTCCAGAACACCGCCGCTTTCAATCGTGCGCCAAAGTTCCGGCGAATCTACGTAATGAATCATGCCGATGTCGATATAATCCGTGTTCAAATTTTTCAGCATAGTTTCAAACGCAGCTTTTACACTTGTAATATCGCGCACAGCCTTATACTGCCCGTCCTTCCATTCCGTGCATAAATGCGCCTGATAAATAAAATCTTTGCGGCGGCTGCCAAGTGCAGCTGCAATATTTTTGTGCATATCCGGGTTGGGGCTGTATAAATCCATGCAGTTTACGCCCGCTGCCAGAGCAAGTTTAAACATTTCCTGCGTAAAAGCGGCGTCTTTGCCGTTAAAGCCTTCGCAGCCAAGGCCTATTTCACTTACTTTCAATCCTGTTTTGCCAAGTTCACGGTATTTCATGCCAGTTCCTCCTTTAAAGCATTTCTCCATATAATTATTGTAGTTAAAAATTTTTAAACGCGCAAGTTGAAGCATACTCCCGCCTGCACTTCATGCCAAAAACGCATGTTAGCGCATAACAATTAAGCATTAGACGCCATGCCCTGCGCTTTTTATAATTAAACTATACAAATAAAACGGAGGGATACCTATGAAAAAATTACTTTTGCTGTTAAGCGCTGCGCTGACGGCACTTGCTGTTTCCGCCTGCGGCGCTTCCTCACCCGTATCACAACAGCCTGCACCGCAAAACACTGCCGCAGCAGATGGCCACAAAGCAGTGCTTGTTATTGACGGCAGCCGCCTGCCGGTTACGCTGCGCAATGAACCGAGCGCCAACGATTTATACAGCCGCCTGCCGGTAACGCTTTCGTTTAAGGATTTTTCCGGCATGGAAAAGATTGCCTACTTCGACAAGCGCCTTGACGAAAAGGGGCAAAAGGTTGGCTGCCATCCCCTTGCGGGCGATTTGTGCGTTTATCAGCCGTGGGGCAATTTAAGCATTTTTTATGTTGATTTTAAAGACGACCGCAACTTAATTCCCATCGGCAGGCTGGAAAGCGGGCTTGATATTGTTAAAGCCCATGACAGTTTTACCGCAACGCTTGAAAAAGCAGAGTAAGTAAAGGAGATGCACCATGAAAAAATTATTATTTTGCGCAGCTATGCTGCTGCTTTTAGGCTTGCAGGCGCTGCCGGTAAACGCCGCAGCTGCCGCCCAGCCCTTTGTGCGCTGGAGCGTATACAGCGCTGCCGCCGGTAACGAAAACGCCCTGCGCGCAGCCGTTGCCGCACTTAACACAGCACTGCAAAACAGTGAAGGCGTGCTGGCTGTTTACGGCGGTGAAGACGAAAACGGCGTAATGCGCTACTTGGAAATTTATACGGACGAAAACGCTTTTAATGCCGCACAAAATAACGCCAACGTAAAAACAGCCGCCGCACAGGCGCTTAAACTGGCGCAGGTACATAAAACCCTTGCCGCAGACGCCTTTAACCTGCAAAGCAAAACCACAGGCACTGCCGATAAGGCACGCATGGCACTGCTTGTTATCGACCCGGCGCAGCTTGATTCTTACAAAAAAGTGCTTGCCAAAGAAATGCAAAGCGCCGTTGCAAGCGAAGAAGGCGTACTGGCACTGCTTGCAACAACAGAAACCGCGCGTCCCAACGTATTCCATCTGCTGGAGCTCTATGCCGACGACAACGCTTACCGCGCCCACATTGACGGGCAGTATTTTCAGGAATATAATAAAGCCGTACAAACAATGGTTACGGATAAAGTTCTTATCGTCAACAAGCCGCAGGCAGTAACGCTCAGCGGCAAAAATTTAAAATAAGCTGGTGACCCTATGAAAAAATTTATTGCCCTTTGCCTTTTGGCCTTTAACATAGCCGCTTCCGCACTGGCTGCGGAAATACCCTATATCGGCCGCGTGCAGCCGGAATACCGTGCAGCTGCAGAAGGTTATCTTATTGAAGCCACATCGCCGCAGGACGTAGAGCGGCGCGTAAAAAACTATGTTCCTGCCCAAAGCAGCATTACCTTTGAAACCGTTAACGCCAAAAGTCTTTACGGCGCAGCGGATGTGCCGCTTTATATTTACCGCCCTGCCAAAAACAGCGACGCCAAACTGCCGGTAGTGTACTACGCCCACGGCGGCGGTTATTTGTTCAGAATTTCGCTTGACGACCGCGAACGCTACCAGAACATTGCCAACGCCTTAAACGCTGCCGTTATTACGCCTCGCTACCGCCTTTCGGTAGAAGCTCCCTTTCCTGCGGCACTTGAGGATGCCTACAGCGGTTTAATGTACGTTAAAGAAAACGCAGACAAACTCGGCCTTGATGCCGGACGAATTATTTTAATGGGCGACAGCGCCGGGGGCAACCTTGCCGCAAGCCTTGCACTGTACAACCGCGATAACGCCAACATCCCCATTAAGGGGCAGGTTTTAATTTACCCGATGCTTGATTACCGCACGGCAACAGAAAGCTCTCCCTACCATGCGCAGCAGACCGGTTATATTTGCTGGCCGCGCAGCAGCAACAAGTATGCGTGGGAGGTTCTGCGCGGAGGGCAAAACCTCAGCGGCAAAATGTTGGGTTATTATTCGCCCACCTTTGCGGAAGATTTTGCCAACCTGCCGCCTGCGTTTATTTATGTCGGCGGGCTTGACTTATTTGTTAACGAAGACATTGACTACGCCGCAAAACTTACGGAAGCAAATGTCGATGCCGAGCTGCACGTAATTCCCGGCTTATACCACGCTTTTGAAATTGCCGCTCCCGAAGCCGAACAGAGCAAAATTTTCTGGCAGCGTGTTTACGCCTTCAGCGCAGAAAAACTGGCGGAATGATTTAAACGTAAATTTAAAAATGACCATACCAAAAGCATCGTTCCCTTTGCAGAGCGGTGCTTTTAAATTTTACATACTGCTCGCCATAAACCAATTGTAAATTGCCAGGCGCAGTGCTACACTTAAAGCAAAGTTCAGCAACAGGCAAAAAAGCAGAAATGTACGCAGAACAGAAACGGGGGGGTGGAAAAGATGGGACGTTTTTTCAGCGATAAAGTAGAAACAGCGATACGCTATATTTATTACGACCTTGGCGCACAGCGCGGTCAGGAGGGATTCCGCCTATTGCAGGAGGCATGCCGCGAGGGCGACGCCGACGCTTACTGCCTGCTGGCGCGCTGTCTATACGGGCAGGAATACACCTGGCTTGGGCATGATTTTCCGGTAGACGAAGACGCCGCGGACGAGCTGGTATACCAATCGGTAATGATGGGCAGTGCGCTGGGTACGCTTATCGCCATGCGCTGCGGCGTGATGAATAAAGAGCTGCAAGAAGCCATGCCGCTGGCAAGCTTAAAAACCGCCTACGATATTATTTTAGAAAAGGCGGAAGCAGGCGATGCCTTTTGCCAGATGGTTATCGGCAACGTTTATTACTGGTACGATTTTTTGCAGATAGAAGACATCAATCCCGAAGCTTTTGACAGCGACGATGCTTTTGAAAGCTTCATTCACGAAAATATGCTGAAATGTGAATACTGGTACAAAAGCGCGCTTGACGGCGGCGTGGCAACCGCTGGTGCGAACCTTATGCTGATGTACATCGACGGTATTGAAGGCGTACTGCCGCCGCAGCCGGAAAAAGCCAAAGAGCTGGACCGCATTTACGCCGCCAAGGGTTACCCCAACTACCAGTATTTTTACGCTTGCGATTTGTTCGATGAAGATAAACACGAGGAAGCCTTTCCCCTGTTCTGCAAGGCGGCGGAGGCCGGTGAACCGCGTGCTTACTTTTTTGTGGGCAATTATTACGAAAACGGCATTGCCGCACCGCACGACGATGCGAAAGCCGCCGAGTATTACCAAAAAGCTATCGACTCCAACATTCCCGTTAAGGCGGGCTGCTACAACCGCCTGGGCGCGATGTATTTTGACGGTCGCGGCGTGGAACAGGATTACGACAAAGCCTTCCGCCTGCTGAAATGGGCGGACGACAGCGGCAAAACCGGCAACTGGGGCGCGTATTACCTGGGTTACTGCTATACCTACGGAGAGGGCACGGAACGGGACTATGTGCTGGCGCGCAAGTATTTAGAAGCGGTGGATTGGGACTGCCAGGATGCGTTTTTTCTGCTGGGCTGGCTGTACTGCAACGGCGAGGGCGGTCCGGAGGATATCGCCAAAGGCGTTAGCTACCTGCAAAAAGCCAAGGACCTTCCGGAAGCGCAGGAGGAA
>ERZ791744.1434-NODE-1434-length-15881-cov-2.959181_pt1 | contig 15881 bp, 13 predicted proteins | sample MGYA00510039_ERZ791744 | MGnify/ENA primary metagenome ERZ791744 (study PRJEB30046, sample SAMN00791969) | human gut metagenome | study: EMG produced TPA metagenomics assembly of the A metagenome-wide association study of gut microbiota in type 2... | reverse complement strand
TATCGGTAAAGAAGGACAGAATGCAAGACTTGCTGCAAGACTGACCGGATTCAAGATTGATATCAAGAGTGAGACACAGGCAAGAGAGTCCGGTGAATTCATGGATTATGAAAATGATTACGAGGACTATGATGAGGAGTATGAAGAGGGTTATGAGGAAGGTTATGAAGAAGAAAACGCAGGAGATGGTGAGTTCATAGATGGCAACGAATAAGAAGATTCCTATGCGGAAATGTGTAGGATGCCAGGAAATGAAAAGCAAGAAAGAACTGATTCGGATTATTCATACGCCGGAAGATGAACTTGTAGTGGACTCCACTGGAAGGAAGAATGGAAGAGGCGCATATATCTGTCCGAATATGGATTGCTTTTTGGCAGCAAAAAAGACAAAGGGCTTGGAAAGATCTTTGAAAATGGCGATTCCGGAAGAAATATATGAGGAGTTGCAAAAGGAGATGCAGAATATTGAAACAAGATAAGGTGTTATCCATGCTTGGACTTTCTGCCAAGGCAGGAAATGTTGCAAGCGGAGAATTTTCAACAGAGAAAGCGGTAAAAGAAGGAAAGGCTCATCTGGTCATTGTCGCAGGAGATGCTTCAGATAATACGAAGAAACATTTCCGTGATATGTGCAGCTTTTATGAAGTGCCATTTTATGCTTATGCTGATAAGGAGAGTCTCGGACATCATATTGGAAAAGAATTTCGGGCATCATTGGCAGTTACCAACGAAGGTCTTGCCAAAGCCGTCATAAAGCAATTGAAACTGTTAACAACTGAATAACGGAGGTAGTTATATATGTCAAAACTCAGAGTATATGAACTCGCAAAAGAATTAAATATAAAGCCGCAGGATGTTTTGGATTCCTTAAAAGGAACCCAGTATGAAGTAAAGACATCCAGTAATAGTATAGATGAAGATGCACAGAAACTGGTGCGTTCTAAAGTAAACGGAGCAGCAAAACCGGCAGTAAAGCCAGCAGCAGAGACAAAGCCGGCAGGCGAAGCAAAAGCTGCAACAGAAGCAAAGCCAGCAGGTGAAACAAAAGCTACAGGCGAGGCAAAATCAACAGAGGCACCGGCTCGACCGAAGAAAAAAGCAAGTATTTCTGCTGTATTTAACCCACAGAACAGCAAGACCAATCCGGGAAGCAGACGTCAGGCTTATCACACCAATGCCAAGACCGGAGAAACAAGAAGACCGGCACCGGCTGCAAGACCAGCTCAGCCTGCAAAACCGGCAGCACCAAAGCCTGCAGAAGTAAAAGCTGCAGAAGTTAAGCCGGCAGAGGTAAAGGCAACAGAAGTTAAGGCTGCAGAAGTAAAACCAGCAGAAACGAAAACTGCAGAAGTAAAGACTACGGAAACAAAAACTGTTCAGGAGAAACCGGTAGTGAAAACAGAAGAGAAGAAGACGGAGACAAGAAACTTTAACAATAACCGTCAGCAGGGAGACAGACCATACAACAATAACCGTCCACAGGGAGACAGACCGTATAATAACAACCGCCCACAGGGAGACAGACCGTATAATAACCGTCAGCAGGGAGACAGATCGTACAACAATAACCGCCCGCAGGGGGACAGACCATATAACAACCGCCCGCAGGGAGACAGACCGTACAATAACAACCGCCCGCAGGGAGACAGACCGTACAACAATAACCGCCCACAGGGAGACAGACCATACAATAATAACCGTCCACAAGGCGACAGAAATGGAAGAGGCGGAAGAAATGGTGGAAGATTCGATCAAGAATTAAACCGTTTCAATAAAGAAGCAATCCAGGCAGGACCGGACGATTTAAGAAAAGAAAGCCGTGAGAACCGTGACCGTGACAATACCCGTAAGAAACAGGTGCAGGAGCACGATAAGTTAGGAAGCAAGAAACAGGAAAGATATGTAAATCTTGAGAAAAACGGCGGTAAGAAGAAACGTCCTGCACAGCCGAAACCAAAGGAAGAAGATACCATCCGCAGCGTATCCCTGCCGGAGCGTATGACGATTAAGGAACTGGCAGATAAGATGAAGGTTCAGGCTTCTGAAATCATCAAGAAGCTCTTTATGAAGGGACAGATGGTTACCGTAAACCAGGAAATCGACTATGACAGTGCAGAAGAAATTGCACTGGAATTTAACTGTATTGCAGAGCCGGAAGAAAAGGTAGACGTAATTGCAGAACTCTTAAAAGAGGATGAAGAAAGAGAAGAAGATTTAGTTCCAAGACCACCTGTTGTCTGTGTAATGGGTCACGTTGACCATGGTAAAACATCCCTTCTGGATGCAATCCGTAATACACATGTAACAGACCGTGAGGCTGGTGGTATCACACAGCATATCGGAGCATATGTGGTAAGTATCAACGGACAGAAGATTACCTTCTTAGATACACCGGGACATGAAGCATTTACCGCAATGCGTCTGCGTGGAGCAAAATCTACCGACATCGCAATTCTTGTAGTTGCAGCAGATGATGGTGTCATGCCACAGACTGTAGAAGCAATTAACCATGCTAAAGCAGCCGGAATTGAAATCGTAGTAGCAATCAATAAGATTGATAAGCCAAATGCCAATATCGACCGAGTAAAACAGGAGTTATCCGAATACGAACTGATTCCGGAAGACTGGGGTGGAAGCACCATCTTTGTACCGGTATCTGCTCATACCCACGAAGGTATTGACCAGTTATTGGAAATGTTATTATTAACAGCAGAAGTCAGCGAGTTAAAGGCAAATCCAAAACGTAAAGCCCGTGGTGTTATCATTGAGGCACAGCTGGATAAAGGAAGAGGAGCTGTAGCAACTGTTTTAGTACAGAAGGGAACCCTTACAGTTGGTGAGCCGATTGCCTGTGGTAGTGCATATGGTAAAGTGCGTGCCATGATTGACGATAAGGGAAGAAGAGTAAAAGAAGCCGGACCATCCATGCCGGTAGAGATTTTAGGACTTTCCAGTGTACCGGATGCAGGAGAAACATTCGTAGCATGTGACAGTGAAAAAGATGCAAGAAACTTTGCAGAGACATATATTTCCGAAGGAAAGGCAAAACTGTTAGAGGAGACCCGTTCCAGAATGTCTTTAGATGACCTGTTCTCACAGATTCAGTCCGGAGATGTAAAAGAGCTGGATATCATCGTTAAAGCAGACGTCCAGGGTTCTGTAGAAGCCGTAAAACAGAGTCTTGTAAAACTTTCCAACGACGAAGTTGTGGTTAAGATTATCCATGGTGGTGTTGGTGCAATCAACGAATCTGATGTTACTTTAGCATCTGCATCTAACGCAATTATCATTGGATTTAACGTAAGACCGGACCCTACAGCAAAGGTTACTGCTGAAAATGAAGGTGTAGATATCCGTCTTTATAAAGTTATCTATAACGCAATTGAAGACGTAGAAGCTGCTATGAAGGGAATGTTAGATCCTGTATACGAAGAAAAAGTAATCGGCCATGCAGAAGTTCGTCAGATTTTCAAAGCATCCGGTGTTGGTAACATTGCAGGTTCTTATGTATTGGATGGTAACTTTGAGCGTGGATGTAAAGTCCGTATTACCCGTGAGGGAACACAGATATTTGAAGGAAATCTTGCTTCCCTGAAACGTTTCAAGGACGATGTGAAGGAAGTAAAAGCCGGATATGAGTGTGGTCTTGTATTCGAAGGATTTAATGATATTGCAGAACTGGATCAGGTAGAGGCATATAAGATGGTAGAGGTTGCCAGATAATCTGATAGAAGGACAGGAAAATTATGCAAAAAAATAGTATGAAAAATATGCGGATAAATGGAGAAGTTCAAAGAGAACTCTCCAACATTATCCGGAGTGAAGTAAAAGACCCGCGTATTGCGCCGATGACCAGCGTGGTTGCCGTAGAAGTGGCACCGGATTTAAAAACCTGTAAGGCGTATATCAGTGTATTCGGAGACGAAGAAGCTCAGAATAATACAATCAAAGGTCTTAATAGTGCAGAAGGGTATATTCGTCATGCCCTCGCAAAAAGTATCAATTTAAGAAATACTCCGGAGATTCGGTTTATCCTGGATCAGTCCATTGAGTATGGTGTAAACATGTCAAAGAAAATTGATGAGGTAATTGGACAGGAAGAGTCCTAAGCCTCATCCGAAGAGAAAGAGAGCAGGTGTTGCCAATGAAATTAGAGGAACAGCTTTATGATGTGAAGCGTGTAGCAATAGCCGGTCATGTAAAACCTGACGGAGACTGTGTAGGTTCCACGTTAGCAGTATATAACTATATCAGAAAATATCATCCGGAAATGGAAGTGGAACTCCATCTGGAACCGATTCCAAACATTTTCAAATTCCTTGCAAATGCAGATAAAATTGACAGCTCTTATATAGAAAAAGAGCCATACGATTTATTTATTGCATTGGACTGCGGCGATGAGAAACGACTGGGAAATGCAGTGAAATATTTTCATGCAGCAAAACGCACCTTCTGTGTTGACCATCATATCAGCAATCAGAACTTTGCAGATGCAAACTACATTTTCCCGGAGGCAAGTTCAACCTGTGAGCTTGTATATGAACTCATAGATGAAGAGAAGATTACAAAGGAAATTGCAGAATGTATTTATGTGGGAATTGTGCATGATACCGGTGTGTTCCAGTATTCCTGTACTTCCGCAAAGACCATGAACATTGCCGGCAGGCTGATGGAAATGGGAATTGATTTCAGCCGTATCGTGGATAAGACTTATTATGAGAAAACTTACGAGCAGAACCGGATTTTGGGTCAGGCATTGGTGGACAGCCAGCTCTTTTTAGATGGAAAATGCATTGCATCTATCGTAACCAAAGAAGAAATGGAAAAATACCAGGTTCTTCCGAAACATTTAGAAGGAATCGTACAGCAGCTTCGTGCTACCAAAGATGTGGAAGCTGCAATCTTTCTTTACGAAAATGAGGATGGAAGCTTTAAAGCAAGCATGCGTTCCAGTGGTAAGGTAGATGTGGCAGTTATTATGATGTCCTATGGTGGAGGCGGTCATATACGGGCAGCCGGAGCAACCATAGAAGGCAATGCCAAAGAGATTCTTGAGGGAATCGTAAAGGACGTTGAAAAACAGCTTTTGAAATAGACAGGATAACGTATGGACGGAATTATTAATGTGAGAAAAGAAAAAGGATTTACGTCCTTTGACGTAGTTGCAAAGCTGCGTGGAATTTTAAAAATGAAAAAGATTGGACATACAGGTACGCTTGATCCGGATGCGGAGGGCGTACTTCCTGTATGTATAGGAAAAGCAACCAGAGTCTGTGACCTTTTAACTGATAAGGACAAGGTATACGAGGCAGTCATGCTTTTGGGAAAAGAAACGGATACCCAGGATATGACAGGAACCATATTAAAGGAATCCGAGGTAAATCTTTCCATAGAAGAAGTAAAGCAGTGTATTGAAAGCTTTGTGGGAGAATATGCACAGATTCCGCCGATGTATTCTGCACTGAAGGTCAATGGAAAGAAATTATGTGACTTAGCAAGAGAAGGTGTGGAAGTAGAACGCAAGGCAAGGAAGGTTCAGATATTAGATATTGCAATTTTATCAATCGACTTGCCACGAGTGACCATGCGGGTGCACTGTTCCAAAGGAACTTATATCCGGACATTGTGCCATGACATCGGAGAAAAATTAGGTTGTGGAGCCTGTATGGAGTACCTGGTACGGACAAGAGTTTCAGATTTTCAAATAGAAGATGCAAAAACACTGCAGGAAATTGAGACAATAATGAAAAGTGGTAAGATAGAAGAGATTTTATATCCCATTGATACCGTATTTAAAAATCTGCCACAGATTCACAGCCGCAAAGATAGTACTGCACTTTTATATAATGGAAATAAGCTGCCGCTGCCTGTGATAGCAGAGGCAGAGACGATAGAGCATACGCTTGCTTCTTTTTATAAAGAAGATGACTGCAAAAAAGTCAGAGTGTATGACAATGCAAATCATTTTGTTGGAATATATGAATACCGTACAGCGGACAGGCTGTTTAAGCCGGTAAAACTTTTCTTTACACAGCAATGAGAAGGAAAAAGACATTTAAGCAGGTATAAAAAATGAAGTATATACATGGAACAACAGAATTTCATATTGAAGAAGAATGCGTGCTTTCCCTTGGCAAATTTGACGGTCTGCACAGAGGACATGAGACTTTATTAGAACATATGATGGAGCAGAAGAATAAAGGCTGTGCAACGGTACTGTTTACCTTTGCCATTCCGCCGAGACCGGGCAGGATAAATGAAGTCCAGAAGGTGCTTACGACGAATGAAGAGAAGGTTGCAATCTGTGAAGAGCAGGGCATTGATTATCTGATTGAATATCCTTTTACCAAAGAAGTCATGACCATGGAACCGGAAGTATTTATTGAAATGCTGGCTTCATCCATGAAAATCCGTGGCATTGTGGTTGGAACAGATTTTCATTTCGGACATAACCGCCGCGGAGATTACCATCTGCTGGAAATATATGCGAAGAGGCTGCATTATGAACTTAAGGTAATAGATAAGGTTCAGTATGAGAATCGGGATATCAGCAGTACCTTTATCCGGGAAGAAGTAGAAAAGGGCAATATGGAAAAAGTAAAATACCTTCTTGGCTATGATTATTTTGTGGAAGGTGTTGTAATACATGGCAGAGAAATGGGCGCGAAGGTACTTGGAATCCCGACCATAAATATCATACCGCCGGAAAACAAACTGCTTCCGCCGTTTGGTGTCTATGTTTGTGATGTTGTAGTAGGGGATAAGACGTATCATGGAATCGCAGATGTTGGATGTAAGCCGACTATCGAAGGGGTTAATCCGGTGGCAGTGGAAACCAATATTTTTGATTTTAATGAGAATCTCTATGGAAAGAAAGTGCGTGTCTGCTTCCGGAGCAGAGAGCGCAGCGAGATGAAGTTTGAATCCTTAGAGGCTTTAAAGCAACAGCTCGAACAGGATATTGCCTATGGCAGATTTTATGTACAGCAGCATTAAATATATGAATTTCGTAAAATTTCGAACAATTGTTACATAATTGTTACATATTTATGTTGACATTATGAAATCACGTTGCTATAATCTTAAAATATGGAGAAGAATATTGATTCGAACAGATGCGGAAATGCAGGGTGCATTTTGCATCGTTACAATGTCAGGAGGCATATTTTTATGAAGAACAATAGAAAGTGGAAGACAACAGCATTTATTCTTACCTGTGGACTTACAGTGGCGCTTGAGGGTGGCGCAGCTGCACAGACATCAGCAGGTTCCGGCTTAAATGCAGGAATATTTGCTACAATGGATTCCTATTATAATACAGATATTGTTGTTTCAGCAACCAATACTGTTACAACGATGGAAGGACAGTCTGAGGATGCTGCAGCAACCGATACAATGGTACCTGCAGATACAGCAGCAACCGATACAGCGGTACCTGTAGATACAACAATCTGTGGATATACCAATCTTGGTATTGCACAGGTTGACAGCAGTTTAAATGTAAGGGAACAGCCGGATACCAATTCTGATATCGTAGGAAAGATGCAGAGTGATGCCGGATGTGAAATTTTAGAGGACGATGGCGAGTGGCTTAAAATTGAATCTGGTCAGGTAACCGGATATGTAAAAGCAGAATATATCATTACCGGAGAGGCAGCTGTAGCAAAAGCCCAGGAAGTAATGAAGACCATTGCAACCGTTACAACACAGACTTTAAATGTACGTGCTGAGATGAATACCGATTGTACCAAACTGGCATTGATGCCGGAAGGAGAAGAATTAGAGGTTTTAAATCAGTATGATGGCTGGGTGGAAGTAGACTTAGATGGTGATGTAGGATATGCAAGCACCGACTATGTAGAGATTTCACAGCAGCTGCCAAAGGCACAGACTATGACAGAATTAAAATATGGTCAGGGTGTTTCAGATACAAGAGTATCACTGGTGGCTTATGCAACACAGTTTGTCGGTAATCCATATGTATGGGGCGGAACCAGCCTTACCAGAGGAGCGGACTGTTCCGGATTCGTATTATCCGTATATGCAAATTATGGCGTATATCTGCCACACTCATCCAGAGCACAGGCAGGATGCGGAACCAGAATCAGTGCATCCGAAGCACAGCCGGGAGATTTGTTCTTCTATGGTAGCGGTAAGGGCATCAACCATGTGGCAATCTATATCGGAAATGGTCAGATTGTTCATGCAAGTTCACCTTCTACCGGAATCAAGATTTCCAATGCATATTATCGTTCACCAGTATGTGTTGTCCGTGTATTAGGAAACTAGATAAGGAAACTAACAGAATTTTGTTTACAAATAATAAGTAGTATGTTATATTTGTTAGGTATGATTTAGCCGATATTCGGTAGATGGACGCTCCGACCTTTTACTGATTATCAGGCGATAAGAAAATATAAGGAGGAAACGTAAATGTTATCAAAAGAAAGAAAAGAAGCAATCATCGCAGAATATGGTAAAACTGCTACAGACACAGGTTCACCAGAGGTACAGGTTGCACTTTTAACAGCCAGAATCAATGAGCTGAATGAGCACTTAAAAGTAAATCAGAAGGATCATCATTCCAGAAGAGGACTTTTAAAGATGGTTGGTCAGAGACGTCGTTTACTGGCTTACTTAAAGAAAGTTGATATTGAAAGATATCGTTCTTTAATCGAACGTTTAGGTTTAAGAAAGTAATTTCTTGTAAAAGGAAACCGTATAGAATAGAGCGGAGTTGTCCGCTCTATTTTTCGGTTGCTAGGCTTCCACAGGTTGCCGGATATCCGTAAGGAACTGCAAGTACAGAGTCTTATGGATGACAATGTAAGAACGGCAGAAGGACGATTCCGAGACCACTGATTAGTGCAATTACAGATTGTGTTAATCAGTAGTTTCGGTCGATACACCTCCGGATGGCTGCAAACAGCACCATTTCGGAACTTCTGCCATAATAAGCAGGAATATCCTGTATACAAAAAAGGAGAAATGATATGTACCAGAGTTATTCAATGGAACTTGCCGGAAGAACTCTTACGGTTGATATTAACCGTGTGGGTAAACAGGCAAATGGATGTGCATTCATGCACTACGGTGATACCACTGTATTATCTACTGCAACAGCATCTGAAAAGCCAAGAGACGGAATCGACTTTTTCCCTCTTAGCGTAGAGTTCGAAGAGAAATCTTATGCAGTAGGAAAAATCCCTGGCGGATTTAATAAGAGAGAAGGAAAAGCATCTGAGAATGCAATCCTTACTTCCCGTGTAATTGACAGACCTATGCGTCCGTTATTCCCAAAGGATTATCGTAATGATGTAACATTAAACAACCTCGTTATGAGCGTTGACCCGGAATGCCGTCCGGAAATCGTAGCAATGCTTGGTTCTGCGATTGCAACCTGCATTTCGGATATCCCATTTGACGGACCATGTGCTATGACACAGGTCGGAATGAAAGATGGTGAATTTGTAATCAACCCATCCCAGGAAGTTTGGGACAATGGTGATTTACAGTTGACGGTTGCTTCTACCAGAGAGAAAGTAATCATGATTGAAGCCGGAGCAAATGAGATTCCGGAAGATAAAATGATTGAAGCAATTTACATGGCACACGACATCAACCAGACCATTAATGATTTCATTATGAAACTGGTAAACGAAGTTGGTAAACCAAAACATGAATATACAAGCTGTGCAGTTCCAGAGGAAATGTTTGCAGCTATGCGTGAGATCGTTACACCGGATGAGATGGAAGTAGCAGTATTCTCTGACGACAAACAGACCAGAGAAGAAAATATCCGTAAAGTAACAGAGAAAATGGAAGAGGCATTTGCAGATAACGAAGAGTGGCTTCCATTAGTTGGTGAGGCTGTATATCAGTATCAGAAGAAGACCGTTCGTAAGATGATTTTAAAAGACCACAAACGTCCGGATGGAAGAGCAATCAACCAGATTCGTCCGCTGGCATCTGAGGTTGATATTATTCCTAGAGTTCATGGTTCTGCTATGTTTACCCGTGGACAGACTCAGATTTGTGATGTTGTAACATTAGCTCCATTATCTGAAGTTCAGAAAATCGATGGATTAGATGAGAATATTACCACCAAGAGATATATGCACCATTACAATTTCCCATCCTACTCTGTTGGAGAAACAAAACCTTCTAGAGGACCGGGACGTCGTGAAATCGGACATGGAGCACTGGCTGAGAAAGCATTGGTTCCGGTTCTTCCTTCTGAAGAAGAATTCCCATATGCAATCCGTGCCGTATCCGAGACCTTTGAATCTAATGGTTCTACCTCTATGGCATCTACCTGTGCATCCTGTATGGCACTTATGGCTGCAGGTGTTCCGATTAAGAAAATGGTTGCAGGTATTTCCTGTGGTCTGGTAACTGGTGAGACAGATGATGATTACATCGTATTAACCGATATTCAGGGACTTGAGGACTTCTTTGGAGATATGGACTTCAAGGTAACCGGTACACATGACGGTATTACTGCAATCCAGATGGATATTAAGATTCACGGATTAACAAGACCTATCGTAGAAGAAGCAATCAGAAGAACCAGGGAAGCAAGACTTTATATCATGGACGAAGTTATGTCCAAAGCAATTGCTGAGCCAAGAAAAGAAGTTGGACAGTATGCTCCAAAGATTCTTCAGGTTCAGATTGACCCGGCTAAGATTGGTGATGTAGTAGGTCAGAAGGGTAAGACAATCAACGAGATTATCGACCGCACTGGTGTTAAGATTGACATCAATGATGAAGGTGCAGTAAGCATCTGTGGTACCGATAAAGCAATGCTTGAGAAAGCTGCTGACATGATCCGTATCATTACAACTGATTTTGAAGAAGGTCAGATTTTCACTGGTAAAGTAGTAAGCATCAAAGAATTTGGTGCATTCATCGAATTTGCACCGGGTAAAGAGGGAATGGTTCACATTTCCAAGATTGCGAAAGAGAGAATCGAACATGTAGAAGATGTTCTGACTCTTGGTGATACAGTAACCTGTATCTGCATGGGCAAAGACAGAATGGGAAGAATCAGCTTCTCCATCAAGGATGTTCCTGCTCAGAACTAATTGCAGATTCGTGGCATGTGATTTTTCAATACTCACATAAATAAAATAAGGCGTATGCTTTTGCGGATGAAAATCCACAAGGGTATACGCCTTTTTACGTAAGTAAGCGAAGAAAAAGTCTGGCAGAAAAAAAGAGCCGAGTTTGCTGAGTAAACTTCTTTTTCGGGTATCCGGAAAGCTCTGCAGGTGGTCAAAAATGCTGCACTGCATATATTATAAGAAAACATAAAATGGTGCAGTATGGAACGGGTCAGACAGATTACAAGGGTGAATGAAGCTCATAAACTAGGATATATTGGAAATAATGTCACGGTAGCCGTGATGGATACAGGAATTGGAACTCATATTGATTTTGGACAAAGGATCAGAGGATTTCGTGATTATGTAGGTGATAAGAAGATACTTTATGATGATAACGGTCATGGAACCCATGTTTCCGGAATTATTGCAGGTTCCGGTTTTGCTTCTCATGGACGTTACCGGGGGATGGCACCGGGAGCAGCGATATATGCGATAAAAGTATTAGACCGTATGGGAAAGGGAAATACCAGACTGGTGGTATCTGCATTAAAATGGCTGATTGCAAATTATGGGAAAATGAATATAAGAATCTTAAATATTTCCGTAGGAATGCTTGCTTCGGCCAGAAGGGAAGAACAGGAGGAATTGTTAGCAGCAATTGAAGCAGTCTGGGATGCAGGAATTGTAGTGGTTGCCGCTGCCGGAAATAACGGACCAAAGGATAAGAGTATTACGATACCGGGGCTATGCCGGAAGATTATAACGGTAGGCAGCAGTGATGATGAGGAAGGAGAAGTAAAAAATCTGGGTCTGATGCGTGGGTATAGTGGGAGAGGTCCGACGGAAGCCTGCATTATGAAACCGGAAGTAGTGGCTCCTGGAACAGCGATTGTCAGCTGTAAGCGGATGGGAAATGGTTATGAGATGAAAAGTGGAACCTCTATGGCAACACCGGTGGTGGCGGGGGCGGTCGCGGTGCTTTTAAGCCGTTATCCAAATCTAAAACCGGCAGAAGTAAAACTGCGGCTTTATGAGACGAGTGTAGATACCGGAAAATCCAAGCATGCACAGGGCTGGGGGAGACTGGATGTCATGCAGCTGATTCGATAAAATAAAAGAACATGGGAGAGATAAAAAGCAGAGAGAAAGAGACAGAGGGAAAGGAATACGCCGGACATTTGATTTCTGGGAGAAAATGCGGTAAAATGAAAAATACGCATAAAACAAGGGGTAGAAAAGAAAGAGGAGGGAATAAGGTGAAGAAAATAGTTAAAGTTTTAATCAGCAGACTTTTTATCACAGTTTTACTTATTTTACTTCAGTTTGGATATTTATTTTATCTGCTGCTGGAAGTTGGTAAAATGTCTACTTACATCAACCTGATTCTCAATATACTTGCATTTATCGTAGCTTTATTCGTTGTAAATCGAAGAATGAATCCGGCATACCGGCTGGCATGGGTATTTATTATTCTGATGTTTCCATTGCTCGGATTATTGCTGTACGTGGTATTTGGAAGACCGGAACTCACCAGAAAGGCAAGAGAGAAAATGAACCGTGTAAATGAGGAAGTAGAACCGCTTCTTACAGAAGATAGAGCGTGCAGAGAACGGCTGGCAGAAGAAGATCCGGTTGCCGCTGGACAGTCTTCATATATCAGTGACTGGGCGCATTTTCCAGTTTATGAACATACAGCAACAAATTATTATCCGTCCGGAGAAGAAATGTTTCCAGTTATGTTAGAAGAAATCCGGAAAGCGAAAAAGTTTGTTTTTCTGGAATATTTTATTTTAGATGATGGAAAGATGTTCCGGGAGCTGATTCAGCTTTTGAAGGAAAAAGTGGAAGAGGGCGTAGAAGTACGTCTGATTTATGATGATGTTGGCTGCATTACGACACTGCCGAATAATTTCTATAAGGAATTGCAGAAAATCGGAATTAAATGTGCGGCGTTTAATCCGTTGCGGGCGAGACTGGCTGTTATTATGAATAACCGTGACCACAGAAAAATCCTCGTTATTGATGGAAATGTTGCATTTACTGGCGGAATTAATATTGCAGATGAATATATCAATGAAATTGAGCGGTTTGGATACTGGAAGGATACCGGAATCCGTATGAAAGGTGCAGCGGTATGGAGCTTTACCTGTATGTTTCTTGAAATGTGGAATTATATAATAAATTCCACGGAGGATTATGAGAAGTTCCGGCCGGATGCAGACTATGTGGCAAAGATTCCATCCGTTGGATATGTGCAGCCGTATAGTGATACACCGTTAGATCACGAAAATACCGGCGAGAATGTATACATGAACATTATTAATTCAGCACAGAAGTATGTCTACATTTTCACCCCATATCTGATTATTGACCATGAAATGCTGGTAAGCCTTCAGAATGCGGCAAAACGTGGTGTGGATGTGCGGATTGTAACACCTGGAATTCCGGATAAGAAATTTGTTTATCTTCTGACACAGGCAGATTATGGTGTTCTTATTGAAAGTGGTGTAAAGATTTATCAGTATACACCGGGATTTATTCATGCAAAGAGTTTTGTCTGTGATGATAAAATTGCTACCGTAGGCAGTATCAATCTGGATTACCGCAGTATGTATCTGCATTTTGAATGCGGAGTCTGGTGCTATAAGACCGAGGCAGTGCTGCAGTTAAAAGAAGATGCACTTGCGGTAATCGGACAGTCACAGCAGATTGATCTGGAATTCTGCAAACACAGATTTGTAGGAGTACGGATGATACAGACCTGTCTGCGTCTGCTGGCCCCGCTTTTGTAGAAAAGGTTTTACAGGGAGAAGAAATAAGTAAGCGTCTTACGAAAATAATCCTGATAGGTAGCTTTTGGAATTGTAGTATCATATAAGACACGGATGGAGCCGATTTCTTTTTCATTTAATGTATAGTAAAGTGTGCCGGCTTCTTTTCCCTGTGTTACCGGAGCTTTTATTTCTTCTGGAAGAGAAAGCTTTTTTTCAATAAGATTTAAGTCATTTCCTGCAGTATCAAGATATGAAAAGGTTCCTTCATAGGAAAGACTGACCTTTTTATCGGTGCCACCCCGTACTGATAATTCCGGCAGAGCGGGCGGTGTGGTATCCTGATAGAGCCGGCATACGGAAAAACCATAGTCTAAAAGGGCGGACGCATCAGCAAAACGCACTTTATAATCCGGTGCAGCCATAATGACTGCGATGAGTTTAATGTTATCTTTTTCAGCAGTGGCTGAGACACAGTACTTGGCAAGACCGGTGGAACCGGTTTTTAATCCAGTGGCATAGGCGTATTGTTTGATGAGCTTATTGGTGTTGGTTAAACCAAATTCGGAAGACCCTTTTTTCGTGACATGGGTAATATTTTCCATCCAGATGGTGGAATAATTATGTATCTGCGGATATTTTGTGATTAATTCCCGGGACATTAGAGCAACATCATAGGCACTGGTCATATGATTGTCAACGTCAAGACCGCAGCAGTTAACAAAGTTGGTATCCTTCATACCAAGTCCGGCAGCCCGCTCATTCATCTGGGCAACGAAGGCATCTTCCGAACCGGCAATGAATTCTGCCATGGCAACGCAGGCGTCATTGGCACTGGCAACACTGATACACTTTATCATGGTATCAACGGTCTGGGTTTCACCCGGCTCTAAGAAGACCTGGGAACCGCCCATGCTTGCAGCATGTTCCGAAACTGTGACAACATCATCCAGGGAAATTTTTTGTGCGTCCAGAGCATCGAAAATCAGAATCAGTGTCATGATTTTCGTAATGCTGGCAGGATGCAGGATGGAATGAGCATCCTTTTCATAGATGATGGTTCCGGTAGATGCTTCCATTAAAAGAGCGCTGGGAGCGGACAATGCGACCGGAGCAGATGCATCGGAAGCAGCATCCGGATTGGAAGAATCTGGCATGGAAGCATCCGGGGACGGATTGCCGGATTCTGTAGAACTTTCGTTTTCTGCAAGAACAGAAAATTGTGATGCCATTGGTAAAAAGGCCGGGCTGAGAAGAGACAGGCTTATGAAAATGGAAAGAATGGTATGCATAAGAATACCTCCGGTATGTTCTATTACATTTTAATAGAGAAGAGAAAAAAATATGCAGATAAAGCATGGTTTATTTTGTTGACACAAAGAGGTGAAAGATGTTATTAAAAATCATTATTGTAATAGCATGTGTGATTTTGGTTTACATAATCTGGCAGTGGCAGGAATTAAAAAAATTTGCAAGAACGGATTATGAGATAAAAAGTGGTAAAGTGCAAAGAGAATATAAGGCAGCAGTACTGGCAGATTTGCATGGTTTTCAGTATGGAAAAGACAACATCCGGCTTTTAGATGCAATTAGAAGTGGACAGCCGGATCTGATTCTGATTCCAGGAGATATGGTGGTCAGCAGGAAAAGTGACACCTATGAGACAGCGTTAAAGATATTGGAAGAGCTGTGCAGGATTGCACCGGTTTATTATTCTTACGGAAATCATGAATCCCGTGCCCACATAAGAAAAAGTGAGTATCAGGAGAAATTTTTCGCTTTTGAAAATAAGGTAAAAGAGCTTGGCATCCATGTACTGCATAATGAAACAGAAGCTTTTGGAGAACTGGCGGTTACCGGGCTTGAAATTCCATTGTCCTGTTATAAAAAAGGAGTGGATGTGCCACTTACACAGGATTATCTTGAGAAAACGCTTCCGGAGCAGACGGAAGATACATTTCAGGTGCTGTTAGCACACAATCCAAGATATGCGAAGGAATAT
>ERZ791744.1431-NODE-1431-length-15913-cov-30.915437_pt1 | contig 15913 bp, 19 predicted proteins | sample MGYA00510039_ERZ791744 | MGnify/ENA primary metagenome ERZ791744 (study PRJEB30046, sample SAMN00791969) | human gut metagenome | study: EMG produced TPA metagenomics assembly of the A metagenome-wide association study of gut microbiota in type 2... | reverse complement strand
CCGCCTGGACGGTCACTTCTGAGAAAGGCATTTACACAGAATCTTAAACAGGCTCTTATAATTTCAAGGGTACGGGTCCGCTTCGTTTGATTTGCGTGTTTTTAACAATTTTAAAACCCAGACATACTGTTCCGGATGTGGTCCCACCAAAATTTCCACTGTTTTGTTCATTTGTCGGGCAATCATTTTATTGTCCGCGCTGGCAATGCAAGCATCCATTGGTGGCCGAATTTCAATAGTCAGGAGATGTTTTTTTTCATCATAAACCGAGAAAAGTGGTATAATCATAGCCTGACTGATGTTCATCAGACGTCCAATGATTGGTAATGTCGCTTTATAGGTCGCAAAAAAATCAGCAAATTCACTGTATTCAGGACCATGATCCTGATCTGGGAGGTAATATCCCCAGTATCCTTGGCGTACTGACTGAATAAATGGTTTTATCCCATCCTCCCGGGCATGTAAGCGCCCCCCGAATTTACGCCGTACTGAATTCCAAACATAATCAATCACTGGATTTCGTTGCTGATGAAACATGGCGGCCATTTTTTCCCCCTGAGCTGCCAGCAACATTGCAGGAATATCCACGCTCCAGCCATGGGGAACCAGAAAAATCACATTTCTGTTATTGTGTCGAATTTCCTCAAGAATTTCGAGGCCTTTCCAGAACACTCCTTTCTGGAACTTTTCCGGACCACTAATTGCCAGTTCTGCCATCATCACTATGGATTGCAATGCTGTGGCAAACATTTTGTCGACAATTATTTCCCGTTCTGTATCACTCTTTTCCGGGAAACAAAGCGATAAATTAATCGTCGCCCTGCGACGAGCTTTTTTGCTCAATCTGCCCGCCCAACGCCCTATTTTGGCCAAGACAGGATCTCTGAATGAAGGGGGAAACATTGAAATACCTGCAATCATTCCCAAAAGGAACCATGTAGACCAGTAAACAGGGGAAAGATAATTTTTCTTAAATTCAGGAATAAACTCAGATTTATATTTTTTCATTATTTAGTGCGAATGCCTCTACCAAAATTATCATTACTGTTTTATTCAGAGAATACATCAAACCTTAATTTAAATCCTGATGTTCTGAGTGTACAGGATATGCATCCAAAGAGTGGATAGTAGTTTCATGGATATAATCCAGCAAAGCGTATCGTTTTCGGTACTCAGAGCGTTTTTTACTGGCTATATCGCTTAGCGGCTTTCGAATCACCTGGGTTGGTAATCTGTACCAGTCACCACAGGTTTTTCCTGCTACAGACTCCCAGAAATCACTATAGACCGCAACAAAGGTTTTGCGTTTCTGATACCAGTATCTCAATTGCCGGAAAACATGACTGTGCTCACTGACTGCCAGACACTCAGAGATATTGCAAGCTTTCATCAACGCACAAAATGCTTCAAAAATAATCCGTTTTGGGAAAATCCCATAACAGGCCCGGGTTGCGCACCGAATAACATCAGGTCCGGTATTTTTAGGGGCTCCCTGTAATCCGCCAATAAAAGCAATGTGTCCATTTTGAGTCAGAATGACTGAAAATGTTAACCGGGCAATAACTGTTTTATTGTAAAACAATGACAACATCAACTCTCCTTCCCGGTCAAAACCACTGGGAGAACACTGGATATCAAAATTCTCTCCATCTTTCCCGATGAATTGGACTAATGATACCGATTTTTGTGGAAACAAAAATTTAGAATATTTTTCTGGCAAATTTTGCACAAAGCGATAATGCTCAAGAATATATTGTCCACGGGTCCAGGCGCGCCCCCCTTTATGCAAATAAGGGCGATGAATTCTTGCTGGCAACGTGGGGTGTATTGCCAGAATATCCTCAATGCACGGCAAGGAACGCAGTTCATAATAATATCGAATACTGACAACCGGATTTATAGAACATCGCAAAATGTACATGAACCGAAATTTTCTGTGTTCCCACTTCCCCGGTAGTGAATCTGAGGAACAAATAATCCTTTTAAGGAAACCGATAAATGATAAGTTACTTATAGAAAACATATTGTTACTTTTGCTTCGCTAATGTGAGTATTTTTAACGCAGTTTTATTAATATCAAACCGCTCTTCTATATCCTGTTTTGCCAGGCGAGCCATCTGATAAAAACGCCCAGGGTCATTAAAAAAATCATTCAGGGCGCACATCCATGCGTGCTTATTACCTGCTGGTAACAATGTCCCGGTCTGGTTGTTCTGAATAACCTCAGGGATTCCACCAATCTGAGTGGCCACTACAGGCACAGAAAATGCCGATGCTTCTGCCAGCACCATACCAAAAGATTCGTTTTCTGAAGGCAGAACCACCAGACTGGCAACCCGATATACGGGGGCGGCAGGAAAAACATTGTCAGCAATAAAAACATCATCATGCATGCCCATACTGTCAATCTGATACTGTAAATGTTCCCGCAGTTCAGGTGAACCAGACCCCACAATCAACCAACAGAACTGTCGTCCATTCATTTTTAAATGGAACAGTAAATTCAACATAAATTCGTGCCCTTTTTCCGGGCGCAACATTCCTACCTGAGCAATTACGGGGCATCCTCTTCGGGACGCCAGCCAGGAAAGAACACTCGGAGGCAAACTGTTTCGGGAATCAACGTATAATTCCTGGAAATCAAAGCCAGGAGGCACAACAGTAACCCGAGTTCGACATCCTTCCTGCTCCAGATGTGTCTTCATATTTGTTCCGGGAACAATCACCTCATCGCAAAAATGATTTATTGAAAAAAATTTTGTTTTTCGTGTCAAATATGTCTTTTGCCTGATAATTCTGAATGGATGTTTCCAGGTAAAAAACCGTACCAAACCAACAATATTACTATCATGTCCACTGTGACAAACGATTGCATCGGGCTGAAAACTATGAACTATTCCGAGTAATCTCCATACAGTAGGAATGTGAAGACTGTTTCGAAATAACGCGAATGTGATATCAATTCCAAACTTACTGGCTTCAAAAGCAATTTTGCTGTTCTCCCTGCAGACAAGCAGAACTGAATGCCCCATTTTCTTCAGGGCCTTCATTTGAGCAACAGCCTGTAATTCCTGACCACCTATATTCGGTGATGATTCCGTAAATAGTATATTCATTATTAGTCATCCGGTAATCTTGGCCCCTTATGAAGGGCCAGCAACGATGAAAAAAACGGTGTTGTATAATAAAAAAGTCGTCTTTTCAGCCATACGCAATTTTCCCGTTCCTTGGTGCTTATTCTTCCTATCCGTGTAGTTCCTTTAGCAGGAGCATTCATTCTTCTTTCTGTTGTATATAAATAATGGAATCCAAGTTCTTCAGCGATCTGAATATAATCCTTGTTATAATAACCTTCCGGCCAACACAAATGTTTACTGCATTTTCCTGTCATTTTTTTTAAATATTCTCTCCCGCTCAATAAGTCCTGCCGAAGATGTTTACACTGTTCTTCTCGTGAAGTGAACTTTTTATCCCAACGTGTATGAGTATGTGTATGAACATGAAATTCGACCAGACCAGATTGCAACATTTCGTTCACTTCAGACCAGCGAAGCATAACATTATCAGCATTCCCGGTTGCTATTTGATGTTCGCAATCGCGATGAGAATATTCCTTTCCAGGAGAGTGACGAACCGGACCATTTCCAATAAAACTGGTAATTAAAAAAATATGTGCCTTGAGATTAAACTCGTTTAATAAAGGATATACCTGAAACCAGTTGTCAAGGTATCCATCATCAAATGTCAACATAACGCTTTTACGGGGAAGTTTTCCGCCCCGATAAAAAAACTCCAGTTCATCTGATGATAGTGTTTTCCAGTTGTTTTCAGCCAACCATTTCATTTGTTTCCGGAATGTCTCGGGAGAAAGTGTAACCAGTCCTGGGCAATGGCTGACATGATGATACATTAATACCGGAACATGATTTGCTTTAAACAAAATGCCCCCTCCGTTTAAAATTTAAAGTTTCTGGCACCCAGTAAGTAGAGATAAAAGGAAAGACTAATAAAGTTGGTGAACTTTATATACTACTAAATCAAATATCAACAATTTATAAACAATAATATATTATCATATCTTTTAAAAACAGCTCACTAAGAACCTTGAGGTGGCACGCTAAATTTAGCTACCTGAACAGAGGTGATATGCTTACCTCTGTTCAGGTGCTCCAATGAAAAAAAGAAATTTCAGTGCAGTGTTTATTTACGGAGTGACACTTTCATTAACCTGTACACGAACTTCTATTCCGGCATCGTGACAGGCATGCAGCCACTGCGCCACGTCCAGCGGATCGCCCTCCAGGCGTACCACCCTACCTTCTTTATTCCATAACTGCAGACATGTGCTGCCGTCGAGACGTACCACAAAATCCCCACGGCAGGTCTGATACGTCATGCCACCCAGCTCCACCGGCAGGTCTTTGGCAGAAGTGCCTTCTGCGGGCGGAACTGACAACGGGATCAGCGGCAGTACGACAACTTCCGCCGCGCGCTGTTCTGCCAGAAGAAGAGGGTGTGCCACGGCCCGGCCGGCATCCGTCAGCTCCACTGCCAGCTGCAGATTTGGGGCGCGCAGGGTACGCAGCCAGCCGGTATCCTCCAGACGACGGCAGGAGGCGCGCAGGTTTGGCCCGTAGACCGGGGCTTCCCCGCTTCGCTCCAGCACCCGTTCTATGTCCCGCGTCAGCACGGGGCCTGGCCGTTTTTCATCAAGGGCAGCCAGCACAATCAGCACTCTCCGCTGCAGTGGAGACGGTCGGCGGCTCTGAGTCATTACCTGTCACCATCCGGCCAGATGAGGTTTCTGAGGCGCTGAAAGTCGGCGTCAATGAGCTCCTGTCTCTTTATGGCATTCATTGAAGAATAGCCATTTATGGCCAGTTCATGCCAGAAGATCAGCACGGCTCCGGCTTTGGCTGATTCGCAGAGATAAGTCACGCCCTGGCTGTCCAGATTGCATTTTCGGATGCATTGTTCCGCAAACCGGGTCAGTTGTTTATAGCTGAGTGAAAACACCCTTTCTTCATCCATCCTGCACGCTCCATCTGATAATGTTATTACAGCTAAAAATCATATTTGATATGATTTTATGAGTATTTCTTAATTATCATATTATCTGGGGCTTTTCTGCCCCGTAGATCCGGTTTCTGTGAGTTCCGGATCCGCGGATCCTTCGCTGCCGCCCGCCGGCCCGCTTTCACATGATGTGGTGTCCAGCTCTGCTGACATGACACTGTATGCTGTGTTTCTTCCCGTGTTCCCGAGCCAGTCATCAGCGACAGAAAAGATCGCTTCGCTTATTCACTGATCGTGATTCATTTCCGAAAATCCTGAATACGATAAAAATCGGATCATAGAAAAACAGTCATCCTGTAATTTAGCATGGTTACTACATTTCCGGCCATTATTGCTATGATCACTTTTTATGTTGGTTATTGATGTGAGTGTTAATAATAGCCTGATAACAATATTCCGTTGCCGGAGGCATGCTATAGCGTAATACTGGTGTATACTTAATTGTGTACAGAGAGCATGTAAGATGAGGTGCATTATGAAGCAGCGCATTACAGTCACCGTCGACAGTGACAGCTATCAGTTGCTCAAGGCATATGATGTTAATATCTCCGGTCTGGTAAGCACCACCATGCAGAATGAAGCCCGTCGTCTGCGTGCCGAACGCTGGAAAGCAGAAAATCAGGAAGGGATGGCTGAGGTCGCCCGGTTTATTGAAATGAACGGCTCTTTTGCCGATGAGAACAGGGACTGGTGAAATGCAGTTTAAGGTTTACACCTATAAAAGAGAGAGCCGTTATCGTCTGTTTGTGGATGTCCAGAGTGACATTATTGACACGCCCGGGCGACGGATGGTGATCCCCCTGGCCAGCGCCCGCCTGCTGTCAGACAAAGTCTCCCGTGAGCTTTACCCGGTGGTGCATGTTGGGGATGAAAGCTGGCGCATGATGACCACCGATATGGCCAGTGTGCCGGTCTCCGTTATCGGGGAAGAAGTGGCCGATCTCAGCCACCGCGAAAATGACATTAAAAACGCCATTAACCTGATGTTCTGGGGAATATAAATGTCAGGCTCCGTTATACACAGCCAGTCTGCAGCCATGGTACCGGCAGTGTATTCTGCCGGACAGCCTGCATCGCTGCCTGTTGCCATTGATTATCCGGCTGCGCTGGCACTCCGCCAGATGTCGATGGTTCATGATGAACTGCCAAAATACCTGCTCGCCCCTGAAGTGAGTGCCCTGCTCCATTACGTCCCGGATCTGCGCCGCAAGATGCTGCTGGCCACACTGTGGAACACCGGTGCGCGCATTAATGAAGCACTGGCGCTGACGCGGGGGGATTTTTCGCTCACGCCTCCGTATCCGTTTGTGCAGCTTGCGACCCTGAAACAACGGACCGAAAAAGCAGCCAGGACGGCAGGAAGAACGCCAGCCAGGCAGCAGACTCACCGGCTGGTTCCGCTCTCCGACTCCTGGTACGTCAGCCAGCTGCAGACGATGGTGGCAACACTGAAAATCCCCATGGAACGGCGTAATAAACGAACAGGCAGGACAGAGAAAGTGCGGATCTGGGAAGTGACGGACAGAACGGTCAGGACCTGGATTGGGGAGGCGGTTGCCACCGCTGCTGCTGACGGTGTGACGTTCTCTGTTTCGGTCACACCACATACGTTCCGCCATTCCTATGCGATGCACATGCTGTATGCCGGTATACCGCTGAAGGTCCTGCAGAGCCTGATGGGGCATAAGTCCATCAGCTCAACGGAGGTCTACACGAAGGTATTTGCGCTGGATGTGGCTGCACGGCACCGGGTGCAGTTTTCGATGCCTGAGTCCGATGCGGTGTCTATGCTCAAAAGAATTCCTTAAGTTCTGACTTTTTTAAATCCCTTTCGGATATCTCATGGATATATTATCGGTATTTCATATTCTATTGACATGCAGGACTGGTATAGAGTAAAAAAACATCTATTGAGTACCTCTTGGATATCCGAAGGGTATCTTTTGGGTTCTTTATGGGTATTACATGTGGATTCTGGAGATACACTATGCCTGTTATTACTAATACGCATCCCAAAGGTGGTGTGGGTAAGACAACTTCATCCGTAAACATTGTTGGTGAAATGAAGTCTGATACAGTTGATCTGGATACTCATACCGGGCTTTCTATCATCCTGGGGCTGAGACCTGAAGGGAAAGAAATTTCAGTGAAAGTACCCAAAACAGTGGATGAGTTAATCGAAATTATGACTCCCTACAAGAACAGCGATAAGACGTTACTTATTGACTGTGGGGGATTTGACTCAGATCTTACCCGTACTGCGATTGCCTTTGCAGACTGCGTTATTGTCCCTTCAAAAGACTCCCTGACTGAGCGTATTGGTTTGATGCATTTTGATGGAGTACTGGACGAAATCAGCTCTATCATGGGGACCGATATAACTGCTCACCTGTATCTCTGTAAAGTTAATCCTAACAAGAAGAAATTCCCTAAGCTTGATGCAATCCTGCCATCGTTCAAACATCTGAAGCTGATGAAGAGCCGCATTTCTGCTCGTGCAGAATTTGAGGATGTCATTGAGACTGGGATGGGAATCACTGAGTCTGTTCATGGGCGCTATTCGGCAGGAGGTAAGGAAGTTATTGCCCTGATCGAAGAAATCAATCATCTGATTGAAAATAACAAACAGTAAGGTGTATCTATTGGGTATCCATATAGTATCCTTTGGGCTTTTAATGGATATCTTTTAAGTATCTAACAAACATCCTGGGTTATCTCATGAGCAAAGCGAAATTTAGTGTGCAGGCTGAAAAACTGAAAAACTTGGTGGATTCAGCCAGATTACAAACTTCTTCTTCTGCCGTAACAGCAACAGCCCCGTCTCAGCCAAATGACGGTGCAGAGGAAGTTTCAGGTCGTCCCGTGGCTGCCAGGACGAAGGCTAAGAATCTTAAGGCCATACCGCTGTCGTATTTTGAAGCTCATGCGGAACTTAAAGCGACCAGTAAAACATCTCTGGATTTTAGCTCATATATTATTGAGGCTATAAGAGCGAAGCTTGAACGTGATGGTGCAATAGGTCAATAAACTATCGGTCAATAAACTATCGGATACCTTAAGGGTATCTGATGTATGTCTTTTAAATGCGTTATGGGGATTCTTCACGTACCTAAAGAGTTCCCATTAGACATCTTTCTGTATATGGTGACATGATTCGTCACCGCTTTCCTTTCCTCTCAGTTTCACCATTTCATTCCTTTTCCCTTAACCTGAACCATGATGTCGGTAATGCTGCCAACTTACTGATTTAGTGTATGATGGTGATTTTAAGGTGCTTGCGTGGCTTCCATTTCCATCAGATGTCCTTCCTGCTCCGCTACTGAAGGCGTGGTGCGTAACGGCAAAAGCACTGCCGGACATCAGCGCTATCTCTGCTCTCACTGCCGTAAAACATGGCAACTACAGTTCACTTACACCGCCTCTCAGCCCGGTACGCACCAGAAAATCATTGATATGGCCATGAATGGCGTTGGATGCCGGGCAACTGCCCGCATTATGGGCGTTGGCCTCAACACGATTTTACGTCACTTAAAAAACTCAGGCCGCAGTCGGTAACCTCGCGCATACAGCCGGGCAGTGACGTCATCGTCTGCGCGGAAATGGACGAACAGTGGGGATACGTCGGGGCTAAATCGCGCCAGCGCTGGCTGTTTTACGCGTATGACAGGCTCCGGAAGACGGTTGTTGCGCACGTATTCGGTGAACGCACTATGGCGACGCTGGGGCGTCTTATGAGCCTGCTGTCACCCTTTGACGTGGTGATATGGATGACGGATGGCTGGCCGCTGTATGAATCCCGCCTGAAGGGAAAGCTGCACGTAATCAGCAAGCGATATACGCAGCGAATTGAGCGGCATAACCTGAATCTGAGGCAGCACCTGGCACGGCTGGGACGGAAGTCGCTGTCGTTCTCAAAATCGGTGGAGCTGCATGACAAAGTCATCGGGCATTATCTGAACATAAAACACTATCAATAAGTTGGAGTCATTACCGGGCGCTCAGTAAGGTTATATGAGACTATTTCTCCATTATACAGGTCCATGATTGGTGATAAATAGAGCTTCCTGCCATCGACCTTAAACTCTGTGACATCTGTTACCCACTTTTGATTTGGGCGGTCAGCATAAAATTGTCTCTTCAGTAAATTATTACAAGTTCGCCCCTGTTCTCCACGATAGGCACGGTACTTCTTGCGCCTGATAAGTGAGCTGATACCCAGTTCCTTCATTAACTTTCTGATGGTTTTACCATTAAGTAAAATGCCCTCGTTACGGCAGGCAAGTCTGATGCGTCGATAACCATAACGCCCTTTATGCTGATGGTATATTCTCAATATTACTTGTTTAACAAGTTGATATGGATCTGGCGCATTAAGGCATTTCACGTGATAGTAAAATGTACTACGTGGCAAATCCGCGATAACCAGTAATTGTGATAATGAATGACATTGCCTTAACTCATTAATAATGATTACTTTTTCTTTTGTTCCAATCGTAATTTTTCCTGAGCTAAGGCTTTCAGCTTTTTTAGATAAGCGTTCTCAACTCTCAGAAACTCAAGTTCTTCCCGTTCACTGATTGTCAGTTGTGTCGAACGATTTCGTTGATAAACAGCAGGAGTTTTCGGCCTCAAATCTTCCTTTTGTCCCTTCATCGAAAAATCAACCTCACTGTATTTTTTAATCCATTTGGATATGGAGTTAAAAGCAGGGATCCCATACTTCACTGCAGCTTCCCTTATAGAAAGAGAATTATCAATAACATCTCTGACCACATTCAATCTGAAGTTATCGTCATAACGTCCTTTTTGCCCAGTCAGTGTTTTTAATCCGTGCTTACGGTAAACATAAGCCCATTTCCTTACCGTGCTGGGGTCAATATTGTACATTTTTTCAACAGACTTCAAACTCAGCTCACCTTCCAGGTATTTTTCGGATACTTCCCTTTTGAATTCTAATGAAAATTTGCTCATACGCTCCTCAGTTACAGATCTGGTGTCTAACTATTGGGGCGCACTTCAAAATTGCGAAGGACATAATTCCTGACTGCATACCCTACTATCAGGCATTGTAGAACAGCCATTCATCACTTTACTGACTTGTCGATATGAGTAGTACAGTCCATATCAACAATCAGTTGCGCACATTCCGTGTCAGAATTCAGAAGAAAAACTTACCACAAAAATCACTAGATATGTTATAATTTAATCACAAGGAAAGGCTCTTTTTTTGATCTATTATAAATATCCCAGTCAATTTCCCAATATTTGTTAAGTACAATGGTTCCACCATAATTCTGTATATTTATTAACGTAGTATTTGGTGCAACGGAAAATTTGCCAAGCAAACTACCATTAACCAGAGTTTTTTTATATTCTTTTCCTTTGTTAAGACGCACATAATCCGATTGTGCAATTACCACACCGTTATACACTGTTGTTACAGGAAATAATGCCTCATAGCAAATGTATGCTTTAAAAGAAAAATCATGGATCTGAAAAGTATCACTATTTTTTATTTTATTATCTATATTAAGATATTCTGATGAGAGACTTTCTGAAGTATTAAACACACTTTTCTTTTCGATAAATGGAATTAATATAGTTTTCTGATGCAATTGCAAGCGATCATTATAGAGAAACATTGATATAACATTATTAAATTGTTTGTAACCAAAAAAATTGAATAAGAATGCATATTTTTTAAGACTTGGATCAGATTTGATCTTTAACAAAAAGCTATCTGTATTCCCTTTGATAAATAAATTTTTATAACCAAAATAAACATTTTCTGAGAAAACAACAAGATTAACGTTATGACTTTTTATAAACCTAACCATATCATCGTAAAACTGTTCTGTGGTTCCACCGTTTTTGTAATAAAGGCCGACCTGAATAATAGCTATATTAATCTTTGGTGCTTTGTCTGAAATTAATGTACAGATGGGTAATATCGTAGACATATAGCAAACCAGTAATATTATTATTTTTTTAAAATCACAAGAAAAAAGCAGAGCCGGAAATAAGTTTATGATATATAAATTAAATAAAGGTATATTCGTATGCGGCAAAAATAACAAACTATATTTATAATATAATATGATTGGATTCAATGGGATCGAGATCTTTAATGCCGAAATAAAGGTTACAAGTGCAGCGTATATAACACATCCAAAAATTCCTTTCCCTGATATATAGTGATACATAGTAAACATCAGAATATTGTATGCCACTACATATAAAAAGATTATTTGGTTGAAATGAACTGGAGGACCCAATGAAAAAAAATATTCATTCGCTATCTCGAGTGATAAAAGAAAAGAATAGATAAAAACAAAAAATAAAGATAATTTAAATTTACCTTTTGAAATAAGATAGTAGCAAAATAAGAATATGATGAATATAATATGTAAAAGCATATTGTAACAGTTAGCAATTTTCCAGTTTAATTACACTCATATTGCTTGTAATAAGTTCAAGATCATGTGTAACCATGATGACACTCCCTCCGGACTTATTATATTCGGATAAAATACTCATAATTATTATTTTGTTATTTCTATCCAGGCTTGCGGTAGGTTCATCAGCCAAAAGAATTTTAGGTTTCTTTATTAGAGCTCTGGCAAGGGCAAGTCGTTGCTTCTCGCCACCAGATAGATTAATAGCTTTCATAGCTGACACCGGAAGCCCAACAATTTCAAGCATAGCATGTGCAACTTCCTCTGCTGATTTCAAGTCAGGATAGTCTACGGAGCAAAGAAGATTGCGTATTACACTTTGTTTCTCATTAATAAGAGAGTCTTGAAATATAAAACCAAAATACTCCTTTCTTATCCTTGCCGTTGTGTTGTAATCTTTTGGATTGATCTTCTTACCACAAAACTCATAACTCCCATAAAATTCGCTGTCCAACAAGCCAAGTATGTTCAACAGGGAACTTTTTCCGACACCGGAAGGACCGGTAATAACATGAAAAGAACCTTCTTCAACATACAAAGATACAGAATTAAGGATTTTTTTATCCTTGAATTGTTTATCATAAATATCTAATTTGATCACTTTATTTCAATCTCAAATGCAGTATCGAGTAATTCAGATAGTTTTTTATGATCTCCAGTGATGTTCAATGTGACAACCCTTAAACCAGAAGACTTATCATCTTGACCACTTTCAGTCGTACGGGTGACACGAATCACCGATGCAAAACCAGATAAACCATTGACCAAAGAACGATATTCTATTTTCTTTTCTTTTATGTTACCATGTAAAGAAACTGGATCAATTTTTACATCAATAAAAAATTTATCAAGAAGTTCAATATCTATAATATCATCTCCAGAGTTGACATATTGTTCATTGTTTACAAAAATATTTCTTATAATAAATGGTGAATAAACAAAAGGCTTTGCAAGTTTTAACATATTAGCAATGTTATCCTGCTCTACATTAAGATTTATAATAGTCATATTAGAGTCATTTATTTTATCTTCTATGTCAAGTAGTTCATCCTTAGAGATATATCCTGACTCATAGGCATATTTACTCTCTTTATAATCAGTTTGAAGCCGATGTTTCTTTTTTCTTTCAGCTTGTAGTTTTTTCTCAATCAAAAGGTTCTTGGAGTTATACTCATGATTTAATACCTTAAACAAGGTGATATTTTGTTTTATTTCACCTTCTTCAATATCGGATAACTTTATAATCCCAGGGTATGGACTTTTAAAATGAATAACTTTATTCCCATGTAATACACCGTAATATATGTCACAAAAAGCTTTTGGTGAAAAAAGACTAGCCAAGAAAATAAAGATAAAGTTCATAATACATAAGTTCATTCTCACTCCTTTTGATTTCAAGCTCAGTGTCATAAATGTCATCCTGTAAAGAATAATATGTAAGTACACTTTCTTTCTTATTTTTCACTCTTTCTGAAATGTAGCTTAATTCTTTCCGCTTTATATATAAGTCTTTTTTCAACATTGAATCTTTTTTCTTCATTATATGAAGCTTGTTGCTAATATCAAAACGTAACAGCTCAATTTCTCTGAAATCACTAAGGTTATCAATACCGTTTCTTACTAAATTCATTGCGTTCGTTTTCTTACTATTAAACGATGAAAAAAAATCACTCAACGGTATATCTATACTTATGCTAGCATTATAATCCATTTCTCTCAGGGATATATCGCTCAATGTTCCACCATTTTTAGGAGTCAAACCAACAGAAAAATATAATGATGGTAAAAGTGATGACTCGCTGATTTTATTATCAATCTCAACAGATTCATTCTTTTTCAGATAAATATCTCTGACTAATTCCATAATACTTGATCTTTTACACGATTTTATATCTGTAAGTGAGATTTCGTGAAGTAACTTTTCCGGGACGGCATAATCACTATTGATCTTCATAAGAGTATATCGTCTTTCCAGTTCGACCTCGTTAAGTGTATTTTTCATCTTATCAAGATTATTTCGTTTTATTTCTGTGTCAAGATAAGGTATTTTCCCCATATTAAATAATACCTTAGACATGTTGTAATCCGTCTCTAATTTTTCAATTAGATTTTTAGTTAATTCAATTCGCTTAAGTTTATATAAGTAATTTATATTATCGTAATAAAAATTCAGTAAATACTCATATTTTTTTCTTTGCAACTCTAGATATTGTAAGCTTTTTTGGATCGCTAACTTATCTTTATTATTTTTATATTTATATGCAGCAAACACATCCTGTGAAAGAGAAAAATATACATTACTATCACCAAAAGTAGACAGTCTCTTTTTATTATTAATGTATTGCCCCATACCCATAGACATCCTTGGTAAAAGTGAGGTAATATTATTTGATTCTTCAACCTTATTTTGTTCTTGATCCAGAGAATAAGAAGAAAAAATTTTAGTTTTATTAAAATAATTATCCATGATGCACTCCTGTGCTCTGGCATTCGGAATAACTGTGAAAATATAAAAAAGAATAACCGGCCTTAATGAAGGTATCATTGTTGTTGTCCCTTAATTAAATATATAGGGTTTATTCTAAAAAACAATCTACCAAGTAATACATTTGAGAGCAAGAAAACTATCAGAACACAGCTTAACGATAAAAAAATCATCACGGATCTTATTTTAATATCTGTAGATAATAGATGAGACATCCATAACATAATAAAGTAAGAAGCAATCAATGAACTTAATAAACAAATAACCAATGTAATTATTGATTCTATAATAACAACAAGAATTATTGCGTTCTGTTTTATACCGTGAATTATTTTTAACGCAAATTCAGTACTCCTAGAAGAAAATGTACGTCTACAAAGCACAATACATATAACTGCAGAAAATAAGGTCAACATTATATATATAGTATTTGTTAATAACGAAAATCTATTCAATACATTATCAACGGCTGTTCTGGCATCAAGTGCTGTTACTATATTATAATCTAATATTTTTTTCTCACAAAGAACCTTTCTGATTACGTTAATATCATTTTCATTCACTTTACCATTCAACACTACTTTAACATTATCAATATTATTGCTTAAAGTAAATCTGAATAATGTACTTAAAGGGACAAAAATCTGATTGTCACTCTGGTATTTCGACAATCCAAGGCTGTCAAGAAAGTCAGTTTTTATTTTGGGTATTATAGAAATAATCTTAAAGGGTATGCCATCCAGAAAGACAATTCCATTATGTAAATACGGACTATCCTCACTGACAATAGCAACATTCCCCTTAAAAGATATATTATCAATATTTATCTTATTTATTGACAGACCTAATGAATCAATACCTGTTACAGATAAAGATTCATCAGCGTAAGGAGTCTGACCGCCATTGAATATACTTGTTTTAGAGTATGATAATGTTTTATATACAGAAGATAATGCTGGCACAACTTCATTGATATTTTTTTGTTTGTAAATATTAATGGAGATAATATTATCACCATAGGTTTTTAGTTCTTCTTCTGCTTTTTTAGAAACACTAAAAATCAACGAATCTGTTATAATTATACCAATAAAACTGAGAGTCAAAAAAACCACAAATGATAACATTTGTTTTTTATTTTCATAAATATTCAATAAGGCATCGTTTATGTAAATTAAAGCAATCATTTCTGTATAAACACATCGGATGCAGGAGTACTAATCCGACGTGTTTTTATTAATTAATGTTAGATATGTTATTTAACCCAAGTCCCTTTGTACGACCAATTCTTTATACCTACCTTATTAACTTTTGAGATATCCGTTTTTAGCACCAGAGGTGATGTCGGGGATACGAATCCACTGAACGTATCCCTAGTTCCATCTTTGAACTCATGATGACCTTCGACATTTACACCTTTTACTTTTCCTTCATTTATACCCTGCATGCACTCTGAGTTATCCTGTCGGTATCCAATATAACCTGCAGAGGTAGAGCCTGCCCCCATAGCCATAACACAACGACTTGGATCGACTTCGTCTGGATTCCATCCACTCCCTCCTGCAAACGCGTTAAGACTTAATCCTGCAAGTGCTACCAAAATATATTTTTTCATTGTATCCTCTTATATAGATTTACACCAATGATAAATAAGCAAATTTGCTTATTCCCTTCACAATACACAGAATTATAAAATATATTATAATAGGAATCATCAATCACAATGTAATTTTTTGATAAAAAAATATCTTTCTGATTTCATAAATTAAGAAATTCTTAGAATATTGAACAGAACCACTCCATACAAAGACGATTGTGGAGTAATGATTATGTATAGTGATGTATGAGCCTGTTTAAGATTCTGTGTAAATGCCTTTCTCAGAAGTGACCGTCCAGGCGG
>ERZ791744.1411-NODE-1411-length-16069-cov-11.862058_pt1 | contig 16069 bp, 12 predicted proteins | sample MGYA00510039_ERZ791744 | MGnify/ENA primary metagenome ERZ791744 (study PRJEB30046, sample SAMN00791969) | human gut metagenome | study: EMG produced TPA metagenomics assembly of the A metagenome-wide association study of gut microbiota in type 2... | reverse complement strand
CAGGGTTCGTAGGCCACTCAATATCAGGTGCAGTTGATGTATCAACACGGTTCAGCAACACCCGATACTTTTTCCAGGCTTCCAGCAATGAGGTTTCTTCCTCCGTTGCAATTTCCAGATCTGCAGCATCCTGAAGCGGCGCAATATGCTCACTGGCTACCTGCATCAGGTTGTTTTTTGTTTCTTCCGCCTCCCGGATCCGGAACAGTTTTTCTGCTTCCGTATCCTTCACCCAGGCTGTGCCGTTCCACTTCTGAAACTCCCCTTCCGGCGATAACCAGGTAACATTTTCCGGTAACGGACCGAGTTCAGAAATAAATAACGCGTCCCCTGACGCTACGTCATAAACCGTTTTCCCCCGATGGTCTTCAACGAGATGCCACGATGCCTCATCACTGTTGAAAACAGCCACAAAGCCAGCAGGAATATCTGGTGGTGCAATATCGGTACTGTTTGCTGGCAGACCTGTATGAGGCGGAATATATGCGTCACCTTCACCAATAAATTCATTAGTTCCGGCCAGCAGATTATAAATTTTTATGGTCCGTGGTTGTTCACTCATTCTGAATGCCATTATGCAAGCCTCACAATATAGTTAAATGCGATGTTTTTGACGGTGTTTTCCGCGTTACCAGCAGCGTTAACGGTGATGGTGTGTCCATGTGAACCAATCGCAACGGAGTGCGTATGCGCACCAATACCTACAGTATGTGCATGTGCGCCAGAACTTGCTGCAGTACCAGACAGCGAGTGGGTATGAGCACCTGCTGACTGTGTCTGAATACGTTGATAATACGATCTATAGGAAGAAGTCTCCGGGCTTACTTGATACTGTGAATTCTGGACATAAGTGAACCCACCGCCATCATAAAATGCTAACGCAGAACCGCCGCCTCCTGGCCAACGAATACCATTACCATGAGTATGAACACCGGCAGACCCCGTAGAGCCACTCAGACTGTGCGTATGCGCCCCGGTGTTATTCGTGGATTTAGTGCCGTAATCAAACGACGATGTGGTTTTCGTCCCCAAATCCGTACTGGATGCGCTGGCGCTGTGGGTGTGCGATTTTATGCCGTCCTGTTCCTGAGACAATACGGCCCGGCCACTAGCGGGTTTGCCCTTGATTGTCCAGCCGCGCATATCTGGAATAACACCTGAAGGATAGGCAATAGCCAGTTTCGGATATGCTGCCTTATCAAACGTCTGCCCCTGCATGATCGCATAACCTGCAGGTGGTGTATCTGATGGCCACGGCAGCGGAACACCTGGCGGAAACGCTTCAATATTTGCCGAGCCGTCAAATTTTACGCCGTTAATTGTCCTTGCAGTTTGCAATTTGGTTGCTGTGCTTGCATTACCCGATAAAGATCCAGTGATACCACCACTCGCGTTTAATTTAGTTGCAATTGTAACATTGCCAGTATGGTTACTAATTATAAACGGCCTTAAGCTATTGTGCGTACCAAGACTGTTACCCGAATCTGTCAACATAAAATATGTGTTTGATCCATCATTTCGGATAAAGAATCCATAGTTGCCATAGGCAATACGCAGACCATTTGCTGACCTTGAAATAACCTCACCAGCAGCAGTTAAACCACCTGAAAGAGTCCCTCCAGTTAATGCCAATGCCCCAATATTTGAAGGGGTCAATGTGATATTTGCACTACCATCAAATGACACACCGTTAATCGTTCTGGCTGCCTGAAGTTTCGTAGCGGTCGCAGCATTACCTGTAGTGTTTTGATTACCGGTAGCGTTGACTCCAGGCAAGTTGATATCTGCCGATCCATCAAATGCCACGCCCCCAATCTTACGTGCTGTCTTGATCTTGGTCGCAGTATCTGCGTTTCCGGTCAAATTACCAGTAACACTACCACCAACTTTTAGTCCATTACCGATGGACACCAACCCTGATCTTAAGTTTATAGAGAATGGTCTTAATGAACCGATGTCTCCATTTTCCCCCTCCCCTTCATTAGTCGGAATAAGATGAAGATGATCTTCGGAACGCCTAAAAATAAGGCCAAAGGCTTGGTTGAATATTCGAAGAGCATTTATCGTGCTGATTTTTAACTGCCCTCCCATTGTGTCGCCAGTTTTTTGAACTGAACTATCTTTAACAGTTTTAACTGCCTTTGGCGTTGCCGCCAGCTTTTCACTGGTGCTGTTTGTTGCACTGCTGAGCTGTACTATCCCCTTTTTCGTCGTGCTCGCATCCTCCAGCGCCACGGCGGATGCAATATCCTCTGCCCGTTTTGCTGCTGTCTCGGCGCGCGTTGCCGCGGATTCAGCAGCAACTTTGCTCTGAGATGCAGCCGTCGCACTGCCTGCCGCCTCTGATGCTTTCGCTGTTGCTGTCGTGGCACTACCTTTCGCTGCTGACGCTTGTCTGGTCGCCTCATCTTTTGAAGCAGACGCAGATGATGCCGATGACGCCGCTGAACTGGCTGACGATGCGGATGCCGCCTTAGAGGAAGCAGCATTGTCTGCTGAAGTCTTTGCATTTGTTTCAGAGGTTTTTGCTGCAGAAGCAGACCTCGCTGCTGCAGTGGCTTGCTCAGTGGCTTTGCCAGCCTTCGTTGTGGCTGTTGAAGCGGATGATGCGGCGCTTTCTGCCGATTTTCCGGCGGCGGTGGCACTGGCTGAGGCCTGCCCGGCACTTGTTGACGCGGCACTGGCAGATAATGCAGCCGCTGTTTTTGAACCTGCCGCAGCTGAGGCGCTCTGTCCCGCTGCTGTTTCAGAAGACTTAGCGTTCGTCTCGGACGTTTTTGCCGCCTTCGCGGAATTTCCTGCCGCCGTTGCCGAGGAAGCTGCACTACTGGCACTTGATGATGCATTCGTTTCTGAAGATTTCGCTGCCTCTTTTGAGGCCGCCGCACCCCGTGCCGAGGTGGCAGCTTCTGACGCCTTCGTGGTCGCTGTGGATGCAGAAGTGGCTGCCGATTTTTGTGATGCTGCGGCATTCGTTTCTGACGTTTTCGCGGCACTGGCGCTGGTAGCTGCCGCGCTTTTTGATGACTCTGCAGCAGCAGCACTTTTTGCTGCTTCACGGGTCTTTGTCGATGCCGTTCCTGCGCTGGAAGACGCTGACTGAGCCGACGACGCGGCCTGTCCGGCTGACGTGCTGGCGGCACGTGCTGAGGCTGCAGCATCGGTTGCATGAGTTGCCGCCTCGCTGGCTGATGCACTGGCATCGCTGGCTGATTTTTTCGCGGCTGCCGTATTCTGTGCAACCGCGGAGGCGTTACGTGACACCTCTTCCACCATCTGCTCAAAGCGGCGCAGTGCCTCCGGTCGGACATCATCCTCCGTCATGGCACCGAGAAAATCATTCAGCGTACCTGATCTGGAACCTTCATAGACGGTAATGGTCCCGGCATGTGAAGGCGGAAAACCTTCAACCAGCAGGGTGACGCTGTACTGGCCATGCTCAACATCCATGCTGTAACGTCCGGCTTCATCCGGATTTTCAGAGGCCACCGTGTTCACCACCACCGTGCTGCTGGTTCGTCTGGCCTTCAGCACAATGGTGCAGTTCTGTACTGGTTTTCCTGTGCCATCTTTAAGCACGCCAGAAATTTTTACTGTCATACTTTTCCACCAATAAAAAAAGCCCGCAGCAGTGACGCCACGGGCTTCAGGACAGTGTAACTTTACGTTTCCTCAAACGCAGTTCACCCCATAAGGTGGATGAACCTGCGTATCATAACAATATTTACAGAAGATAAATCGGCGTCTGTTGTCAGAAACGGTATCCGATACCAACAATAAATGCATCCGTTCGCCAGTCGCCACTACCGGAACCTTCATAAGCAAGGTCAATGGTTACGGATTCGGTCGGGTTAAACTGCACGCCAGCCCCCCACGCCAGAGACGTGTTGCTGTGGCGACCGTCATCACTTCCGGTCAGCACATCGTGCGTTTTCCCCTTGTTGTCAGTTACGCGGAGATAATCCCCGGAGAAAGTCGACACACGGCTGTAAGCCACACCCACCATCGCATACGCGCTGAACCATTCATTCACGCGTACAGACGGCCCCGCCATCACGCTGAACCAGCGGTTACGCACGGAATCTTCATGCCAGCGGGTATCGCTGTAGTGCGTTTTTTGCTCATCCTCAGCATTGGCATAACTGAAGGACGTAATCAGCCCCAGCGCGTCCGTAAACTCATAACGGTATTTCACGTTAATCCCGTTCAGATTATCGCTGCCGGGAGCGTTCGTACGGGCATGAAGATACCCCGCGCTCAGTGTGGACTGATGTTCAGACGCCCATGCAGGCGCACCGGATACGGACAGACAGATGGCTGCGGACAAAATGGCTGCACAAACTTTACGCATAATTACCTCTCGCTTTTCTGCAATAAAAAAGGCGCCATTTCTGGCGCCCGTATTGGGGTTATAAAATTCAGCTAATCGTGATGCCTGCAGTGGCTTTCTTCATCACAACAACCAGCAAATCGCTGATACTTGCTGTGGGATACCAGCCATTTACCCACCATGCTGATACAGAAAACTCCAGCGTCATGTGGCCGCGACCAGCAGGCATATCAATAACACCACTGTAAATCAGCGTATTATCCAGCGCGGTACGGTTATAAATTTCAGCACCGTTTTTCCGTACTATCAGGCGGCATGACGAATAAGTATCGCTGTTCTCCCGCTCATGTCTGGCACCGCTGAAAGCCACCGCCGGAATAACAATCTGCCGGTTAAACGGCTGATCGTCATAAACCCTGACGGTAATGGTTCCTGATGGCCAACGCTCCGGTGCACGGGAGTCACGGGGGAAAGCCTTACCCACTGTTTTAACGAGATCGCCTTCAATCTGGTTTGCAGACAGTTTCCCTCTGATGACACAGTTCTCGTTAATGGTGACATTATTGAGCGTGCCGGTATTCGCCGTGATGGCTCCACTGATATCCGCATTGCGGGCTGTCAGCCTGCCATCCGGCGTCAGGGAAAACGTAGGAGGATTGCCGGATGACGTGATGCTCACCGCAAACAGTCGCTTCAGGAACACGTCGTTCATGAACAGCTGATTCCCCTGCGCCACAAACAGCGGCGTGGTGTTGCCGTTCTCCGGGGTAATCATCGCGATACGGTCCGCCTGCAGCAGAATACTGCTCAGCGTCTGACCATCAACATCCTCAATCCCCGCGCCAATCCCGGCCACATAGGGAATACCGTTTTTTGTTTTCTGCACCTTCAGCATATACATGGCATTCAGCTCATTGCGCGTGTCTGACTGAACCCGCTGGATTTGCTGTATGGTCACGGCCTGGTCACCCAGCTTTTTATCCGTGGTCGAGGTAATTTCACTCCCTTTTTTATCCACGTACTGGCGGACCTGTGCTATCTGTCGGGCGTTTTCTGACTGCCCCTGGCTGACAGTCTGTGAGATTTCACTGCTCACCCGGTCCACTTTCTGGCTCACCTGCGCGATGGCCAGTGTCTGGTCCTCATTCTTTTTCGCAACCAGCTGCGTGAGGCTGTTTTCCGCCTTCCCGATTTTCCGGGTCACTTCTGCGATATCCGTGTCCATCCGCTGACGGATGTCTTCTTCCAGTTGCGTGACCTCCGTACGCAGCGCTGAAGCATCAATGCGCTCTTTCAGTGCCTGGCCCAGAAGCGTCTCATCTATCAGCCCCCGGAAAATTTCCAGATACCCTTCACCATCATTGCTGGGCTGCCCGCTGGCTTCCACAAAAGCAGATTTTCCCACCAGGTTGACGCTTCGCACGTAAAACCAGAAATCCGTCCCCGGCTTAATCCGGCTCCCATGGACAGTCCACTGACTGCCGGTCCCCAGATAACGGGCAGATTTTTCCACCTGTGCTGTGTTCGTGATGCGTTTTTCTGAGAACCAGAATTCAAACTGTACCGTCGGGTCATACACCGCAAGACGCGGGACCGCCGTTATCTGAAAATACCCCGGCGTCAGCTCAATGGTGGCGGGTTTTGCAGGTGCGTTAATCCTGAACGTGGTGGTGGCCGGTTCGCCCTGCTGGCCATAACTGTTAATCGCCCTGACCGTCAGGGTGTATTCCCCCAGTGGCAGGCCGCTGAAACGGTGCTCCGTGTCTGCGGTGCTGGCGGTGCTCACCAGACGGCTGTCTTCTCCGCTTCCGCTGGTCAGACGCAGACTGAAGCGCACACCCTTCACCACCCGCGGCGTGTCCCATTTCGCCTGTGCCAGATACTGACCGTCAGCTGCACTCACCTCCACCGTCAGGTGCTGCACTGCCGGTGGGATAACGCTGTTCAGGGTGCCTGACTGCGGCTCAAAGCGGGCCCCGTTATCCACGATGGCTTCTTTTTCAGGTACGTGCTGCACCGCCGTGATGGCAAAGGTGCCGTCCGTGTTTTCCCGGATGGAGACACAGCGGAACAGGCGACGACGCAGTGACGGCAGGGAGAGTCCCCACACACCGTATGTCTCCACACCATCCGGCAGGGTGCTGACCTGTATCCGGTCAGGCGCGGGGTGTGCGGTGATGGCCACGCTCGCCGGCTTACCGCTGCCGTTAATCAGATTAACAGTGGCCGTGCCGGTCTCCGGCAGTGTCACCTCCCGGTCCAGCGTCAGGGTACGGCTGGCGGCATCGATGGACAGGACACGTCCGCCGGTCATGGTCCCGGCATAGTCGTTATCACAGATTTCAATGATGTCACCGGGTGTGTGACGCAGCCCCTGTGACCCGAGCGTGAAATCCACCGTCTGCGTTTCCAGCAGTTCGGTCTTTATCACCCACAGCCCGGCACGGTGGGCCTGACCGCGGCTGGTACAGCCGAACGCGTCCATCTTCAGCAGGTTGCGTCCGTAGCGCAGTATGGCTTCCGGGTCTTCCACCAGTTCCGTGGAGGTCTGCCAGCCGTTCTGCGGGTCGGTGTAATTCACCTCCACTGCCGTGTGCCGGTCCTTCAGGGCACTGAAGCTGTAGCGGAAACCCACGCCGTTATCATCCACCACCACATCGCTGTTGGTGTACGGCCACACCACATCCGACGGACGGTCCTGAACGAACGTCAGCGTCTGGCCGTTCCATACCGGCATACAGCGCATCGCAGAGCAGAAATCACTGAGAACGTCCCACGCCTTACGCTGTTGTGCCAGGTACGCATTAAAGGTCATCCGCGGCTCGGTCCCCCCGAAACCATCCGGGGCCGTCTGGTCGCAGTACTGCCCGATGGCATACAGCGCCCACTTGTCCACATCCGCCGCCCCCAGACGTTTTCCCATGCCGTAGCGCGGGTGAGTCAGCATGTCCCACAGACACCAGGCCGGGTTGTTGCTGTATGCCGGTTTCAGGCTGCCGTCCCAGATACCACTGTACGTGCGTTTTTCCGGGTCATAGTTTGACGGCACCTGGATGATGCGACCGCGGATATGGTAGTTCACCGTCATCTGCTGGCCGCCGAACTGCTCCGCATCCACCTGCAGCCCCACAATGGCCGTGTTCGGGTAGCACTGTTTCACATCGATGATTTCGGTGTATGACGACCACAGCGTCTTATTCTGCAGCTGGTCCGTGGTGCTGTCCGCCGTCTCCCTGACCATCCGGATGTTAAAGGGCCGGGGAGGCAGATTATCCAGAATCACCGAGGCCAGGAACTGCGAGGTGGTCTTGCCGTTAATGGTGACATCCTTTTCCGTCACCCAGCGGCCATTACGCTGTAACTGAATCAGAATCCGGACAGAGGAAGGATTACGGTCGCCCTTTGACGTGGTCTGCACCAGTGACTGCACCCCGAAGGTAACCCGCAGGCGGTCAATGTTCGCGGACGTAATGGTGCGCGTCACCGGTTTTGCCTTCGTCACTTCCACGCCCAGTCCGGTTTCAGCACCGGAGGACTCAAAGCCTTCCGGTGGTGTCTGCTCCTGCTCCCCGGCGCGCCAGACCGCCGTCACACCGTGTATCACGGGATTACCGTCCGTGTCCGTCAGCGGGGTTTTGTTCACCAGGATACTCTGCAGTCCCTTCACCGGACCTTCTATCGGTCCCTCACCAATCGCATCAATCACGCTCATCATCTGCGTGGATTTGAGATTATCCTTCGCCTCACGAGGCGTGTGTGCCTTACCGCCACCTTTTCCCATACAGCCTTCCCCTGAATAAATTAACCGCCACTTGCCATTCCGTACAGAAGTCGGATATCCTTCGCCCGAAAAGCATGAAACACATTTCTGCCATGCTAAAGAGAAACCCCGGTATCAGCAGATACCGGGGTTTTCTTTCATGCCCACCGATAATCCTGTTGGTTAAAACCGGTAATGGCATAAAAATTCTGAATATCTTCACATTTTCACAAACTGACTGTGGCGCGTATAATTTCTCTGCGTTAATTTTTTTGTCGTGATATAAGAATAATTCCTTACACTTAATCTTCGTAACTCTCCCGCAGTTCCTGTCCGCGATCACTGCGGGATTTTTTTATTCTTTTTACCCCTGCCGCCCGATAACCACGACCTTTCCGCCCCCGCCTTCATCACGGGTGCTGATGTCCTGGGATATACGGCGGGAGCCAACCAGCATTTCCCCGTAAGGCACCGGCATCGGGTTCCCCTGGGCAATCATGTTATCCAGTGAGGAAAAGTACGTGTTCTGTCTGCCGTTATCCGTTGCGCGGTAATCCGGTGTTTTTGCCTTCGGGGCCAGCATCTGGGCCACACCGCCCAGAATCATGCTGGCTCCAAGTGAAAACAGCATCGTGGTGGCAGAAAAACCACCGGCTGCCAGGGCTGAACCCCATAACGCCATTGATGCCCCGGCAGTGAAGAAAGAGCCCACGATGGCTGCCGCCCCCAGCACAATCTGCAGTCCACCCTTTCCGACCCCGGCCAGTCGCGGCACAATGTGGATGACCGTTCCCTCACCCAGCTGTTCGTGAAGACGGGCGTACACCGCCTCCGGTGCCGTGTCATCACCGGCAATACGTATCTGGTACCAGCCTTCGTTCATCTGACGGCGAAAGCCCGGCATCTGCATCGACAGGGCGCGAATGGCTTCCGCTGCCGTGTTCACATACAGGCTGAGGCGGCGGCCAAATCGTTGTAAATCCCCGTGAAGGCAGATGCGTGCCAGTGGCGGTGACGCCAGACTGAATGCGTTCGTCGTTGCCATTTTTCGGAATACCTCTCCCGTTTACTCAGTTGTTCAGGCAGATGGTGAAGCAGCTCACCGTTGCCGCAGTAAATGGCGGCATGGTTCGGTACCGAAGCACCAAAGCAGCACAGCAGAATATCGCCCGCCTGTGCAGAGGACAGGGGCACCCGGTAAAAGCCGGTGCCTGTGCCGGTAAAAACACCTCAATATGCAGTGTGGCCCGCCAGGTATCTGCATCCAGCTCTTCACCGGTATACTCTGCATCCGTCAGATAAACCGCGATCGCAGGAAAATCCTCTTCGTCAAAAACAACGGGGCGACCATCAAACAGCGTCGCCCCGTGTTCATGCTGCTCGAGTGCATCCAGCACTGCAGCACGGATATCAGTGTGTTTCATCGTTTTATCGCAATCCTCAGTTGTTGTTTCAGCGCGGATGCCAGTTCTCCGGGCAGGCGTTCACGCCGGATACGGTCAACATTCTCATCAAACGCCTGTTTCAGTGGGGCCGCCATCGGGATTTTCACCACATCAATAGGGTAACGGTTTTTCCCGGCCACACGCTGCATGACATGCCAGCGACCGTTTTTTAATCGCTGAATGAATGCCCGCTGATACCGATGCTGACCGGCTTTAAGTATGCTGTTCGGACGACGGCCCAGCATCCTGATCCCCAGCTTAATCACTGGAAGATCACCGCGGTTAACGATAATTTTTGCGTTCGGATTTCTGACCGTCGCCCGTTTCAGTCTGGACCGTTCCTTAACCAGTTTCCGGCGTACCTTTGTCTCCCGGGCAACCTGTGATGAAGACTGATTAATCGCCGTTGTGGCCACGCGGTTAATCGTCATTGCTGAAGCCGCCGGAATGGCGTTTTTACGAACCCGGCTCAGATTATCAATCGCCTGATCAAGCCCTTTTATCGCCATAATTTCCCCCTGCGTTTATCGTCGCCGGTTAACAGCGGGTGGTTGCCCACGGTTGTCCGTCCCCACTTCACACAGATAAACGCCCCGCTGATTGCGGGTTTTCGGCATGGTGATCACCGGCTTGCCATAGACAGACGCGCCTTTTACCGGCAGCACACGGAAAACACCGTGTTTTTTTGACCTCTGGTAGACGATTTCACCATCGATCCCCCCGGTGTCCCAGCAGACACGGGAAATGGTCATTTCGGTGCCATCCGCATGGCGGTATTTTTTGTTGATCGCCGCATCCACACGTAACAGCGTCTCTTCCTCATCAGGACGCCCCATAATGATGATTTTATCCACCAGAAAAGCTTCCTCTCCCGGTGCCCATCCCCAGACATACATCTCAAAACGGTTTCGCTGCGAGTCAATGCCCGCCGTCAGATAAACCACCCGGGCAGGCACCGCCGCCGTGTAACGCACAACCTTATCCATCAGCACCTGGTGATCGAGTTTTTCGCCCACGGCCTCTTCCCAGGTCTCGCCCAGCGTGGTGTTCACAAAGGTTTTCAGGCCGTTGGGATCTTTCAGTGCATCCAGCCAGTCATAGACTATCTGTACCCAGGTGGTGAACGGACTGTACGCTGTCCAGATATGGAACGTGATGGAGCGCGGCGGCGGAATTTCATTATCCGCGGCGCTGAAAAACGTCAGACCGTCACGGGTCCACATCCCCGTGTTTTCACAGATCCACCGCCCGTTGCTCTGGTCAAGCTCAGACTGATGGATCACGCAGCCATGATGTTCACAGAGGTAGAAAACGCTTTCGGGGCTGTCCTTCTCCCATTTAAGGCCAAAAGGCGTGGATTCATCGCCAAATTTCAGATACTGCTCCTCCCCACAGTGTGGGCAGGGCACATAAAAACGCATGAAATGCGCCGACTCGTTGGCCGCTTTTTCGATCTGGCAGGTGCCTTTGATTTTAGGCGTCGAGCCGCGAATGGATTTGGGCCATACAGAGCCCTCAATACGTTTATCCCCAAGCAGGGTTGGCGAACCCTCTTTTTCGACATCCGGTTCGAACGAGGAAAGTTCGTCATAGCAGACCACGTCCACGGATTTTTCACGGTAGTTTTTGGCGGCAGCGCCGCCCAGGCACCAGAAACCCACACCCGATGAAAAGCGTTTCAGCGTGAGGGTATTGTCACGATGTTTACGCCCCAGCCATGGAAAAAGGTCTTTCAGACATGGCACATCCCGAATCGTCGCCTCCACGTGAGACTTCATAAAATCTTCAGCGGCAGAATCCGTGGGCTGAAAAAGCAGACTGTTTCGGGATTTATGCTCAATAAAATACCCGACCACCCCCAGCAACATCTTTGTATAGCCAACACGGGCAGATTTAATCAGATTAACAGTCCGGATCTGATCATTCCCCATGCTGTTCATGATGGCGATCTGGAACGGCAGCGTTTTCCATTCTCCCTCACCATATGAAGATTCTTTAGGCAGATAATAATTTTGATCAGCCCATTCAACTGGCGTCACCGGCAATGCCCTTATCAGGGGCTGTAATGCTGTTGTGACAGCACTCATCATATTATTCAGTTGTTGCTCTGATATATTCATCGAGTAAATCCGGTAATTTATCCCCCGCCCGCGCACACTGATTTGCCCCCTTCGCAATAAGGGTTTTCAGATGGTCAAGATGGCGCGGTGTTAAATCAGGAAACTGTCGCTGCATGGATAAAGGGATGGAATCAAGCGTACTGGATAACGCCATTGCCAGCTTGCTGAGGGCAAAAATACAGAACCCGGTATCAATAAGTTTTCCTTTTGACACCTCATTTTTTAACTGCTGTGTAACAGCCTGTTCTGCTGTCAGTTCCCATCTGGCAATAAGCAATTTCTCCTCATAGTCGTCTTCGCTATCGCCATCAGGCACATCGTTTTTACTTCTTCTCAGATACGATATGTAAAAATCGCGCCAGGCATCCAGATCCAGTTGCCCTCGCTTATTCGATATCGGGGCACCCGGCAATTTCTGCAATCTGCGAAGCTGGCGATCGGTCAGACTTAAATGCCTGGCAACTTCAGTCTGCGTAGCCACTCCTCACCTCGCAAAAACTCTCACTTCACAATCACAACAAAACCGGTCATGTCCGGCTTACATGTCTATTTTTTGTGCATGTCCGGTTCACAGAAGACCTCTTTTTTTATTTTTCATATAGTTAACTTGAAGAGAAACCGGACATGGTTCCCGGAAAATTTTCATAAATAGCGAAAACCCGCGAGGTCGCCGCCCCGTAACGGTCTGGATCACCGGAAAGGACCCGCCAACGACTTTCGCGTGCAGGCATTAAAAATTTTGCAGTTCCATGCCTAGTTGAAACCTCGATTTCTATAACATCCAATTTTGTAAATTTAGATATAGCTCAACTTTTCCCAATGTTTTCAAGTGTATAAAAACAATTGGCGTTACGCCATAACACTATACTTAGGATAAGTAAAGATTTTAAGGAGTTTTAATGAGTCAACATCAATATTATCCACAGCTGAAATGGAAGCCTGCTGAATATGAATCTCTGATGCTTTTAGATCAAACTACGCTCTCTGGTTTTACTCCGATCATTACCATTCCAGACATAGACTGGGATTATGAAAACGAATGCTACAAGAAGAGTTTGAGTTCTTACTTATCTGACTTCGGTATTAACCTTGCGGCATCCTGGAAAGCCAATCGTCCTGTTTTGCTGGATGTTAAATATTTAGATAAACATGGTTCGAGCCGCCATCATCCTCTAGATATGTGTATCCAAGATGCTAGAGTAAATGGTAAGGAAATTATCCCTGTTGTTTCTCCCGCATATTCAACAAACTATATACATGCTGTTCAACGCAACTTAATCAATGGGCTCGCTATATCTATCACCCCCCAGACATGGCACCAATTCACAAGTCTGGTTAACCACTTAAATATTCATCCTAGTTTAATTGATGTAATCATTGATTTTGGAGATATTCAAAACGCAACTGATAGTTTAAAACAACAAGCATTAAGCATGGTCAACACATTATCAGGCCAAGCTCCGTGGAGAAACTTGATTTTATCTTCAACCGCATACCCAGCATCACAGGCAGGGATACCGCAACATCAAGTTCATCATATTCCGCGCCATGAATACGATCTTTGGATGTACGTAGTACAGAATTTTAGCAATGGAAGAACGCCAAGTTTTAGTGATTATCCCACCGCTAGCTCTACCATTACGAGCGTAGACCCACGCTTCATGTCTCAGTATGTCTCAGTGAGATATTCGAACGATACCTCATGGATCTTTGTAAAAGGTACCGCAGTTAAAGGAAATGGATGGGGCCAAACTAAAAACTTATGTACTACCCTTGTTAGTTCGCCAGAGTATCAAGTCTTTGGTTCCAAATTTAGTTGGGGGGATGATTACATTTACCAAAGATCATTAGGCGCTAACAAATCTGGCGGCTCTAAAGAATGGCGTAAAGTTGCACATACGCACCATATTACGTTAGTCGTGAGACAGCTTTATTGGTTGGCGCAGACTCAGCCTGCCAAGCCTTAACTTTCCAGCCTACGCGTTTCTTTAAGGCTGTTCTGACTTCAAGCCTGAGATTCGCTATTGGAATATTTTCCGCAATAATATTCCATAACTCAAATCGGGGCTTGCTTTTGATTCCTTTGGAATAGCCCCATCGTTCAAGTACGTCGATACATTCATCTTTCCAAAGCAATTGAGCGAGCATCAATGTGTCATGGTTTCGATTAAGCTTTTCTCCACGCATGTGCTTTATAAGAATGGCGCCTTTTGGCCCAACAGAAACCGTTTTAACGCCCCACCAACCTGGGATTAACTTTAATGCTCCCTCAAGATGTTTCTCAGCTACGACAAGAGTAACCTTGTCCATTACAGAAGAATAATGCTTGATTTGAAGAGGCAAACGCTCCAAAGAGTCATATTCACTTTTGAGCTCGTACCCGTGTATAACACCATTTATTACAGCAATGTCTGCTCTACTGGCGCCAAGGGATATGGAAAATTCATCGACCACAAGGCAGTCTGGATCTAAATGCGATTCTTTCAAAAGCTTATGATGCACCGCGAACCTAACATCTTGATCTTTCATGACTTCTCCTTACTCCCTCCGTTATTGAATTATAGCGCACTGCATTTTACTGCATTTGAGAGATTTGACCACTTCAATCACAAAATGCTTATCTGCAGCAACAAGATTCATAGCCATACGACTATGGTGATTACCTTTTGTCTGGAAAACTGACCATTCCACGAAGATCAGATAGGTCTATAGAATCTTGGTTTGTCATAGCGTTCGCCTTACTTTGAGATGAACCTTTGCTGCATAGGAGATCAGCCCGTCAAGGCTCACCAGCACTAACTGACTACTCAAAGGCTCATTCCAAAGGGTTTGGTTCGACGTGGTTGAGTGCACTGCGGTGCGCGGTGAAATACCTGTACAAAAATGCCCCGCATCTGCGAGGCATTTTCCTGAAAGTCACGTATTAAATTTCAGTGAAATTAAAATTATTTTAAGCACTGCGTCCTGATGTACTCCTGCAGGTAGTTGACCTGCGCGGTTATCTTGTCGATTCCACTTCGGAGACGGTAATAATTGAGTTCAGCATCTGCTGTAAGTCTTGGGCTTTCTCCATTGCCCATGCCGCTGGCTCCGGTCGTTGACTTTGCACAGGTAGCGGCGACTTGCAGGCGCTTACGCCCAGCAGAAACATCAGCACGGAGGCTTTCGATAGTCGCGTTAGCATCAGCAAGCTCCTTTGTATATCTGGCATCGAGTTCTGCTACGTCACGTTGACGCTTCTGCATATCAGCGATTGTGGATGTGGCTTTATCGCGCTGCTCTTTGTAGGTTATGGCGTTATCACGGTAATGATTCAGCCCCAGACTAAGCGCACCACAGGCCACCAGCAGGGCAATGATGACCACGCACAGTACGCGGTTCATTTCACCACCAGCGTATCTGACCGATGAAATAACCGGAGGCCATAATCACAAACACCAGCCAGATAAGAATGAACTTCCAGGTGGATAATTTTTCAGCCATCACTCGAATCTCCCGAATCAGTTTGCTAAAATCAAACACACTTTCTCCTTTGACTTTTCCGGAGTCAGGAAACACAAAACCCCGCTTGCAGCCAACAAACGGGGTTTTTACTTTTATTCTCTTAGTTTTTGTCAGTTCGCAGGATTTCGTGTTATCCGTCCGTGTGAGCAAACCGCATTTTTCAGCAAAATATTCTGCTTATCTGTCAATTCCCCAGCACGCCAGCGCACTCTCCTGGTCGCGACGGGATACCTGACCGTAACAGTTGTTTGAGCGAATACGGCAGTCTCTGCCACCGTCCTTAATCCACCAGCGAATCGCCTCACACGCTCCCCTGCGATCACCTGCATTAATTCGTTTATAAAACGTCGACGGGAAACACTTACCGGGACCAATGTTGTACGGACAGAATGACGCGATCCCCGCTTTCTGGGGTTCGCTCAATGGCACTTTGATGTTTTTCTCCACCCATGCCAGCGCCTTATCACGCTCAATGGCGTTAACCCGGTCGCATTTTTCCTTCGACAACTTCATGCCCGGAACGACAGGTTTGCCATCCACCAGGATGGCACCGCGGCAGATGGTCCAGATACCCGCGCCATCACGGTATGCCGTGGTGTGGTTACCTTCCTTTTCATCCAGAAACTGGTCGAGAATGTCAGGCGCAGGCGCACCAGCGGCAATCAGCGCCAGAACGGCAGCCGACAGGCCGTATCTGATTTTTGCGTTCATGGATATTTATCAGGATTTATCGGTTTCTGCCCACGGACAGGTTTATCTGTTCCGGTCAGTGACTTAAGGTTGTGATTCCGGAGGAGTCTTCAGAGAACCAGTAATTCTTCCCGGTAGCTTTCCTTTGTAGGTTATCCATACATTCTGCGCCTCTAAAATTACGGGGCGCTTTTCCGGCGACTGCTCATCCCCTTCACAT
>ERZ791744.1406-NODE-1406-length-16109-cov-3.124455_pt1 | contig 16109 bp, 9 predicted proteins | sample MGYA00510039_ERZ791744 | MGnify/ENA primary metagenome ERZ791744 (study PRJEB30046, sample SAMN00791969) | human gut metagenome | study: EMG produced TPA metagenomics assembly of the A metagenome-wide association study of gut microbiota in type 2... | reverse complement strand
CTCGTAGTTGTGCCAGGTATTCGTAAGAAGCTACTGGCAGACTTAGCATGAATTCACAAACAGCTATTAGCAGTAAATTTTGTATAAAAAAGAAAAGTGGTATAAAAGAGACAAAGAGTGTTAAAATCTAAGAGAAAGTAATGAAAGAAAATTTTTATAAAGGGCAGTCTGCTGACATAGAAGAAAATATGTGATGAATGAAAACAGGATTGTGAGGAAGGGAGCTGTAAGAGAAATGAACAGGTATTGGTTGCATGCGGCATCAGGAGAACTTTCTTTAGCAAGGGATAATGGGAAAAATATAGAAAAGGAATCTGAACCGCAGATAATACTATTAAATATGGAAGAATTTCAGCAATTAGAAGGAAATTATCCGCATCGAAAGAATCTGATTAGCAGCATGCGTTTTATCCGCTATAGCAAAGTAGAGGCATTTCATGAATGTGTACAGGGGATTATACATGTACCAAAACAGGGAAGTAAAAAGGAAAAAGAGTTTTCCTTTGGCTTTTATCTCTTTGAAAATAAACTATTTTTAATAGAAGAAGATGAGGAATTACAGGAAATATTGGCAAAGGTCAAAAATGATATGTTTGATGGCTGCACACTTCATATGGTGTTGCTATTTATTTGTAATGCATTAATTGACAATGATATTCTTTATCTGCAAAAGATAGAGGAAAATTTGGAGAAGGTAGAGGATGTTGTAATTAAGAGGATACCGGAGCATTTTAATGAAGTAATAATGCGTTATCGGAAGCAGCTTTCAGAGAGCCGGGCATATTATGAACAGTTAATGAATATGGGAGATTTCATGCAGATGTATATGAATCGGGAGTCTTTAGTAGAAGAGGAACAGGGCTGGGAACGCTATATGAATCGTGTGGAGCGGCTGCATAATTACGTAGAGACAATCCGCGAGTATTTACAGCAAATCCGTGAAATGTATCAGACGCAGATTGATATTCACCAGAACCGGATTATGAGTATTCTGACCATTGTAACAACGCTCTTTTTGCCATTGACACTAATTACAGGCTGGTATGGAATGAATTTTCCGGGAATGCCGGAATTTCAATGGAAATATGGTTATCTGGCAGTAATCGGAGTGTCCGTTCTTCTTATTATTATAGAGATAGTATATTTCAAGAAAAAGCGGATCTGGATATCTTCGAAAGACGTAATATAATGAGCGCAAGCGAGTCAAGATACTTGCATGATTTAAAATCGGCGAAATTAATGAGTGATACAATCACGTTATAATACACGAAATGTCCACTTATATGGAAAAACGCTGAATGTACGGAAAAAAGTGCAATAGTAAGTATTATGTAAATGTTATGTGTAGAAAGAAGTTTAGGAATAATGATGGAATTTGGAGCTTTTTTGAAGACTTTTGAAGGAATGCGAGGCTTATTCCCTTATTTTTTGACACAAAAATTTGTGAAAAACGATAAAAAATATTGACTGAGTAAAAAAAAACTTGTAAATGTGACTAAAGTACCATAAAAAACGACAAAATGTGACAGGCAAACTAATTTTGGTAAGACCAAAATGGAGAAAAACAGAAAAATTTATTGTGTAAAATGCTCATAAAATTCATATACTAAGATGGTAAGCGAAAATTGACAAAAAAAAGAAATGGTGTCATAATGCTCAAGAATCAAAAGTAAATCAGTTATTTTTTTGAGGATGGTGAAAAAAATGAATGAAAAGAAAATCAAATTAGCTGGCACAGAAGAGGTTAGAGACTTTGTACGTGAGGCAGGAAAATGTGATTTTGACATTGATATTTCATACAATAGAGTAATAATTGACGCAAAGTCTTTTCTTGGAGTATTAAGTCTTGATCTGAATCGAGAGCTTACTGTTAAGTATGGCGGACATGATATGAACTTTGAGAATGTATTAAGCAAGTATGCAACTGCTTAAATGATGGCACAGGTTTTCTGGCAGCCAGAAAATACAGGTTCATAAGGTAAGAAGAAATACCGGGTAGCGGACAATTTGGATATTGTCTTTTCTATCTGGTATTTTTTTGTTATTATGAAATGAGAGTACGTTTCAATTCCTTTAAAGTCTGCTAGAAAAATGAGATTTTTCAAAAATTGATAAATAGAAAAAATAGTGAATAGCATAAATAGAAATAAGTATAAGATGGGATGAAAAGGGGTGACAGCGGAATGGAACGTGAGCAGATAAGAATATCGGTACGAAATCTGGTGGAGTTTATCTTGCGTTCCGGAGACATTGATAACCGCAGAGCCAGTCTTGATACGATGGAAGCCATGCAGGCGGGCAGCAGACTCCATCGGAAGATTCAAAAGAAGATGGGAAGCACTTACCATGCCGAGGTTCCTTTAAATATTATCATTGAGGAAGAAAATTATGAGCTTGGAATCTGGGGACGGGCAGACGGCATTATAATAGAAGAAACAGTTACCATTGATGAGATAAAAGGCGTATATTTAAGCCTTGACTTATTGGAAGAACCCATAAAGGTGCATCTGGCACAGGCAAAGTGCTATGCGTACATATATGGAATCCAGAATGATTTACAGAAAATCAATGTTCAGATGACATATGGAAATCTCGATACCGGAGATTTAAAATATTTTTCTTATGAATATAGCATGCAGCAGCTGCAGGAATGGTTTTCAGATTTGATTTTAAAATATAAGAAATGGGCGGATTTTCAGTATGAGTGGCGGAAGAAACGGCAGGCATCCATTAAAGAACTGGCATTTCCGTTTCCGTACCGGGAGGGACAGAAAGAGTTGGCTGCCGGGGTTTACCGTACGATAGCCAGAAAAAAGAATCTGTTTATTCAGGCACCTACCGGAGTTGGCAAGACCATTTCTACATTATATCCGGCAATCAAAGCGGTGGGAGAAGGATTAGGTGATAAGATTTTTTACTTAACTGCTAAGACTGTTACCGCAAATGTGGCAAAAGAGACCCTTGGCATTTTATGTGAAAAGGGTTATCGGGCAAAGAGTGTGCAGATTACGGCGAAAGAGAAACTGTGTCCTTGGGAAGAAGTGGAGTGCAATCCGGTAAGCTGTCCTTATGCAAAGGGACATTTTGACCGGGTAAATGATGCGGTTTATGATTTATTGCAGAAGGAGAATAATCTGACAAGAGAAGTTTTGCTGGCACATGCAAAAGAATATCAGGTCTGTCCTTTTGAAATGTGTCTGGACACGGCAACCTGGGCGGATAATATTATCTGCGATTATAATTATGTCTTTGACCCGAATGTGTATCTAAAGCGTTTTTTCGCAGATGGCATCAAGGGTGATTACATCTTTCTGGTAGATGAGGCACACAATCTTGTGGAACGTGGACGGGAGATGTATAGTGCCGCCCTTGTCAAAGAGGATATTCTTGCGGTGCGGAAAATTATGAAGCCAAGAAGCTCTGCCATTGAGAAGGAACTGAGCAAATGCAATAAGCTGATGTTAGAATATAAGAGAGAATGCGAAACTTATCAGATTTACGAAAGCATTCCGAATCTCATTTTCTCCTGTATGCGCCTTGCTGCAAAAATCGAAGAATATATGCAGAAGAATCCGGAGTTTCCGGGGCGGGATGTGGTTCTTGATTTTTATTTTGAATTGAGAAATTTTTTGAATATCTACGAGCGTGTGGATGAACATTATGTAATTTACGGGCAGCATGATGAAGAGGGCAGATTTGTCATAAAGCTTTTTTGCGTGGATCCGTCCTTTAATCTGCAGGAGTGTCTGGATAAGGGAAATGCTACGATTTTCTTCTCGGCAACGCTGTTGCCGGTTCAGTATTATAAGGAGCTTTTGACGAATAAAACGGATAATTATGCGGTTTATGCAAAGACAACATTTTCCCAGGAAAAGAGACTTTTGTTAATCGGAAATGATGTCAGCAGTAAATATACCAGAAGAACACCGGAAGAATACGGAAGGATTGCAGATTATATTTATCGTACAATAAAGAAGAAAAAGGGCAATTATATGGTGTTTTTCCCATCTTATCTTTTCCTGAAAAAAGTGCATGAGGCATTTGAGTTACGGACGGATGAAACAATTACCTGCATCTGTCAGGAATCTGGCATGCGGGAAGAAGAAAGAGAAGCTTTTTTAGAAGCATTTCAGGGAGAAAAAGAGGAGTCACTGGTGGCATTTTGTGTCATGGGCGGAATCTTTGGAGAAGGAATTGACTTAAAGAGGGAGCAGTTGATTGGCGCAATCATCGTAGGAACCGGTCTGCCGCAGATTAGCAATGAGCGGGAAATTTTAAAAGAATATTATGACAAAAAAGAGGGCATGGGATTCGACTATGCCTATCGGTATCCAGGGATGAATAAGGTACTTCAGGCAGCGGGACGTGTTATCCGGACTGCAGAAGATGTGGGAATTATCGAGCTTTTGGATGAACGCTTTCTGCAGAATGATTATCAGCGGCTGTTCCCAAGAGAGTGGGAACAGCGGAGCGTGTGCCAGCTTTCCAATCTGGAAGAGAAACTGACAACCTTCTGGGAGGAAATGCATTTATAATGTCGGCAGCAGGTTTAAGAATTCTTCCGTAGAAGTAAGAATCGGAAGATTCGGATTGACGGAGACGGCAAGCTGTCTTCGCGGAAGAGGTTCTAAGGTTTTTAAGATAAACAAATCTTTGGATTCATGTTTTAAACAGTAGTCCGGAATGCAGGCAATGCCAAGACCGATACGGGCAAGGTCAATCAGAAGGTCATTACTGCTCAGTTCAATTTCCGGAATCAGCTCCAACTGATGGGAGAGGAAGAGATTGTGCATGAATTCGCTGGTGGTACTCTTGTTATCGAGCATCAGCAGAGGGTATTTGGTTAAATCCCGGAAACTTAATTCCTGTTGTTTTAAATTAAAGTAGGATGGATTCGCAATAAATACATCCGTAAAATCCAGTACCATTTTGCGGATGTAGGATTGATTTAATCGTACATTCGGGCAGTTGGTAACGGCAATATCGACTTTTCCCTGCTCTAAGAGGTCAACGCAGCCAAGAGAGGTTGCATTGGTAACCTTGATGGGAACGCTGGGAAATTTTTTATGAAATTCTTTTAAATAAGGTACTAAAAAATAGCGGCAGATAGTATCGCTGGCAGCAATATGAAGCTGCCCCAACCCAAGAGTATTGGATTCTAAGAGCTGGTTTTCCCCGCGGGCGATGAGATTCATGGCAGGCTCAATGTGTTTTAACAGAACCTGTCCTGCCGGAGTAAGCTGGACTTTCTTGGTGCTCCGGATAAAAAGCGGCTGCTCTAATTTCTTTTCTAAGGTCTTGATGGACTGGCTTACTGCAGACTGGGAAATGTAAAGCTGCTTGCTGGCTTCCGAGAAGCTTAAGGAAGTAGCAACGTGGTAGAATACTTTATATAATTCGTAATTAATATCCATAATGGCTCCTTTGTCATATCAGAATGCATATCTTACATATTTTCCTTTATTATAAGTGACGCTTATAACTGTGTCAACATTAGTAACTCTTATAAATAAAATTAAATATATTAATTGTTCTTATTCATAATGCCGTGCTATAATGAGCATAAGAAAGTAAACATTCAGGAGGTAGAAGATGAGTAAGGTAAGAAGAGTGTATGTAGAGAAAAAAGACGCTTACGCAGTACGCGCCAAAGAGTTACATGCAGAGATTAAGAGTTATCTTGGAATCAGCGCAGTAGATAAGGTACGTGTCCTGATTCGTTATGATATTGAAAACATTTCCGATGATGTATATAAAAGAGCAGTTCAGACTGTATTTTCAGAGCCGCCGGTAGATGATGTCTATGAAGAGAATTTTGAAATGGGGGATGGAAAAGTATTTTCCGTTGAATTCCTTCCGGGACAGTTCGACCAGAGAGCAGATTCTGCAGAGCAGTGTGTGAAGCTTTTAAAAGAGGATGAAGAGCCGGTTATCCGTACCGCAACAACGTATGTTATTTACGGAGATATCAACGCTGAGCAGTTAGAGGCAATCAAGCATCACTGCATCAACCCGGTAGATTCCAGAGAGACCGGCATGGAGAAGCCTGAGACTTTGGTAACAGAGTTCCCAGAGCCTGCAGATGTTAAGATTATGACCGGATTTAAGGATATGCCGGAGCAGGAATTAAAAGCACTCTATGATTCCCTTGGACTGGCTATGACATTCAAGGATTTCTTACATATTCAGAACTATTTCCATGGAGAAGAAGACAGAGACCCATCCATGACCGAGATTCGTGTGCTGGATACCTACTGGTCAGACCATTGCCGTCATACCACATTTTCTACCGAACTGAAAAATGTTGCATTTGAAGATGGTTTCTACAAAGAGCCAATGGAAAAGACATATGAGGATTATCTTGATACACATAAGAAAATGTATGAAGGCAGAGATGACAAATTTGTCTGCTTAATGGACATTGCATTAATGGCAATGAAGCGTCTGAAAAAAGAAGGAAAATTACAGGATCAGGAAGAGTCCGATGAGATTAATGCCTGCTCTATTGTAGTGCCTGTTGAAGTAGATGGCAAGACAGAAGAATGGCTTGTAAACTTTAAAAATGAGACCCACAACCACCCAACCGAAATCGAGCCGTTTGGTGGAGCTGCAACCTGTCTTGGTGGAGCAATCCGTGACCCGTTGTCAGGACGTACCTATGTATATCAGGCAATGCGTGTAACCGGAGCTGCTGACCCTACCGTATCTGTAAAAGATACCATGGAAGGAAAGCTTCCTCAGAAGAAACTGGTTCGCGGCGCAGCACAGGGATACAGTTCCTATGGTAACCAGATTGGACTTGCTACCGGATATGTCAAAGAAGTATATCATCCGGATTATGTTGCTAAGAGAATGGAAATCGGAGCCGTTATGGGAGCAGCACCTCGTCGTGCCGTTCAGAGACTGACTTCTGATCCGGGGGATATTATTATCCTCTTAGGCGGACGTACCGGACGTGATGGCTGCGGTGGAGCAACCGGTTCCTCCAAAGCACACAATACAGAATCCATTGATACCTGTGGAGCAGAGGTTCAGAAAGGTAACCCACCTACCGAGCGTAAGATTCAGAGACTTTTCCGCAGAGAAGAAGTTGCCCACATTATTAAGAAATGTAATGACTTTGGTGCCGGTGGAGTGTCCGTAGCAATCGGAGAGCTTGCAGACGGATTACAGGTTGATTTGGATAAAGTGCCTAAGAAATATGCCGGACTGGACGGAACAGAACTTGCTATTTCCGAGTCTCAGGAGCGTATGGCAGTTGTTGTTGCACCGGAAGATGCACAGCAGTTCTTAGATTATGCAAAAGAAGAAAACTTAGAGGCTGTGAAAGTTGCCGTTGTAACCGAAGAGCCAAGATTAGTATTATCCTGGAGAGGAAAAGAAATTGTAAATCTTTCCAGAGCATTCTTAGACACCAACGGAGCACATCAGGAGACTGATGTAAAGGTAGAGCTTCCGGTAAAAGAAGAGAATTATTTAAATAAAATCAGCACAAAGGCTGTAGAAGAAGCAGTTGCAGCAGGCGATATGAAAGCAGCATGGTTAAATGAATTAAAAGACCTTAACGTATGTTCCCAGAAGGGTCTCGTAGAAATGTTTGATGGTTCCATCGGAGCAGGCAGTGTATACATGCCATATGGTGGAAAATATCAGTTGACCGAGACACAGAGTATGGTTGCAAAACTTCCGGTTATGAATGGAAAATGCGATACAGTAACCATGATGAGCTACGGATTTGATCCATATTTATCTTCATGGAGCCCATACCATGGAGCAGCTTATGCAGTATTAGAGTCTGTTTCCCGTATCGTAACAGCCGGTGGTGATTTCCACAAGATTCGTTTCACATTCCAGGAATACTTCCGCAGAATGTCGGAGGAGCCAAGTCGTTGGAGCCAGCCATTTGCAGCACTGCTTGGTGCTTATAATGCGCAGATTGGTTTCGGACTTCCATCCATCGGTGGAAAGGACTCCATGTCCGGTTCCTTCAATGAAATTGATGTACCGCCAACACTGGTATCCTTTGCAGTTGATGTAGCAAAAGAAAAAGATGTTATCACACCGGAGCTTAAGAAAGAAAATGATAAGCTGATGTTATTTACCATCGAAAAAGATGCTTATGATATGCCGGATTACGCACAGGTTATGAAGCTTTATGATGCAATTCATGAAATGACTGAGACAGGCGTTATCGTAGCAGCTTATGCATTAGACGGAAAAGGTCTTGCAGCAGCAGTCAGCAAGATGGCATTTGGTAATAAACTTGGCGTTACTGTAAATGCAGATGTAACAAAAGAAACATTATTTGCACCGGGCTTTGGAAATATCGTAGCAGAAGTTCCGGAAAATAAAGTTGCAAAAGCACAGGAAATCCTTGCAGCAGCAGGCCTTGCAGCAAACGGAGCTGTTGTGGGTGCAGTAAATGACAGCAAGAACTTTATCTATGGTGATATGAGCATTTCCATGGATGAAGCAATCAAAGCATGGGGACAGACTTTAGAGAAAGTATTCCCAACCAGAGCAACCACCGGAACAGAAGAAGTGAAGAGCGGACTTTACGATACAAAAGACATTTACGTCTGCAAGCACAAGGTTGCCCGTCCACATGTATTTATTCCGGTATTCCCGGGAACCAACTGCGAGTACGACAGTGCGAAAGCATTTGAAAATGCAGGTGCAGATGTAACCGTAAAGGTATTTAAGAACTTAAATGCAGAAGACATCCGTGATTCTGTTGATGTATTTGTAAAAGCAATTGATGAAGCACAGATTATCATGTTCCCTGGTGGATTCTCCGCAGGAGATGAACCGGAAGGCTCAGCAAAATTCTTTGCAACAGCATTCCGTAATGAGAAGATGAAAGAAGCTGTAAACAAGCTTTTAAATGAGCGTGACGGTCTTGCACTTGGTATCTGTAACGGATTCCAGGCACTGATTAAGTTAGGTCTGGTTCCTTACGGCAAGATTACACACCAGAGACCGGATTCACCGACTCTGACCTACAATACCATCGGACGTCATATTTCCAAGATGGTATATACCAAGGTAGTGACCAACAAGTCTCCATGGTTAGCACAGGCTGAGCTTGGCGGCGTATACTGTAACCCGGCATCTCACGGAGAAGGTCGTTTCGTTGCTCCGAAGGAGTGGTTAGACAAGCTTTTCGAGAATGGTCAGGTGGCAACCCAGTATGTAAACGAAGCCGGTGTTCCAACCATGGATGAAGAGTGGAACGTAAACGGTTCTTACATGGCAATCGAAGGTATCACCAGTCCGGACGGACGTGTCCTTGGTAAGATGGCACATGCAGAGCGTCGTGGAGAGTCTGTTGCAGTCAACATTTACGGCGAGCAGGATATGAAGCTGTTCGAAAGTGGAGTAGCATACTTCAAATAAAAAATAGGAATAAAGAAGAGCAAGACCTTGTAGATAGGAGAAATCCTTTCTGCAAGGTCTTTTTTTAGTAGAAGATGGTAAGTACATGAAACATTAAAAATTGTGGTGAGCAGGAGGAAGCGGCGAATCGTTTCGCAGAAGATAGTCTGATTCCGAAAGGGTATTATCAGGAATTTATAAGACAGGGTGAATTTGATTTACAGGCTATTAAGAAATTTGCAAATAAAATAAATCGTGATCCAGGTATTGTATTAGGAAGACTTCAGAAGGATAAGAAAATAGATTATAACGACTATACGATGAATACTTTACGACGTAAATATAAAGTATGTACAAAGTTCTAGCGTATACAACGGGCGGTTCTGTTAAAAGCAGAACCGCTCGATTGCGTATGCAACACCATCTTCTTCATTAGAAAGGGAAATGAAATCAGCCGAATCTTTTAAGAGCTGTTGCGCATTTCCCATGGCAACGCCAATGCCGGCAGCTTTGACGATATCGAGATCATTTTCGCTGTCACCTACCGCCATGGTATCTTCCATGGAAATGTGGAGGTAATCACAGAGGAATTTAAGTCCTTTGGATTTGGCAATGCCGCATCTGGTAACTTCTAAGTTATGAAAACCGCCGGACACATAAGTGACTTCCGGGAAGGTGTCTAAGATTTCTTTTGTTTTTTCTCTTGTGGTATAGCTTCCATCTGCATCCGGTGCAAAGTTTAAAGTCAGTTTTGAAACACAAAGTTTATGTTCTTCGATATAAGCAGCTAAGTCAGTAATCGTCTTCCGGGTGGTCTGGATATATTTTTTTAAGGAATCCGGAATATCTAATAGGTTGGTAAGCTCGCTGGTGGAAAACTGGGTATAGCCGTCACCATTGATAAAGGCATCGATATGAAGAGACTGCGTATAGAGCTTGCGTAACAGCCGGACACTTAAATTGGTATCCATGCTTTCATCTAAGAGCAGTTCCTTTTCCGGGACGCGGTATACCGCAGAACCGTTGGCAGTAATGGCATATTGGATGCCAAGCTCCTTCATTTCATCCACAGGAAGACCGATATAAGGCCGGCCGGTGGAGATAATAACGGTAATCCCGTTTTCTACGGCTTTTCGAATCATTTCTTTATTATAAGAGGTAATGACACCGTCTTTATTATAGAGGGTGCCATCGATGTCTAAGGCAATTAGCTTTACTGAATTCATCAAGTGTACTCCTTTGTATTTGAAAATATCATTGTCAATGAATAACAGTGTAGCACAGAAAATGAAAAAAGCAACTCACCGGATTAAATTTATATTTTTAAGTTGCAGGAAAAGGAGCTTACATATATAATTAGTAGGAATTCAAATGTAAGATAAACTGGAGTATACTATGAATATAAAGGAATATATCAAAGAACAAAGACTGATAACCGATGGTGCCATGGGCACTTATTATGAGGAAAAATACAGCGAAGATACCGTGATTGCAGAAAAGGAGAATCTTAAGAATCCGGAGCAGATTAAGGAGATTCATTTAGAATATCTGCGTGCGGGAGCAAGGCTGATCCGCACCAATACATTTGCGGCAAATACCATGTTTCTTGCAGATATGCAGGAAGTAAAAGAGACAGTCCGGGCGGGCTATGAGATTGCAAAGGAAGCAGTAACCGCATTTCAGGCAGAAAATGGAAAAGAGATTCCGGTATTTATCGGAGCAGATTTAGGACCGATTTATGATCTTGACCATCAGGACTATGACAATGTGTTACAGGAGTACAAAGAAATTTGTGACACCTTCCTTTCCTGTGGCGCAGACTGTTTTGTATTTGAGACACAGAGTGACTTTACCTATATTGAGCCGGTGACGGCATATATCAAAGAAAAATCAGACGCATTTATTCTGGTGCAGTTTGCGTTTGACAAAAGTGGATACACCCGCTCCGGTCTCTCTATGCAGCGTGTGGCAGTAGAAGCTTCCGAGATGGAAAATGTGGATGCCTATGGATTTAACTGTGAACTGGACAGTACCCACATGTATCAGTTTATGAAGAACCTGAAGTTCTCCAGTGACAAATTCGTATCAGCACTTCCAAATGCAGGGTACCCATATACTTTGCGGGGAAAGACAATTTATTCCAATAATGCATCTTATTATGCAGAAAAAATGAAGGATATTGCAGCCCTTGGCACAGATATTTTAGGTGGCTGCTGTGGAACCACACCGGAATATATTGCTTTGCTTTCTGGCGAGTTACAGGATGTGCCGAAGGCAGCAAAGAAAATTGAAAATGTAGTAACGCAGGAGGTTACAAGAACTCCATCTATTTTTGAAGAGAAGCTTTCCCGTGGGGAGAAGGCTTATATTGTAGAATTGGACCCGCCATTTTCCGAGGATGCATCCAAGGTTATGAAAGGAGCAGAAGATTTAAGAAAATGTAATGTGGATCTGATTACCCTTTCCGATTCCCCGATGGCGCGGGCGAGAATGGATGCCGGACAGCTGGCAGTGAAAATCCAGCAGAAGACCGGTGTGGCAGTAATGCCGCATATCAGCTGCCGTGACCGCAATGTGATTGCGTTGCGTGCAGGTCTTTTAGGCATGCATATGAATGATGTCCGCCATTTCCTGATTGTGACCGGAGACCCGGTTTCAAGGGCAGACCGCGAAAGAGTGACTTCTGTTTTTGATTTCAATTCCATCAAACTGATGCAGTATGTTAAGGAAATGAATTTAGAAGTTTTTGCACAGGAGCCGGTTTATTATGGTGGTGCATTGAATTATCATGGCGCCAATCCGGATGCGATTATTGAACGGATGAAGCGTAAAGCGGAAGCAGGATGCGGTTATTTCCTGACACAGCCGGTATATACCGAGAAAGATGTGAAAAGACTGACTTATATCAAGGAACACATTGACACCAAAATCATGTGCGGTATTATGCCGCTGGTAAGCTATAAGAATGCAATGTTTGTGAAAAATGAGATGCCGGGCATCCATGTTTCCGATGAAATTGTAAACCGGTATCGGGAAGATATGACAAGAGAAGAGGCAGAAGAAGTGGCAATTGAATTATCTGTTGAAATCGCAGCAAAATTATATGATATTGCAGACGGATTTTATTTTATGACACCATTTAACCGGACGGGCTTAATTGCGAGAATTATTGAGGCAATCCGACAGGAGGAAGAACGCAGATGACAAGAGAGGAATTTAAGGAATTAGTAAAAAATGGACCGGTTATCTTAGATGGTGCAACCGGAAGCAATCTTCAGAATGCAGGAATGCCGGTAGGAGTCTGCCCGGAGCAGTGGATTTTAGAGCATCCACAGACCATGATAGATTTGCAGCGGGCTTATGTGGAGGCTGGAACACAGATTCTTTTGGCACCGACCTTTACTGCAAACCGCATTAAATTAGAAGAATATGGACTGGCAGATAAGCTGGTAGAGATGAACCAGCAATTAGTTGCCATTTCCAAAGAGGCAGCAGGCGGAAAAGCGCTGGTAGCCGGTGATATTACCATGACCGGTCAACAGCTTTATCCGATGGGTGAATTGCAGTTTGAAGAACTGGTAGATATTTATAAAGAACAGGTCAAAGTTGTGGCAGATGCGGGAGTAGACTTATTTATCATTGAGACCATGATGAGTCTGCAGGAAACAAGAGCCGCTGTGCTGGCAATCCGTGAAACCTGTGATTTGCCGATTATGGCAAGTATGACTTATAACGAGGATGGCAGAAGCTTGTATGGAACAGATCCGGTAACTGCGGTAGTTACGTTGCAGAGCCTGGGTGCTGATGCAGTGGGAATGAACTGCTCCACAGGACCAGAGGAAATGTTAGAGCCGATTCGCCAGACTGTAGAATATGCCTATGTTCCTGTTTTGGCAAAGCCAAATGCCGGATTACCGGAATTAGAGGATGGTGTAACGGTATACAAGACCACACCGGAAGAATTCGCAGAAGTTGGTGCAAAATTAATCGAAGAAGGCGTTTCGATTATTGGTGGATGCTGTGGAACGACCCCGGCACATATCAAAGCATTGGCAGATAAAGTAAAACCAATGGGAATCCATCATGTGGAAGCACCAAGACGAAGAGTGCTTACTTCCGAGCGTAAGACGGTAGAAATTGATTTGGACGGACCATTTATGGTAATTGGTGAGCGGATTAATCCGACCGGAAAGAAGAAATTGCAGGCAGAGCTTCGGGAAGGCAGCCTTAATATGGTTCGTGATATGGCACGGGCGCAGGAAGAAAATGGTGCAGCCATTCTGGATGTCAATATGGGTATGAATGGAATTGATGAGAAACAGATGATGTTAAATACCATTCATGAGGTTACTTATACAGTGGATTGTCCGCTTTGTATCGATTCATCCCATGTGGATATTATTGAAGCAGCACTTCGTATTTATCCGGGACGAGCTTTGATTAACTCTATTTCCTTAGAAAAAGAGAAATTCGAAAAATTGCTTCCGATTGCAAAGAAATATGGAGCAATGTTTATTTTGCTTCCGCTTTCTGACGAGGGACTTCCAAAAGACGCAGAAGAGAAGCGGCAGATTGTCCGTACCATTTTAGATGCCGCCTTAAAAATCGGTCTTCATAAAGAAGATATTATCGTGGATGGACTGGTAGCAACGGTAGGTGCCAATCCGCTGGCAGCATTGGAATGTTTTGATACCATCCAGTATTGTAAGGATGAATTGAGACTTGCCACAGCCTGTGGACTTTCCAATATTTCCTTCGGTCTGCCGGAACGTATTTATGTAAACAGTGCATTTCTTACCATGGCAATTGCAAAAGGACTTACGATGGCAATTGCAAATCCATCCCAGGATTTATTAATGAATGCGGCAGTGGCTTCGGATATGCTTTTACATAAAGAAGGTTCCGATATCCGCTATATCAATCGGATGAACCAGCGGGCACAGAAGGAAGCTCCGGCAACCGATAACGCAGCTTCGGCAGGCACTTTAGAGCCGGCAAATCCGGTATTTGACTGTGTATTAAAGGGAAATAAGGGCAATATTTTAAAAGAAGTAGATAAAGCTTTGGCAGCAGGAGAAGAACCGGGAGCGATTATTAATGGACAGTTGATTCCTGCCATTAATGAAGTAGGTGTCCTTTTTGACAAACAGATTTATTTCCTGCCGCAGCTGATTTCCAGCGCGCAGACCATGCAGCATGCCATTGAATACTTGGAGCCAATGCTTTCCAAAGATAAGGACGCAGAGTCAAAGGCAACCATTATTATTGCAACCGTAGAAGGTGACATACACGATATCGGTAAGAATCTGGTAGCACTGATGCTCCGTAACTATGGTTATCGTGTTTTAGATTTGGGCAAAGATGTAGCGGCAGATATTATTGTTGATACTGCATTGAAAGAGCATGCGCAGATTATCGGACTTTCCGCCCTGATGACCACTACCATGATGCGTATGAAGGATGTGGTAGAACTGGCAAAAGAGCGCGGCTGCAACAGCAAGATTATCGTCGGTGGCGCAGCAATTACACAGAGCTTTGCAGATGAAATCGGTGCAGATGGCTATTCCCCGGATGCAGCTGATTGTGTAAAACTGGTAGAGCGTCTGCTGGAAGAAATGTAAATTTTTATTTTGGGAGGTTTTTGATATGGTAAAGATAATTTCAGATAGTACCTGTGATTTATCTGAAGAACTGGTAAAACGTTATGATATTACCATTCTTCCGCTTCACATTTTATTAGGTGACGAAGAATATCTGGATGGAGTAAATATTACTCCGCAGGAGATTTTTGACTGGTCGGATGAACACAAGACCACGCCAAAGACTTCAGCACCATCCGCAGAGCAGGCAGTAGAAATGTTAAAACCTTATGTGGAAGCAGGTCAGGAGGTTATCTGCTTTTCCATTGCATCCGGAATGTCATCTTCTATGAATGTCATGCGTCTTGCAGCAGAAGAACTGGAGGCAGAAAATCTGGTTACAGTAATTGATTCAGCAAACCTTTCTACCGGTATCGGACTTCTTGTCATAGAAGCAGCCGAAATGGCACAGCAGGGAAAGGGTGCAGCAGAGATTACTGCACGCATTGAAGAATTAAAGCCTCTGGTTCGGGCAAGCTTTGTGGTAGACACCTTAACCTATCTTTATCGTGGTGGCAGATGCAGTGGACTGGCTGCCTTAGCCGGTGGTGCATTAAAGCTTCATCCGCGGATTGGTGTTGAGGATGGTAAGATGGGACCGGGCAAGAAATACCGTGGCAATATGGAAAAGGTTGTTCTCTCTTATGTGAAAGACATGGAAGAAGCAATGAAGAATGCCCGGCCGGAACGTGTATTTATCACTCATTCCGGCAGTGCTCCGGAAATCGTAGATAAGGTACGTGCTTATCTCGATGACCTGCATGTCTTTCATGAAATTTTAGAAACAAGAGCCGGCGGTGTAGTATCCAGCCATTGTGGACCGGGAACACTGGGTGTTTTGTTTATTGCGAAGGAGTAGGGAGTACGGAGAGATATATGATTTGCAAAGGTATCTCATAAGGCAGGTATCCGGCAGCTTGACAGAATTATTGGAGTAATTTTGAATCTTGAAATATTTTCAAAAATTTTAAATATTTCAAAAATAATTTTGAAAAAGTGCTTGACTTCACTATTCCTATATAGTATACTAGCAAAGCGGGTTGCAGATGAGTAACCCGCAGGAATATGGGATCTTAGCTCAGCTGGGAGAGCATC
>ERZ791744.1396-NODE-1396-length-16210-cov-3.912102_pt1 | contig 16210 bp, 10 predicted proteins | sample MGYA00510039_ERZ791744 | MGnify/ENA primary metagenome ERZ791744 (study PRJEB30046, sample SAMN00791969) | human gut metagenome | study: EMG produced TPA metagenomics assembly of the A metagenome-wide association study of gut microbiota in type 2... | reverse complement strand
CTTTGTACCATATTTACTAATACAAAGAGTATGACTTATCATCATTTATCTGTCCTGGTCCATCGTCAGGCCGAAAAATATGGCGACAAGGTAGCCTTAAAATACCGCGACTATGAGACAGCTCAATGGATTCCTATTTCGTGGAATCAGTTCTCGGGAACTGTACGACAAGCAGCTAATGCTTTCGTGGCGTTGGGAGTGGAAGAACAAGAGAATATCGGTATATTTTCACAGAATAAGCCCGAATGGTTCTATGTTGACTTTGGTGCATTTGCCAATCGCGCTGTTACCATTCCGTTTTATGCGACCAGTTCGCCTGCGCAAGCGCAATACATCATCAATGATGCGCAGATTCGTTACCTTTTTGTGGGGGAACAGTTTCAATATGATGCTGCTTTCAGCATTTTCGGTTTCTGTTCTTCCCTGCAACAACTGATTATCTTTGACCGTTCGGTGGTGAAAGACCCTCGTGATGTATCTTCTATCTACTTTGATGAATTTATGGCAATGGGGGAGGGACTCCCGCATAATGATACGGTGGAAGCACGTACGGAACGCGCTTCTTACGATGATTTGGCGAATATCCTTTATACGTCCGGAACAACGGGCGAACCGAAAGGAGTCATGCTGCATCATTCCTGTTATCTGGAACAGTTCCATACACATGACGACCGCCTGACGACAATGTCGGATAAGGATGTATCCATGAACTTCCTGCCACTGACGCACGTATTCGAGAAAGCGTGGTGTTACCTTTGTATTCATAAAGGCGTGCAGATTTGTATCAATCTTCGTCCGGCAGATATTCAGACGACTATCAAGGAGATCCGGCCGACGTTGATGTGCAGTGTTCCCCGTTTCTGGGAAAAGGTATATGCAGGCGTACAGGAGAAGATCAATGAGACAACCGGTTTAAAGAAGGCGTTGATGCTGGATGCTATCAAAGTGGGTAGAATCCATAATCTGGATTATCTGCGCCGGGGGAAAACACCTCCGGTGATGAATCAGCTGAAATATAAGTTCTACGAAAAAACGATCTATTCTTTACTGAAGAAGACGATCGGCATTGAGAATGGAAACTTTTTCCCGACTGCCGGTGCTGCCGTTCCCGATGAGATCAATGAATTTGTTCATTCGGTAGGCATCAATATGGTGGTTGGATACGGCTTGACGGAATCTACGGCTACTGTATCCTGTACGTTGCCGGTGGGCTATGACATCGGTTCGGTGGGGGTCGTACTGCCGGGAGTTGAAGTGAAGATAGGCGAAGACAATGAAATACTGCTTCGTGGTAAGACGATCACGAAAGGATATTATAAGAAAGCGGAAGCCACTGCTGCCGCTATTGACCCCGACGGCTGGTTCCACACGGGGGATGCAGGTTACTTTAAGAATGGACAGCTTTTCCTGACGGAACGTATCAAAGACCTGTTCAAAACATCGAACGGCAAATATATCGCTCCGCAAGCGTTGGAAACAAAACTGGTGATTGACCGTTATATCGATCAGATTGCTATTATTGCCGATCAGCGTAAGTTTGTTTCTGCCCTTATTGTTCCTGTGTATGGATACGTGAAGGAATATGCTAAGGAGAAAGGCATTGAGTATAAAGATATGGCCGAACTGCTGCAACATCCGAAGATTGTCGGTCTTTTCCGTGCCCGGATAGAAACGTTGCAACAGCAGTTTGCTCATTACGAGCAAATCAAGCGCTTCACTCTGCTTCCCGAACCATTCAGCATGGAACGTGGCGAACTGACCAACACGCTGAAATTGAAACGGGCGGTTGTAGCGCAGAATTATAGCGAGTTGATTGAAAAGATGTATGAGGAGTAAGCAGGCTTTTTCGTATCTTTGTCGCCGGATTTGAAAAAATATAACTAATAAAATTGTAAATCAGATGATTACTATTGAACAACTTAAAGACGTGAAAGAGCGCACAGATGCGCTGAGGAGGTATCTTTGACATCGACGGGAAGAAAATTCAAGTCGAAGAAGAACAATTAAGGACACAAGCTCCGGGATTCTGGGACGACCAGAAACGGGCGGAAGCTCAAATGAAGCTGGTAAAGGATCTGCAGAAGTGGATTAGCGGTTATAATGAAGTGAAGACACTGGCAGACGAGCTGGAACTGGCATTTGATTTCTATAAAGAAGAACTGGTGACGGAGGAAGATGTAGATGCCGCTTATGCGAAAGCCAGTGAGGCGGTGGAAGCACTTGAACTCAAGAATATGCTTCGTGACGAAGCCGACCAGATGGATTGTGTGTTGAAAATCAATTCCGGTGCCGGTGGTACGGAAAGTCAGGACTGGGCATCCATGTTGATGCGTATGTATCTGCGCTATGCCGAGACAAATGGTTATAAGGCTACGATTGCCAACCTTCAGGAAGGTGATGAGGCGGGAATCAAAACTTGTACGATCAATATCGAAGGAGATTTTGCTTACGGTTATCTGAAAGGTGAGAACGGCGTGCATCGGTTGGTTCGTGTCTCTCCGTACAATGCACAAGGTAAGCGTATGACTTCTTTTGCTTCCGTATTTGTGACTCCGCTGGTAGACGACAGTATCGAGGTGAATATAGAAACAGCACGTATTTCCTGGGATACATTCCGAAGCGGTGGTGCCGGTGGTCAGAATGTGAACAAGGTAGAATCCGGTGTCCGTTTGCGTTATCAGTATAAAGACCCTTATACGGGCGAAGAAGAGGAAATCCTGATTGAGAATACCGAAACCCGCGACCAGCCGAAGAACCGTGAAAATGCAATGCGTCAGTTACGCTCTATCTTGTATGATAAGGAATTGCAGCATCGTATGGCGGAACAGGCAAAGGTGGAAGCCGGTAAGATGAAGATTGAATGGGGGTCGCAAATCCGAAGCTATGTATTTGATGACCGCCGTGTAAAGGATCATCGTACCAACTATCAGACTTCGGATGTGAACGGAGTAATGGACGGTAAGATCGATGGCTTTATCAAGGCTTACCTGATGGAGTTTTCTTCGCAGGAATCATAAAAAACAAAATTAGCAAGTGTTATTTTTGGAAAGTTAAAAGATTTGTTCTTACTTTGTTAGTGTTGAACTTTAAAACTAACTATTATGGGTAAGGCTAAGAAAAAAACAGCGATTAGTAAGAAGGAAGAACAACAAGCCCAAAAGGTAGTCAAAATAGTGTTCGTCTCATTAATTATTTTGGCATTGGTAATGTTGGTTGCATTCTCCTTTTTCGGTTGATTGATTCACTACAGATTACATAGATTGCACAAGGGGCACGAAAAGAAGGTCTGCCCGGACGGTGAAAATCATGTGATCTGTGGTGAATTCTTGTTTTGTAACGCTTTTGTAACCCCTGTAATATCAATGTAACTTTTCTGTAATTCTTCCGTAGCCGGTTTGTCATTCCGGTGTATCTTCACAGTTGTACTTTTGCCGCGAATATAGTAGCAAACAACTGAAATGAGTAGAATTACAACAACCGTCGTTACACTTTTGCTAACGACAGCAGCCTTTGGACAGGCCAAGGATGATGCCGGAGATGGCAAGAAACTGGATAAGCAGACAATGGAGATAAAGGATTATCTGCCGGAAATCCACGGAACGATCCGGGGCAAATATGAATATCAGACAGAAACAGGCGAAAGCCGTTTTGAGGTACGCAATGCCCGTTTCAGTGTTTCGGGAAATGTACATCCGCTGGTTGCTTATAAGGCAGAAATCGACCTTTCCGATGAAGGCTCTATCAAAATGCTTGATGCGTACGCACGTGTCTTTCCGGTGAAAGACCTGAATTTTACAATTGGGCAGATGCGTGTTCCTTTCACGATAGATGCACACCGTTCACCGCACCAACAGTATTTCGCTAACCGTTCATTTATTGCCAAGCAGGTGGGTAATGTGCGTGATGTCGGACTTACTTCTGCCTATACACATAAAGGAGATTTCCCGTTTATTCTGGAAGGTGGACTGTTCAACGGTTCCGGTTTGACAAACCAGAAAGAATGGCACAAAACACTGAATTATTCTATAAAGGCGCAGTTACTGCCCGGCAAGAACTGGAATGTGACACTTAGCACTCAAATGATAAAACCGGAAGATGTACGAATCAATATGTATGATGCCGGTATCTATTATCAGAACAATCGTTTCCATATTGAGGCGGAATACCTGTATAAAATGTATGGGCATAATGCGTTTAAAGATGTTCATGCAGTTAACAGCTTTGTCAATTATGACTTGCCGCTGAAGAAGGTTTTTAATAAAATATCTTTCCTGGCCCGCTATGATATGATGACGGACCATAGCAATGGTACGATTGACGGGACAACAAAAACGTTGATTATAAATGACTATGCCCGTCACCGTGTGACAGGCGGGATTACGCTTAGTCTCTCCAAGGCTTTTATTGCCGATCTCCGTCTGAACTTCGAGAAGTACTTCTACAAGAAATCGGGTATCCCTAAAGAGTCGGAACGGGATAAAATCGTCATTGAGTTTATGACGAGATTTTAAGGAATTTCATTACTTTTGTGCCATGGCACAAGAAATAGAACGAAAGTTTTTAGTCTCCGGTGAGTTTAAATCTCTGGCAACCTCGCATAGCCGGATTGTACAAGGGTACATCAGCAGTGCTCGTGGGAGGACTGTACGGGTCCGTATCCGTGACGATAAGGGGTATCTTACCATTAAAGGAGCTTCCAATGCTTCCGGAACCAGCCGTTATGAATGGGAGAAGGAGCTTCCTTTGGCGGAAGCGGAAGAACTGATGAAACTTTGTGAACCCGGTATCATTGATAAGACCCGTTACTTGGTACGAAGCGGTAAGCATGTATTCGAAGTTGACGAGTTTTATGGTGAGAATGAAGGACTTGTCGTGGCGGAAGTCGAACTGGAATCGGAAGAGGAATCTTTTGTGAAACCGGACTTCATTGGTAAGGAAGTGACTGGAGATGTGCGTTACTACAACTCCCAACTAATGAAAAAACCGTATAAAACGTGGTGAACGTTAACAAATAAACCGTATATTTGTTCCTATTCTAAAAGAGCAATGTATGGATATGGAACAGTTGTACAACTATCTGCCGCGGGAATTGGTCACTTTCGTTCTGGTGACCTTGTTTTCTTTACTAATAGGGCTTTCGCAGCGCCGAATCAGTTTGAAGCGTGAGGGTGAAACTACCCTTTTCGGGACCGACCGTACATTTACTTTTATCGGAATCTTGGGGTGTCTGCTCTATATACTCGATCCTACCGATATGCGTCTGTTTATGGGAGGTGGTGCAGTGTTGGGATTGTTGTTGGGGCTGAATTATTACGTCAAGCAGTCTCAGTTTCATGTTTTTGGTGTTACTACTATTATTATTGCGTTGATTACCTATTGCATGGCTCCTATCGTAGCCACTCAACCTTCCTGGTTTTACGTCATGGTGATTGTGACGGTGCTTCTTTTGACCGAACTGAAACATACGTTTACCGAATTTGCTCAGCGTATGAAGAATGATGAAATGATTACGCTGGCGAAATTCCTTGCTATCAGTGGTATCATATTGCCTATGTTGCCGAACAAGAACCTGATTCCTGATATCAATCTTACTCCTTATTCCATTTGGCTGGCAACGGTTGTGGTATCCGGCATCTCGTATCTGTCTTATCTGCTGAAAAGATATGTATTCCATGAGTCAGGCACTTTGGTATCCGGCATTATCGGAGGGCTGTATAGCAGTACGGCTACGATCTCGGTACTTGCCCGTAAAAGTCGGAAAGCGTCGGAGCAGGAAGCTACCGACTATGTTGCCGCCATGCTGTTTGCTGTCAGTATGATGTTCCTGCGTTTTATGATACTGATACTGATTTTTAGCCGGGAGATTTTCCAGTCTATTTATCCGTACTTGCTGATTATGTCGGTGATAGCTGCGGCTGTAGGGTGGTTTATTCATTCCCGGCAGAAACGTCCTAAAGATTCGGATGCCGAACCGGAAGACGATGATAGCAGTAACCCGCTGGAATTTAAGGTTGCCCTAATCTTTGCCGTATTATTTGTAATCTTTACAGTGCTGACTCATTATACGTTAGTCTACGCAGGTACAGGTGGATTGAATCTGCTTTCTTTTGTATCCGGCTTTAGTGATATTACTCCTTTTATCTTGAACTTGTTGCAAAATACCGGTAGCGTTGCCGCACTGATTATTACTGCTTGCAGTATGCAGGCTATCATCAGTAATATAATGGTGAATATGTTCTATGCTTTGTTCTTCGCCGGGAAGGGAAGCAAGCTCCGTCCTTGGATTTTAGGGGGATTCGGGGTAGTGATTGCCTGTAATTTTGTGTTGTTGCTGTTCTTCTATCTTTAAGAAAGATACTTACGGTAGTACGGAATAATAAAATGAAAAAAGGAGAAAACAATGATCGTTTTCTCCTTTTGGGTTTAATGTGTATCTTATACTTAGAAATTAATGTCATTAAAACTGTTCACCAGTAACTGGTAAGTGATGAAACCGCCTGAACTGGAAGAGTATTTTGTATAAATGGCTGTTATATCTCCCGTTGCACCGGCTTCGGGCAATGGTTGTAGGGCGAAGTTTGAATATCCGCTTACACGTACAATGTAGTTACCCTTATCTTCGGTGGTTGTACCGCCATAAGAGAACCATGCCGAACCATAATAACGTTGGTTATTATAGCTATATGCATACGTGGGTGTTAATCCTTCGGATATATAAGACTTGCTAGTGTATGTAGCCTCGGTTTTACCATTCTCATAAATCGCCTCCAGATAGGAAGGATAGAAGTTGTTACCGGATGTACCTTCTTTATAGGTTAATCCTTCGAAACGAACCAGGCGTCCCAGCGCATCGTCGTTGAGTGCTGTTTCATAGTTGCTTGGAGTAATAACTAAAACATCATTCTCCGTCAGTTCTCCCATAGCACCCGGGCAGATATGTTCGTTTATCAACAGTTGGTTTTCCAGATTGCGGTTTGCATAGTTTTTCTCAATATCCGCTTCCGTAGGCGGCATACCGAGACTAATCATATACCGGTAGTTGCCGAGAGCCATTCCTTTGGTCTTCACATAAATAGTCTGTCCCATGTGATAATACACATAGTTGCTGACCATTAGCTTTAGTTCGATGCCGGATTGGGAAGTCTCGTCATAGATATAAAGAGATTTATAAACGTTCCCGGCCTGGTCGCTTGATATTACTTTACCACGGATTACATAATCCTCTGTGATTTCTACATATTTGCCAAGTCCGGCAGTTGATCCCGGAGCATATTTGGCATAATATATATCTTTCAACTGTTTGATTGTAATGATTTGGTCTTTGTTGAAATCTGCCTCTGTCCAGACTTTAGCCGGTGCAGGATCATCAAAGTCATTGTAGCAACCGGTAAAACTGAGTACAGCAGCTACAACCATACATATTTTTAATAATTTGCTCATAGTTCTCATTTTTATTCGTTACAGATTAGAAGCGGAAATAAAGATTCAGATAGTAAGTCGAACCAAACATATAGAAATATTTGGAGTCAAATGGCTGATAAGTCTGGTAACTTGTATCTTTGTTCTTCAACAAACGAACCTGTTCGTAACCACCGGTCTTGATGTCCTGGTCGTTGAGAAGATTCTTCATTTCCAGGCTGAATCCAAGAGTGTACTGGCGCTTGATAAACCAGTTCTTACCAATGCTGGCATTTACTACATAGGCAGAGTTGAATTTCTCTTGGCTACGGAGTTCTGCAACATCTTCTTTTGTCATACCCGGAGTCAATACCGCATCTGTACGATACAGCGGACTCATGGATATGTACATATTGCTGTAATAATTCAAATCCAGTGAAGCATAGATATTCTTGGGACCACGATAAGACAAACCGATATTCATTGCTTTCTGCGGAGTACTTTCTACGCGGAAGTTTTTCCAGTATACCTTACCTTCGTTTTTGATCTCACCACTATTATCCTGTATCTGAACGTAGTTGGGATTCGAATCGTATGTATATTGTCCCCAGCTAAGTGCACCGTTCAGGTAGAATCCGGCGTCGAGCGGAATAGAAGCAGCAACCTCCACGCCAAAATGACGTTTGTCAATACCGCTCATCGCAAAGTTGGAGAAAGTGGCTTCTACGTCGTCATAGTAAGAAAGAACCTTGTTCTGATTCATAAACTTGGTATAATAGCCGGATACACGTGCCCTAAGTTCTCCTAAACGGAAATTATAGGAACCGTCTACACCGAATACTTTTTCTGCGGAAAGTCCCGGAGTAACGGCGTTACGTGTACGCGGTGATACAAATGCGGACTGAAATTCCGGCGAATCTTGCATATACATGATGTTAGCCTCGATAGAGTGCGCTGCCGAGAATTTATAGCTGAAGTTGGCTTTTAATTTATAAGTCAGATAATTAAGTTTCTTAGAGTCGCCTTGAGAGTCATCCAGGAACAAACCTTTCTTCCATAACCCGTGACGCCATAAAGAAGCATGACCGATCTCGCCGCCCAGGTTGACACCCAGTTTGCCGAAACTCATTTCATACTGAGCCCATGCGCGTGCGTTGAGTACATTTCCGTAGTAATCATATCCGTATTTATCTCCTTTTTTGGCAGCGCGTGCATGACCGTATTTTTCATAATATTCCATGTCGTTCTGATAAGGAATCGGATTTAATCCGCCCATGTCACGTTCGGCAAATTTGTCGATGTCTACCCAGTAATCGCCACCGAGCAGGTCCTTCACTTCGCTATAATACTCCGTACGGTTACGGCGTAAATTTACTCCTCCGTTTATTCTGGAATTATTGCGGAACGTATGAGAGAACTGTGTATAGAAGTTCCAGTCCAACTGGTCGGTATGGCGTTCTTCTATCATATTGATAGAACGGTGTCCTGGACCATACGTTGCATTTTCTTCCTGATTACGGTTGATGTCATACAGTTGTCCCCAATTAATGTGCCGGATATTATCCGTATTGGCACGCCATGCTTCATCTAACCAGGCACCGTAAGTAGTCCCGTTAGAGTAGCTGGGCAAATATCTGTAATAGTCGGGGCGTGGGTCGGGACCGGCATACCAGGTAAGTGCCGAATAACCGTTCTCTCCGAAGCGTACGGAAGTAGCCACGTTCAGTTGTGAACGGTCGTTGATGTCATAAGTGTAATTCAATACAGCGATAGGCTCGTGATAATTACGTACACGTGCATTACGGCGTTTACCGCTTTGCCAACCCCAGTTCGGGTTGTAATAGTTGTTTCCGACTAGATCATACACTTCCTGAGTGGCAGCTTGTTGAGTACCTCTTTCTGTCGGAGCACCTAATACGCTCAAAGCCAAACGGTGTTGGTCGTTGAATTGTTTTTCTACGGCAGCGAAATATCCGAATGCATTGTAATATACACCACGAGCGTAAGAGTTACCTCCCTGTCGGGTTGAAACGGAGAAGGCGTATGACCAACCATTATCTTGCAGTCCTGAGGCATACGTCACCATACCACGGAAACGGTATGTTGAGTTGCCATTTACAAGACTGGCACGGAATCCTTTACGCATTTGTGAAGGACGCGTATTGATGTTGGTTGTACCGCCGAGGCTACCAATACCCATTTCTCCCATATTCAATCCTGAAGTAACTTCCTGATTACGGGTAGCGTCGTTTAACCCGCTCCATAATGACCAAGGAGAATATCCGGTCAGTGCATCATTGAACAGGATACCGTTCAAGTATACATCAGTATAGCGTGAGTCGTATCCGCGAAGGTTGAAACGCATCTCGCTGAATTTGTAGGAAGCGATGTTGTTGAATACATCTTTGGATGCCGACAGTGATGAAGGCAATGATTGGGCATCGTCCAAAGTCTCCGTATCAAATTCTGCAAAAATAGCATCGTCCACAGTAGGAGATTGATTGTCGGGTACTAACACTACATTGTTAATGTCCCTTATCAGTTTGTCTACCCGGACCGCAATGGACAATGGCTCATATTCTGCCGCTTCAAAAGCCAGTGAATATTCACCTTTATTCAAATTCTCAAATATGAAGTAACCTTTTTCGTCAGTTGTCGTTGTGACGTTGCCCGGTGTTAAAGTGACTTTCACACCGTCAATAGCCGTACGCGTGGCACGTGATACGACTTTACCCTTGATTCCGCCGTTCTGTGCAGCGACAGTCAGCGAAATCAAAGATAATACCATGATTAGAAAACTCTTTATTTTCATAAGTATTTCAGTTTTATTTGCTTATATAGATATATACAGGGAAATGGTCGCTGAATCCACCTTGGAAATTATTTCCGACATAGGTACGTAGTGGATACCCCTTGTATTGTCCCTCTTTTTGTATCATATAATGTTGTTTGAAGATATTGCCGTAGAATTTTGATCCGGGAGCTTTTTGTATTTTCAGTTTTCCGGTAGATCCTTTGGCAAGATTTTCAGATATAACAATATTATCAAATATGTTCCACGCATCACCGTAAGCTAATGTACCGTAACCGGCTTTCAGCATATCGGCATACGGGGCGTATAAATCACCGGCAGACAAATCTTTCATTTTTAATTTGGCTCCTAACCCTTCGGTTATACTTTTGTCTGTCGGATCATCATTGAAGTCACCCATCATCACTATTTTAGTTGCCGGGTTGGCCTGCAGTACAGAGTCTGCGATGCTGCGCATCTGGCGTCCGACCGCAATACGTTTGAACTCTGAAACATCTTTTCCTCCCAGACGAGAGGGCCAGTGAGCTACCATAAAGAAGAACGGTTCGTCTTCTATGGTTCCCCACATAGTCAGGATATCGCGAGTCTTGAAGTCCGGCAATGAAGGAATGACGGTCTTTACAGGATATTGTCCTTCCAATTTGAATACATCCGGACGGTAGAGGAAAGCTACGTCTACTCCACGGGCTTCGGGTGAATCGAAATGTGAGATCCGATAATTACCCGGTGCCAGCTTGGAGGTAGCTACAATGTCTTCCAGTACGTTCCGGTTTTCTACTTCCGATACTCCGATAACGATTGGATACTCTTTGTCGATAGCTGCCATACCGAACAATACTCGTTCGATATTGCCAAGCTTTTTATTATACTTGGCTGTATTCCATTTTTTGGGTCCTTCGGGGGTAAACTCGTCATCTTTAACTTCGGGATCATTGATCGTATCGAAGAAGTTTTCGAGATTATAGAATACCACTTTGTATGGTTTCTGACCAAAACAAACGGAAATCAGCAGTACAAAGAATATGGTGCAAAATAATTGTTTCTTCATAAGCTTGTATCTCATTTTATTCCCCATTGGGCGGGATCCTTCTGTTGCTTCACAGAACTATCTACTTTGGGGAAGAATGTAAAACCTGTTTTTTCTTCAATATCAGCTACTGTTGTGCAAATACTTTCCGGTATAGAATTTCCATAGCCTTTTTGTTCTACCCAGAAACCAATAGATATTAATTCGTTGGGTGAGCAATCCTGCACCTTTTTATTCGTAGAACCGCTTTTTGTGCGTAGCAGTACTTTGAAATAGTTTGTAGGAACGGGTACGGAACTACCTACACCGTCTGTGGTTGTAGTTGCTCCGGGACCGAAATAAGCTCCGGTCACTACATACAATGTATCACTACAACTGTAACTGCGGACTTTTCCTTCAAGAGTCGCCCACATCTGTTGGTTCAGGGAACCAAGCTGTGGTGTCATATTCGACATATAGAATGTCTGCGCATTCATTTCATCTGTACACACGCGGTCGGCAGATGCTATCTGATGACCACGGTCATAACTACCTTTATAAGAATGCTCTACACAATTTGCCTGGAAACTTTGAGGAACAATAGGGTCGAAAGCCCAACGATTGGTACGTTCTACATTCTTTCTTAAGTAGGCGTCATGTATCGGATATGCTACCCATAAAGCGGCTTTCTTAGTTTTATCGAAACAAATCGAATAGTTACGAATTGTTTGATTGTTTAAGAGCCCATAGTGAGTAACATATTGATAGTTGGTATTTTCTACTTTAGTAGGTAGCTCAGCCCATGAGTTAAACGCCGGCAGATTCTCTTGGGATTCTGCTAGCTGTACCAGATCAAAAGTCTTTTGAGCATTCTCTGCAAAACGCAACGTTAGTTGTGCTCTTCGTTGAGTTTTTCCAGAATTGGTCTTATAATATACGTATAGTACATTGAGTCCATCTGCTATCTGTCCACTTTTGGTCGTTATATTATAATCTTTACTACTGAAAGAACACCATTCTGTTCCTTCGGTCACTTCTGCGTGCCATTCCGTACCGGTTTTACCGGATAGAATGATTGCTGATGATCCGGAAACTGATTTCACGGTCGAAGATATTTTCCAATATGCTTCTCCGTCTTCGGTCGGGGATACCGGGTCGTCGTTATTGCTACACGCAAATGCACACAGTATCAGCACCGTAAAGAATACGGACTTTATTGCTGCTGCGTAGTATTTGGAAGGTGATGTCATTTGAATTTTGATTAACTCTTGGCAAGACTAAAATAATCTTGCCAAGAATATTGGTTTCGTATAATAAGTTATTCATATACAAGTGTCCACCCACCTAACTGAGCATTGGCATCACTTGCAATATAAATTCTATATTTAGTATCTATTATTGTTCCTGATAAATTGTATGTAAATACATGGTTTTCATCTTTAGCAATGGCCTCCCCACCTTTTACTATATTATTATTTGTATCTGTAATTCCTACTTTAGTAGCTTTAGCAGCTCCAGTATGACTTGTGAGTGTGACTTTAGTCAATTTTTTATTTGGAATAGAAGGAAGTTCAATATATGCTTCTTTTTTCCCAAAAAAGATATAAACTTTGCCACTATTTGCTATTTGATAATATCCTCCGGAAGTGGAAGGTGAGACTGTATATTCATATTCTCCAAATTTGAATAGAGCTGCTTCTGTTTTCTTTTCTTTGGAACCAACAGGAAAATTGTCTGGGTAATTATCGGCTGTTGTTAAATCCAAATTGATAATAGTCTCATTTCCGGAAGGTTTAGCTGCGATTGTAATGGGTACTTCTATTTCATTACCTCCCTCTATTGATATTTTCAAAGTTTGTGATTCTACACTATTCTTTGGATTAGCTGCTGCAGTAACTGTAATTTTAGTCCCTTCAATCTTTGCAGATAAAGGATTTGATAATCCGTTTATCTGCAATGTTTTATCTCCAGAATTTACAACTGTAACTTCTATATCTTCAGCACCTCCTTCATTAGGGAAGTCTATTGATTTAGGATTGGCTGAAACAATAGTTGGATCTGTGGATTTGAATGCTGCGACATCATCTAAACTTTGTGGTGCAAGTTGGGGATTACCATTATATAAAGTAACTACTCCTGTTACAGTTCCACCATTATCTACTGGCTTGAATGGTTGGTTTACGAATCCAGTGGCACCTGTTTTTGTAAATACAGTAAAGTCGGTTCCTGCAGCAGTAAATATGACGGTTCCTGGGGCCACACCCCATACTCCTGATACTTTAGGATTTGCATTCTCTATTTTGACAGTCATACTTTGATAATCTAGCAACTGAGTTGCTTCGATTGTAATTGGGTTAATAGTAGCTTTATTGCCAGTTTTTTCTATAGTTGCCCAAACGTCATTCTGCCCTCCAGTCACTTCATAAAGTTTATTATAAAGTTGAGCTTTTGCGAGTCCTTTTTTAAGAGTAACTTTAACTATGTCTCCTTTTGTGACTCCAAGTTCCTTTGGATCAGCAAGGTTTCCGTATAGCATAACGCCATTTCCGCTTGTTGTAGCATTTTTTGTTGCAAGAACGAGGTTCTTATTTACATAATTCCCGTTTTCAATATCATTTTGTACAACCGCTTCAAAGTAGCGATCGGCATTGGCATCAATAACAGTTCCTTCAGTAGACATCATCTCAATAATGGCTGGGATTGTAATTTCTGTTGCAGGTTCTTCCGGTTCGCTACCGCCACCTAAATCAATTTCTTGTCCGCCATTGCCGGTGGAGAGTTTTACATCATCTATTGCAAAACCTGACTCAATATCCGCAGCAAACTTAATATAAAGAGTATTCACTGCTTGTTTCAGTGTAAAGTTAGAAGTTACATAAACCCAGAATTCGTCTGCCTGCTTGTAATCATATTGGATAGCGCTTGACCAAGTTATGCCATCCTTACTTAGGTAGAAATGGAAACTTTCGGGCTTAAATGTATTGTCATAATTTCCTCCGTTTATACTCTTGGAATAGCTTGCTCCAAATCCTAGCTTGAGGTTTGTCTGGTCAGGCTTCAATGTAATCTCTTTAATTATGAAGATTGGGCTCTTAGTTCCAAAGAACACTTTGGCATTACCGGAAGCACCTTCATATCCTGCACTTAGTTTTCCGGATTCGCGTAAAGATACATTGCCTGAGCTTTCATAACTTACATTGGTTGAACCTTCCCCTGATTTGACCCAACCATTGAAGTCAGCGACCAGAGGCCATTGTTTATCTATTTGTTCTGCAGTTCCGAATGTTTCTTTATAAATAGCAACTTCCGGAACAATGTTTCCGCTTCTAATCGTAACTTCCTCTTTCATCAGCACTCCTACCTTGTTAGAAATCTGAATCAGGACTTTCGCTTCGTCTGTAATACCTTCGGGGATACTCACCTGAACTTTGTCAGAACCGTCACCTTCCATTTTGGAAAGTGTCACCCAGGTTTTATCGTCCAGTACAGTTGCTGTCCAGTGACGGTTTGCTGAAATTTCAAAATAAGATTGACTTCCCTCTACCGGGGTTCCGTCGGTATCAAATACTAACGTTTTTGGAGAAACCTCCAAACGTGGAGCTTCAGTGTCGTCGTTATCGTCAACGCAACCTGCAAATAATGCTGTAGCCATTACAAACATCGTCGTAACGAACAGTTTGAGAAAAGTTAGATTTTTCATTAGCGTTTTTAAATAAATAGTTAATATTTCTTGTGAATTGTTTGTTATCATACGTTTCGATTTAAGTAATTAGCAAACAAAGATATTTTATTTTACGAAACTAACAAAGCTTTGTGCCACTATTTTTGTGTTACAATAAGGTTAAATTTGAGTTACAGCTTTACAAGTTGATACTGTTAAGGAGTGTAATAGTATGTAGGGGTTAATAAAAAATAAAAAATAAATAGGAAGGTTTGTAATAATACTAAAAAGAATAACTGCTTGTTACAACTCCGTAGGAATATAAATGTGTGCTTATGTAAAATAATAGCAATGGTTCGGGTATTGTTATGAGATAATAGTCGGGTGTCCTTCCTGTCTTATGGTTGTAAATGCCGATAAAATTTGAGAAAATGTATAGTACTGTTTGATGTTTGTCTTTTAATACCTATATTTGTCTATATTTCATTTTAAAGAGGATAGGCATTATGAATAATACTTTTAGAATATACCCGATAGGGATACAGAATTTTGAAGACTTGCGTAATAATAACAACGTATACGTTGACAAGACGGAGTTGATATATCGGTTGGCTAATACCAATAAGGTTTATTTTTTAAGTCGTCCCCGCCGCTTCGGGAAAAGTTTGCTGGTTTCCACTCTGGACGCTTATTTTCGGGGAAGAAAAGACTTGTTCCAAGGATTGGCAATGGAACGTTTGGAGAAAGAATGGAATGTCTATCCGGTGCTGCACATAGATTTCAGCATGACGAAATATACCACTATGGCTGATCTGAACGAACGTTTGAATCTTCAACTTTGTGAGTGGGAGCGAATTTATGGGAGCGCTCCGGAAGAGGAGGGCTATGCAGCCCGTTTTTCCGGGATAATAAAAAGAGCATATCAGCAAACCGGTTTGCAGGTAGTAGTGCTTATTGACGAATATGATGCACCTTTATTAGACAGTAACCATTTGCCGGAACTGCAAAATGAATTACGTGAAGAAATGCGGAAATTCTTTAGTCCTTTAAAGGCACAAGGAGAATATCTTCGTTTCCTTTTCTTGACGGGAATCAGCAAATTCAGTCAAATGAGTATTTTCAGTGAACTGAATAATTTGCAGAATATCAGCATGCGGGATGATTATAGCGCAATTTGTGGTATTACCGAGCAGGAATTACGTACGCAACTGAAAGCAGATATTGAGATGATGGCACAGGCTAATGGCGAAACCTATGAGGAGGCCTGTTTGCACTTGAAACAGCAGTATGACGGGTATCATTTTAGTGAACATAGTGAAGATATTTACAATCC
>ERZ791744.1386-NODE-1386-length-16253-cov-2.667119_pt1 | contig 16253 bp, 10 predicted proteins | sample MGYA00510039_ERZ791744 | MGnify/ENA primary metagenome ERZ791744 (study PRJEB30046, sample SAMN00791969) | human gut metagenome | study: EMG produced TPA metagenomics assembly of the A metagenome-wide association study of gut microbiota in type 2... | reverse complement strand
GGGCTTATAGCCCTTAGTCAAACCACCCGTTTGACGGGTGGTGATGATTATTTGCGATGTGGGGACTTTATGAACACAAAAAAATTATTGCTTTTTATTTTTAGTATTTTGCTTATATTCAGTTTGCCTTTATTATGCGCTGCCAATGTGCCGCTGATGCCGGTGGAAGATATCCGCCCGGGCATGCAGGGCATTGGCAAAACGGTTATTAACGGCGACAATATCGAAAACTTTAACGTTGAAGTTATCGGCGTTACCGGCAGCGAAGCCGGAGGGTACAGCATACTTGTGCGTACAAGCGGCGACGTTATCGAAAAAAGCGGCGGCGTTGCGCAGGGCATGAGCGGCAGTCCGGTTTATATTAACGGCAGGCTGGTTGGCGCCGTTGCTTTCGGCAAAGAGTTTAACGACCCTCATTACTGTTTTTTAACGCCCATCGGGCGGATGCTTGATTTACTGAACGAAACAAGCCCGCGCCCTTCCGAGCTTGTGCCAAAAAGCACAATGCTGATGGCGGGCGGCTTTACGCCCAAAGGGCTTGACTATTTAAACAGCAAACTTGCGCCTTTGGGGCTGGAGGCTACCGGAGCCGGCGGCAGCGGCGGTTTTAATTCCGATAAGCCCATCGAACCGGGCAGCGCTATCGGCGTTTCCTTAATCCGCGGCGATATCCGCCTTGGCGCACTGGGCACTGTGACTTGGGTTGGCGATGACGGCAGCCTGCTTGCTTTCGGGCATCCCTTCATGCAGCGCGGCGACAGCAATTATTTTTTGGAGCGGGCCTGGATTCTGGCTTCGCTGCCCAATTTGCAAAGCGCTTATAAAGTCGGCAACCTCGGGGCAACCATAGGCACCGTAACGCAGGACCGCGGCGCGGGTATTGCAGCCCAAATAGGCGCTCCGCCGAAGGTAATACCCATATATGTTTCCGTTACCGATTCTTCGCGCGGCGTTAACGGCAGTGCGCGCACGGAGCTTATTGACGACGACGCACTTTTGCCTTCGATGGTTGACGCCGTAACCTATAACACCGTTACGCGTGTTGCAGACAGGGAAGGCGGCGGCACGGCACGTTTTAACTTCCGTATTGACGGGCGCAGCGCCGGCGGCGAACAAATTAAAATTCAGCGTGAAAACATGTATTATGCGGATGCCGGCATTTTAAAAATGATAAGCCAGGAACTGGTGCAGGCGGCAACGCTTTTGGCGCAGAATAAGTTTGAAAAAATTGACGTTTATAACATAGAGGCAAATGTGGTGCTCGGTACCGAGCCGGAAGTTGCGGAAATAATTTCAGCGCGGCCGCAGAAGCTTAACGTGCGCGCAGGTGAAGAGCTGGCTATTGATGTGGAACTGCAGCCTTACCGTGCGGAAAAATTTACAAGAACGGTTAAATTTACCGTGCCCAAACAGCAGCGCCCGGGTAAAATGGCGCTGAATGTGCGCGGGGGCAGCAGCCTGGCGTGGATGCAGGAACTGATGAAACGCCAGCAGGAAGAAGGCATACCGGCTGCCAAAAAGCCGCAGCGCCGCACTTTAAAAGATTTTATTGCCGATATTAACAATGCGGACCAGAATAACGAAATTATTGTGGACATAGCTGCCCTGCCGGACCCGGATATGGCAGCGCAGCAGCAGGATACCGGCTTTGCGGCGGCTCTTGCGGGCACGCCTGCCAAGCAGAAAACAACCATGAATTTTATCGTGGACGGCACGGCAGACATTATGGTTGAAGTTACCGGCTGAAAAATTTACAAAAACGTTAAAAAGCCCGGTTTAAAATAAGCAGGGAATTTTTGCTTTATCTTGAATTATATAAAAATAACTTAAATTTTTTGGGAAAGGAAGAGGCCGATGCTGAAAAAAATATGTGCGGCCGTGGGCGGTTTTGTCATTAGGTCGTGCCACGATACAGGGCGCATAATGCAGCTGTTTCTGGATACGGCTGCGCGGCTGAAAAATGCTGATGCCAGGGAAACCATACGGCAGATGTCAAGGCTCGGTGCCGATTCTTTGCCCATTGTGCTGATGACAATACTTTTTACCGGCATGGTTTTTGCCCTGCAGACGGCAACGGAATTTGTGCGTTTCGGCGCTGCGTCTTCCGTTGGCGGCATAGTGGCAATTGCGCTTGGGCGCGAGCTTGTGCCCGTGCTTACCGGCGTGGTTGTTGCCGGGCGCATAGGCGCTGCCATAGCGGCAGAGCTTGGCACCATGAAGGTAACCGAACAGATTGACGCTTTAAAAGTAATGGCCACCAACCCGATAACATACCTTGTAGTGCCGCGCTTTCTGGCGGCAGTGCTGATGATGCCCGTGCTTATTGTTTTTGCCAACGGCATCGGCAATATCGGCGGCTGGGTGGTTGCCCATTATTACGCGGGCATCAGTAATTTTACATATGTTAATTCCATTAAAGTATTTGCCGATATTTTTGATGTTACCGGCGGCATGCTTAAAAGCATGGTTTTCGGCGGCATTATCGCCATTGTGGCAAGCCATAAGGGGCTGGGCGCCAAACAGGGCGCCGAAGGCGTAGGCCTTGCCACGACGGAATCCGTAGTGCTTTCGATAATTTTAATTTTTATTGCCAACTACTTTTTATCGGCAGTGCTGTATGTATGAGGTAAATTAAATGGCAGAAGCGGTTATCAGTTTGCGCCAATTGAATATCACCTTCGGCACGCATACGGTGCTGGACAATATTGACCTTGACGTTTACAAGGGCGAAACGCTGGCGGTGCTTGGCCCGTCCGGCACCGGCAAAAGTACGGTGCTGCGCTCGATGATAGGGCTTCTGGAGCCAAACGGAGGGCAGATTTTCATTCAGGGCGAAGATGTAAGCGGGCTTGATGAAGACGGCTGGAACCGCCTGCGCATGAAAATGGGCATGGTGTTTCAGTATTCGGCATTGTTTGACTTTTTAACGGTGGGCGAAAACGTAGCTTTCGGGCTGCGCCAGCATACTGATAAAAGCAATGAAGAAATACAGGGCATTGTAACGCAGATGCTTGATTTGGTTGGCCTGCCCGGTACGCAGGATTTGTACCCGGCGGAACTGAGCGGCGGCATGAAAAAGCGCGTGGGGCTTGCCCGCGCCATTGCCGTAAACCCGGAAATAGTTTTGTATGACGAACCGACGGCCGGGCTTGACCCGATTATGAGCCGCAATATCAGCCGGCTTATAAAAAAGACGCAGGAGCAGCTGCATGTAACTTCGGTGCTGGTAACGCATGACATGCAGTCGGCGTTTTACGCGGCGGACCGCGTGGCAATGCTTTATGAAGGGCATATTGTTGCCATAGGCACGGCCGAAGAAATGAAAAACAGCACCAACCAGATTGTAAAGGCCTTTATAGAAGGGCGCGAGATTAAAGAGCAGGTGATAAAATGAGTTCCAGCGAAGTTAAAGTAGGCGCAATAACCCTGGGCGGAGCCGCAATTTTGGCAGCGATGATAACCTTTCTGGGAACATTCAGCTTTGGCAGTGACAAGTACGACATTACAATAGATTACCCGCAGGTTGCCGGGCTTATGGAGGGCAACATGGTGCGCTATGCCGGTGTGCAGGTAGGCACCGTTAAAGGCCTTGCAGTTAACGAGGACGGCATTGAAGTTACCGCCGAAATTAACGACAATGTGCGCATTCCGCAGGAATCGACGTTTTCCATTAATTCCGACGGCATTTTAGGCGAAAAATTTGTCGATATTCAGCCGCCGCCGCGTGCGGTAAGCGCTTTTCTGGAGGACGGCGACAGGGTTAAAGGCGTTCCCGGAGGCGGGTTTGACACCTTTATGAGCGCGTCCGGCGATGCGCTTGAAAAACTGGAAAACATTGCTGATGCTCTTGACAATGTGTTTGGCGACCCGGAAGTGCAGCAGTCGCTGCGTGAGGGTTTCATCAATATGAAAGACATCAGCGCCAACATGAATACTTTTACCAAGGTAATGGCTGATGTGGCGGTTGACAACCAGCAGCAGATTAACAGCATGGTTAAGCAGCTGAGCGAAATGTCGGCGCGCATGAACGCAACGGCCGACAGTATGCAGAATATTATCGGCGAGGTTAATGCCGGGCATACCGGGCAGAATTTTGCCGTAATTGTAGAGAACATGGCCAAAACAAGTGCCAGAATTGAAGAAGCCAGCAAACTTTTGGAAAAGGTTGCCAGCGACCCGCAGACCGAAGATGATTTAAAAGCCACTTTGCATAATGCACGCGAGGCAAGCGAAAAAGCCAACCGCATGCTGGGCGTTCTGGAAACGGCAGAAATAAGCGCCGACGTTACGCACAGCGCGGAAGGCGGCGACTGGCGCAGCAATCTGGGCGTAACCTTCCGCCCGCAGGACGACACTTTTTTTTACCTGGGCGGCTATGACCTTGGCGACAGCAACAAGCTGGATTTACAGTTTGGCAAGCAGTTTGACGCCGCCGATGTAAGCATGGGCAGCATGCAGGGCGAGTTCGGCGTGGGGCTTGGCTACAATATAGCCGACCGTTTCCGCCTTTATACGCAGGTATATGATTTTGACGATACCAAAGTAAAACTTGGCGGCGAGCTTAAAATAAACGATAATTTCTCGCTTTTGGGCGAGCAGACCGATTTGCGCCACGGCAGCAAAAGCAACACCTATGTTGGTGTGCGCACCTATTTTTAAAAGTTTGTTAACTTTTGAAAAAACAGTTGACTTTTAGGGTTAAAAAATATAAAATTTAAGCACTGACTAATCAGTCAATGATTGGAGGTAAATGAAATGTTCAGTTATAAAAAAGCAAAAAACGTGCTGGCACTGACGGCTGCATTAAGCGTGTTGTGTTCCCAGTCCGTCTTTGCCGCTACTTTGGAACTGGATTTGGAAGAAACCATCCAGAGGGCGCTGCTTACCAATCCGAGTGTAAAAATTGCAGAATACAACAGAAAAGCTGCTAAAGCTGATTACAGTGCTGCTAAAGGGGCGCGCGGCATCAGCATCAGCTTAAGCCACAGCAGTGGACGTGGAGGTTATGCAGATAACCGTTATAATACAATTTATCAGAATGGCAGACCTGTTGCCATTTACGATAAAGGTATTGCTAACAGCCACAGCAACTCCATTACTGCCAGCCTGCCTATTTTTACGGGCGGCGAACTGCAGGGGCAGATTGGTCAGGCCAAGGCTAATTACCGCAGCATGCTTTCCGCTGAAGAACAGGCTTATAATGAAATGAAAGAAACCGCAACTAACGGTTATTTTAATATGCTTAATGCAACCAATATGAAAGCTCTGCGCCAGGAATCGGTTGACCGTTTGCAGGCACATCTGGATAATGTTATTGCCCAGTACAATGTAGGCATTGTAGCGCGTGCAGACGTACTGCGCAGTGAAGTAGAGCTTGCCAACGCGCAGCAGAATTATATTACTGCTTCCAACGAATATGATGTTGCTGAAGCAACTTTAAATAACATTATCGGCACACCGCTTGGCACTACTCTTTTGCTGAAGGACAGGCTGCAGTATGAGCCTTACGAAAACGATATGGCTTACTGCCTGGCTTACAGCGAACAGCACCGTCCTGAACTGAAACAGGCTGAATACGCCATAGATTCGGCAGAAGCGGCACTGGTTGTAGCGCGCAGCGGGCACATGCCTAAGGTATACGCTAATGCCAGCAACAACTGGGGCGGCAACGGCAGCGACTGGCCGGGAGACGACGATGAAAACTGGAGCGTTGGCGTAACTGCAAGCATGAACGTGTTTGACAGTGGCGTAACGTGGTCTAAGATTCATGCGGCACAGGAAAACCTTGCCAAAGCAAAGGAATCCCAGCGCCAGATAAAAGACAATGTAGAACTTGAAGTACGCACAGATTACCTTAACCTGCGCGAGGCTGAAAAACGCATTACTACTACGCAGGTTGCCGTAGCAAGTGCGGAAGAAGATTACCACATTGCAGTTGTACGTTATCAGGCGGGCGTTGGTACCAATATCGACGTTATGGACGCGCAGGAAGCCCTGACGCAGGCCAAAACCAACTATTACCAGGCTCTCTATAACTACAACACTTCTAAAGCAGCCCTCAATACTTCCATGGGCGTAGGTGTTCCAGTACCGGAACCGAGAACCTTCCCCGAACCGGGTGAAGATACTGCTGCACAAGCCGCCGATGGGCAGAGTGCAGGTACTGACGCGGCAGCTCAAACTGAAAACGCAGCTAGTGACAGTGCACAGGCACCGGCAAATACTGCTGACGCAGAACAGCCTGCGGCTGAAAATGCTGCAAGCACCGCTGCCGAAAACGGAAATACGGCAGCTGCTGAACAGACAGCAGAATAAAATTAAACTAATTTGTATTGAAAAGCATTACATCTTGTAAAATTTAAGGTGTAATGCTTTTTCTGTTTTGAAACAGCAGGAAGATTATTTTTAACGTAGAATACATAAACTGTCAAATTATAATTTTTTCTGCGGAGGCAGATATGAACAGATTTTGGAAAATATTCCTGCTGATTTTGGCAGTGACGGCAGCGCTTTATGCGGCGGCAGTTAAATTTATTGCGCCGCAGTATCTGGCGCAGGTGCCGGAGCTTGTTAAAACCATGTCGCAAAATTATATAAACGGTACCGTTACGGTAGAGCGTTTGACTGGAACGGCCGCCTGCAATTTACTGCTTACGGTTTACAGGTAAGCAGCACGGACGGAGAGCGCATTGCGCAGGTGCCGGAGGCGAGGTTTTCCGTTTCGCCTTTGCAGGCTCTTGCTGCGCCTGCACGCGCTCTGTCGGATATAGAACTGGTGCGTCCGCAGCTGTATTTAAAAATGAACGCCAGGGATGAGTGGAACCTGCGTAACTTTTTAAAGCCTTCCGATTCTTCGGAAACGCCTTTTTACGGCTATCTTGCCATTGAAGACGGTACCGTATCGGTAGAAACGCCGCACGGAAGCTGGAATTTTGGCGTTAACGCTTCTCTTGACGGCAGCGGCAACCCGAATTTTGCCGTTGACGGCACCGTGGCTTACGGCGGCGAAGAATTAAAAATTGCCGGTGTGGTAGACAGCAATGCCCATGGGAGGCTGGCTTTAAAAACGGAAAAATTTACGTTAACGGACTTTGGCGGTTTGGCTGCCGCTTACGCACCTGTGCAGAAACTTGCCGGTGAAGTTGACGGCTTGAACCTCATCTGGGAAAACGACGGCGAAAATACAAGCTTAAGCGGCAAGGGCAGCATTCAGCTTGCGGCGGAAGCACTGCCGGGCGGAGAGCCGCTGCCTGTTGAACTTGCCGGCAGCATTGAGGCTGACGGGCGTGAGATAAAGCTTGAAGATTTGGCGCTTACCGTTGACGGAAATACGGCGCAGATAAACTGCGATGTAGATTTTAACGACCTTGAAAGAATTCAGGGCAAGGGCGAAATTAAAGCGGCAAAACTTGCTTTGCAGGGCGAAGAATTTACCAATCTGAATTTGCCCTTTACCATTGTGGACAGCCGCATAATGCTTGATGAAGCCGGTGTGGATGTGGCTCAGGGCCATCTGCGCCTTGACGGCGAATACAACATTAAAGACGGCGAAATTTTTGCTGTTTTAAACGCTTCCGGCATTACGGATTTTGCTTTGGAAGGGTTTAAAGAAGATACTGTTGATTTGGACGGTTTGCTTGCCATTCACGGGCAGACCGGCGTAAAAGGCGAAACAAATCTGACCGTTGCCGGTAATATGGAATGCCTTGGCTGGCGTGATTTGCAGATGAGCGATGTCGATTTTGAAGCGCTGGTTGGCAGTGAAAGCTGCGAAATTGAAAAGTTTGCGGCTTTTGCGGGCGACGGCGGTGCGCTGAACCTGACAGGCAGCGTTATGTTTGACGGTTCGTTCAGCGGCAGCGGCAAAATGGTTAATTTCCCGCTGGACAGCTTCTTTACAGCAGTTGGGCAAAACGGCAGTGGCACGGCAACCGCCGGATTTAAGTTTGGCGGCGATTTGAATGGTATTAATTTTTACGCCAATACTCAGGTTAAAAACGTGCATATTGCGGGGCTGGTATTCCCCGAAGCACACGGTAAAATTGATATGTCCGGCAGTGTGCTGCACTTAACCGATTACCGCGTTGCTATGGAACAGGGGTATAACCTTATTAACGGCATGGTGGATATCGGCGGCGCCGAACCTGTGGTAAGCGTAACCGTAAGCACCAAAGGCATCCGCGCTGAGCCATTAGTAGCAGCTGCGGCGCTTGGTGTTAAACTTACGGGCAACATTGATAACGAAGTAAGCGTTATGGGCCCGATATCTTCGCCGGAAATTGAAGGCAGCCTGCTTTTGACTGACGGCAGCGCCGAAGGCTTTTTGATAGATAAAATCAGCGGACGCTATTATTATGCGCCCGACGGCAGCCTGCGCCTTACCGAAGGCTATATTAAGGCGCTTTCCACCGAGGCTTCGCTGAGCGGCACTATGGATGCGGCACAGAACCTTAATTTTACCCTTGATATAACCGATATGGATTTGGGTGCTTTGCCGATCAGCGACGAGACCGTGGCGCTTGACGGCTTTGTCAACGCCCAGGGCAGCCTTACCGGCACGCTTACGCATCCGGAATTTAACGGCAGCATCAGCAGTGATGCCGTATTTGTTAACGGCGAAGAACTTAAAAACATTCTTGGTACGCTTACTGCGGACGGCAGGCATAATAACCGAGTGGAAGCGTCGTTTGAACAGTCGCCAGACGGCAGGTTTGCAGCCGAACTTTCTCTGGATGCCGTTGAACGCACATTAACAGGCAATGTCGATTTTATTTACGGCAATTTGCGCTCCATTTTAAAAATGGCACGCGTGGAACTTGATATTGACGGGCTGGCAGACGGCCACCTGAAGATTAACCCGCGCGGCAGGGGCAGCGGTATTTTTGCCGACATGCGCGTTTACGAGATAAAAGTTAAAGATTTGAGCTATGATTCCATGCGCTTTAAAGGACGCCTGCAAAACGGCATTTTAAGTTTTGACGAATTGAAACTTACCGAAAGCGTTCCGGAAGCAAACGGCAAAGCGGCAACAGAGGAAACGCCGGGTTCCGTAAATGCCGGCGGCTGGGTAAACCTGCATACGCATGAACTTAATATCAGCGCTTCGGCGCAGCATGCAAACCCGGCTATAATTACGGCCTTGATGGATGCTCCGGTAAAATTAAACGGCAAGGTTGATATGTCGCTTGCTTTGAACGGCAGCTTGGAAAATCCGCAGGGCAATGCGGATATAGACCTTGTTAACGGCGATGTTGAAGGTATCGGCTTTGATGCCCTGACGGCAAAACTGAGCCTTGCCAACGATACGCTGCGCCTGGAAAATGCACAGCTGAACAAAGATATTTACAAATTAAGCGCCAGCGGCGATATACCGCTTGATTTGCTGCGCAGCAAAGAACAGCGCCGCAATCCGGCAGCGTCCATGAATATTGAGGTTAACCTTGACAATGCGCGCCTCGGGCTGCTGCACCTTTTAACCCCGATGGTTGAGTGGGGCGTTGGCGAAACCCTTGGGCAGATAACTCTGGCCGGTACGCTGGAAGAACCGCTTGTTTACGGCGAAGTAACCCTTCACGGCGGTTCGATGAAACTGAAGGATGCGTATACGGTATTTGACAATATTAATCTTGACGTTGACTTTACCGGCAACGACATTCAGCTGAATGAATTTTCGGTGCAGATGGGCAAAGGCACGGTAACTGCTTCCGGCAACTATGCCCTGCGCGCACAGGAAGATAAAACCTATATCATCAATGCCGTCTTTAAAGATGCGGAAATCGCTTCGGAAATTTTCTCGGGCCGCATTAACGGTACGGCGGGCATTATTCCGCAGCGCTATTTTATCCGCACCGATACGGAAGAAGGCATCCGCCGCGGCGGCATTGGCTACCGCCCGCATATTCAGGCAGATATCCGTCTGGACGACGTGCTTGTCAATATGCCTACGATACCGGAGCTTTCCGAAGGCAGCAGCAACTACGGGCTGGATGTTAAGGTAACACTTGGGCCGGATATTCATCTTTACAACAAATATTTGTACGATTTCCGGAGGATTGCATGTTACCGGCAGTACAGTGTATACTAATATAGACGGCAACATTAAGGTGGATAAGGGAACCATAACCTATCTGCGCACGCCGTTTGAAATTCACAATGCTTCGGTTGCATGGCCGGTGCCCGGCGATGTGCTGCCGACGGTAAATCTTGATGCTACTACGCGCTTCAGACGCTATGATATTTTCCTGCGTGTTACGGGGCCGCTTGAGCAGATGGAGATGATTCTGCGCAGTGACCCGGCGCTGACCAAAGACCAGATTATAAAAATGCTGACTTTGCAGCGCGAAGTAACCGGCACAAACCAGGGCGTAACGCAGGATGACTTCCAGAACCTGATGACGGTGGGCCTGGAAATGACGGTGCTGGGCGACGTGGAAGAAATCTTTAAGGAAACGCTTGGGCTTAATGAATTTATGATTTATTCCGGACGCCTGCGCACGGGGCACAGCCTTGGGCGTGAAGAAGGCGAGCTTACCGAGGATGAAAAAGACCAGTATAATATTCTGGTAAGCAAGTATCTGACGGATAATCTGCTTGTCGGCTATACGGTAAGTTCCGACAGCGAACATGAAAGTATTTTTGCCCAGTATGATATTTCGCGCCATATGAGCATTAACTATGAACGCAACAAAGATTACGATACCACTGAAGACTGGTATGGCGTTGAATATAAAGTTACTTTTTAAGTAAATTTTAAGAAAGTTTAATTAATATTTAAGGAAGGTATGCCCATGCTGAAAGAATATCTGGCAGAGCTGCAGAAAACGCCGCTGCTTTCCCGTGAGGAAGAAACGGAGCTTTGGCAGCGCTATGCCGGAGGTGACCAAGAGGCGTATAATAAATTGATGACGTCTTACCAGCCGCTGGTGTTTAAAATGGCGGCCGGGTTCAGGCTGCCCGAACAGCAGACGATGGAGCTTGTCCAGGAAGGCATGCTCGGACTGTTGGAGGCGGCAGAGCGTTATGATTATAAACGCGGGATTGCTTTCAGCGTATTTGCCGTGCACCGTATCCGCGGCAGAATGCTTGATTTTCTGCATGTGGAGGACGGCGCAAAAAGTTTTTCTCTGGACGATACCAATGCGGCAGGCATAGCCTGGGCTGATGTGCTGGCTGCTTCCGGCAGGACGCCGTTTGAAGAAGCCGAGCTGAATATGATTACAGACAGAGTGGCTCAGGCTTTGCAGCGTCTGCCTGCCAAGGAACAGCAGGTGCTGACGGGCATTTATCTGGAAGACCGCAGCGCTGCCGATATGGCAGACAGCATCCATGTAAGCCTCGGGCATATTTACCGTTTGCAGAAGCAGGGGGTAAAACGTATCCGCGGCATGCTGTCGCATTTTATGGCCGATTTAAAAAGAAGCTAATCGGAGAAAACTGGTATTTTTGTGCTTTTTTTAGGTTATTATTGATTTTAACGGCGGAATATGGGAAAATATAATAAATTTTGCCCTGATAAAATTTCCTGAAAAAACAGATTATATATTTATCAGTCTGTGCAGAAAGGAGTTTAGCGGTGGCAAAAGATATTTACGAAAATATAGATGATGTAAAATGCAGCCTGGACAATGCCCAGCGCAGCTTCCGCAAAAACAACGGCCTGCGCGGGGAGCTTGATTTGATGCTGGCAGAGGCGTCCATCCGCTATCTGCGTGAAAAACGCGGTTTTGCCAGTGTATGGAACAGGCAGAAGCTGGCAGCGGCTTTGGCAGTGCTTTTGGTACTGGCGGGCTACGGCGGCTGGTGGTATGCAGGCATTACGCATGACGGAGAGGAAAAACCTCAGGTTATGCAGAGCGCTGTGGTGCAGCAGGCTGAACCGCAGATGCAGCAGACAGGCAAGGCAGATAAAACCCGGCAGGAGGATGCTGTTAAGGCAGCGGAACCTGCTGAGTCAAATATAAAAAACAATACAAATTATAAAAATTATTTAGCTGAAACAGATATGCAGCAGCTTGTCAGAACAGGCAGGCAGGTTCTGCAGGATGCTGATTAGTTAGGGAGGATTTGAATGAACAAGAGAAAATATGCACAGTTGTCCTTGAGTCTGGCAGCCATGCTGATGGCTGCGCCTGTATGGGCTGCCGAACAGAATCAGTCCGCAGCGGATGTAGTTGCCAATCAGACTATGACCATTGGCGGCAAGGAGCAGATTGTCAGCCAGAAAGCGCTGGAACAGGCAAGAAAAGCGCAGGAAGAATCAGGCAAATCTTTCCCTAAAAAGGGTAAGGACGGCAAATATACTTATTATATGCATAACAATCCTTCGGAAGATATTTCTGACCCGAATTATAAAAGTGATGGTACTAAAAAATCCGGCGGCAGGATTGTAGAAATCGTTCCCGGTAAAGGCGTTGTGCGTGAAGGCGGCAGCGGCATCGAAAAAGAAGATGCCGCAAAGGGCAGTGAAACTTCTGCGGCCGAGAATGCACAGCAGGGCGCAGCTTCCGAGCCTTATGAAAGCGGTGCCCAGGCAGTAACCGGTGAAACTGCTGTAAGCGATGAAACTGACGGACAGATTACCGCGGGAGAGAGCCAGCCCGCTGAAATTAAAGAGCCGATGATTAGAGAAGCAGACGGCAGCCTGCGCCCGATGACGGTGGAAGAACGCCAGAAATGGCAGGCCGAGCAGGAACAGCAGCGTACGGCACAGGAGGCAATGCAGCAAAACGCACAGACCAATGCCATGGCGCAGGAGCCTGTTTTGAATATGCCTGTTGCCCAGCAGAGACGTGCCAGTGAACCGGCAGCGCCGTATATCGGTCAGCTGGTAACGAAGATTTCCGTAAAAGGCAACAAAATTACCAAAGCCGAAGATATCGAAGCAGTTGTTACCACAAAACCGGGCATGCAGTTAACTCAGAAAGGCCTTGCCAAAGATTTGCATGCAATTTACGGTTTGGGCTGGTATTATGATTTGCAGCCGGAATTTACCAAAGTTCCGGAAGGTGTGCAGCTTACCTATCATGTACTGGAAAACCCTGTTTATAAAAAGCTGGAAGTAGAAGGCAATACCAAAATTTCTACTTCCGAAATTGAAAAAATCCTTGATTTGCCGAAAGACCAGATAATTAATATTAAAGACGTTAATGTCAAAGTGCAGCGCCTTGAAGCAGAATACAACAAGCAGGGCTATATACTGGCGCGCGTGGCTGATATCCGCATGCTGCCGGACGGTACTTTGCTTTTGCTGGTAAACGAAGGTATTGTTGAAGACTTTAAGGTTAAAGGCAATGTAAAAACCAAAGATTACGTTATTACCCGTGAAATGAAGCTGAAAAAAGGCGAGCCGTTTAACGCCAAGGATGCCCGCCGCAGCATGCAGCGTATTTATAACCTCGGTTATTTTGAAGACGTAAATATTAAACTTAACCCGGGCCAGGAACCTAACGCCGTGGAAATTGAAATTACCGTTGTGGAAATGAACACCGGTACTTTCGGTATCGGCGCAGGCTACAGCAATGCTGACGGCTTTATCGGCATGGTTTCCGTCGGCGACAGAAACTTCCGCGGTACCGGCGACAGCGTTAATGTACGCTGGGAATTCGGCGGCGTAGATAACAAGAACTACGAATTTACCTATGTAAAACCGTGGATTGACGATAAGGAAACCAAGGCCAGCATCGTATTGTATGATGTTACCAACGAATATGCAGACTATGATATCGACGCTAACGAAATTGCGCGTTACGATAAAAAGCGCCGCGGCCAGGAATTAACTTTCAGCCGCAGAACCGATAATGAATTTATCAGCAACTATGTAACACTGAAAAACCGCGATGATATTTATAAAGGAACTGCCGATGGTTACGAACATGACCGTGACCAGTATTATGAAGATTGGTTCAAAGACGAGACGCATCACTGGAAAGATTATTACCCTGAAGACTATAAAAAACGCCGTGAAGAAAACTTCGGCGTGACACGCAGTATTACCGTTGGCCGTGTATTCGATTCGCGCGATAATATTTATGACCCGCACGAAGGCAAACGTATCGGTTACAGCGTAGAATGGGCCGGCCTTGGCGGCGATTTTGACTTCACAAAATTTACAGGCGACTGGCGTTATTACTACCGTGCCGGCGGTGAAAATGTCTGGGCACTGAACCTTGGTGCAGGCTGGGCTGACGGCGATATGCCTTTGAGCCAGCGCTTCTCGATGGGCGGCAATGACGGCCTGCGCGGTTACGAAGACGACCAGTTCCGCGGCAACAGTATGTTAAAGGCTACGCTGGAATACCGCTTCCCGATTATCAAAAAAGTACAGGGCGTACTCTTTACCGATAACGGTTATGCCTGGGATAAACGTTTTGAAGACGATTTTGACCTTGGCCTTATTAAAAACAGCGTTGGTGTCGGCATGCGCATTAACTCCCCGCTGGGCCCGGTTAAGCTTGACTATGGCTGGGGCGATGACGGCGGCAGGTTCCACTTCAGCTTTGGCGGCCAGTTCTGATTAACAAGTTATGTGGTTAATAAAGCTTTTGGCGTGCTGCCTTTGTATGGCTGCACTGCCTGCCTTTGCCGAGCCGGTAGAACGCGTTGATGTGCAGATTACCGATAATGGGGCGACAAGCCGGGTACTGCTTGACAGAATGGGTAAAAGCATGCATGTTGTGGCCGAGCAGCTTTTTGTCGATAAAGACAGCGTTAGTATTAATGCCGCGCGCGGCGATTATGAACGCCTGCTGGCGGAAGTAGGCGACAGGGTGCTGACCGGCTATCAGATGCAGAGCGTTTCCGTTAATGCCGGTGCCGTAACAAACATTAACATTCGTGTTGAACCGTGGAGCGCGGCCGTGGATGATGTTTTTGTGGATTTACAGTTTTCCGGCGTTGAGCCGGGAACGGCCGAGTGGCTGCAGCAGCGCCTGCCGCAGCTTAAAAGCAGAATCGAAAGCATATTAATGGGTTCCTCCGTTGATGCTTCGGACTGGGCTGGCGGCATTCTGCGCCGTATGGTGCGCAGCGAAGTGGAAAAAGAACTGTCGGAATTTAAGGCTGCCGTTGATGTGGTGCGTGAAGACAGCCGTACCGTTGTGCAGGTGGTAATTTATCCTGTCGGCCAGCTGGTACAGGACATAAATTATTCCATGGAATCACAGTCGATACCCAATTTGCTGCTGCTTGATTTAAAACAGCGTTATGCCCAGAAGGCCGAGGCGCTGCGCGGACTGCCTGTTGACTTTGTAAAAAAGCACCAGATGGAACTGGAAAATTTGCTGTTAACGGATTTGAAGAACGAAAAATCCGTGCAGAGGCATAATCTGGAGCCTTCGGTAAAACTTGTGCCTGCCAGTACGCTGGGCGTGGAAATCGGTATGGGCTCGGATAAATACAAAATCTGGTTTGAAGGCTACGGCGATATCGGCCGTAATGACGACAATATTTCCGGGCGTGCGCATATCGGCAAATTCATTTCCGAGCAGGATGAAATTTTTGGCGAAGCAGGCGTTACGCTTGACGAAGTAGACTGGGATTTTTCCGCAGGCTATGCGCGCCACTGGGGCAAGGCAACGCTGAGTTACATGCGGCGCGGGCCGGACGGGCAGAACGTTTACCGCGGCGAGTACGATTTTACCAATAAGTGGCGGCTGCGCACGGAATATTTTTCCGGGACTGATACTACGGAAATAGCTGTCCGTTACAGAATTCACGAATTTTTGAGCGCCGAATACGTTTATTCCAACGACAAGCCCTATTTCCGCATTGTGGGAAATTTATAGGCATTAGTTGAAAGATAAACGCAGGGCTGATATAATTAAAAATATAATTAAATTTGAAAGCAGGGATATTTATTATGATGCAGCAATTACGCAATCCTAAAAACGTAAAAATGATTTCCTTATTTGTTGCCGCAATCTTTGTTCTCAGCTGCTTTGCAGTTACATTGCAGCAGGGTGCTTTCACAAGCATTGCTTCTGCGGCGGCTTCAGAATCCGCAATCGGCGTGGTTAACTACCAGATGCTTCTGGCACAGTCCCCGGATATTGCCAGTGTGCAGGATGCCATGAAGCAGGAAGTTGCTGCCCAGCAGAAAAATTTTGATGAAAAAAGCAAGGATATGAACGATACCGAAAAGCAGCGTTATTACCAGCAGCTGCAGGAAGTAATCGCCAACAAGGAAAAAGAGCTGATGGAACCTGTGTTCCAGAAAATTGAAGCAGCCATTAAAAAAGTTGCCGATAAAAAAGGCC
>ERZ791744.1361-NODE-1361-length-16574-cov-3.156668_pt1 | contig 16574 bp, 10 predicted proteins | sample MGYA00510039_ERZ791744 | MGnify/ENA primary metagenome ERZ791744 (study PRJEB30046, sample SAMN00791969) | human gut metagenome | study: EMG produced TPA metagenomics assembly of the A metagenome-wide association study of gut microbiota in type 2... | reverse complement strand
CGGTATCCCGTATACCGCGGCATAATCGATCTTATTTTCCCCGCAGAGATATATTTCAAGTTCCTGTTCAATGGCATTTTTCAGCTGTTCAAGCGTCACACCATTTTCCTCTTTCAGTACCAGATGATATTCCCCACAGCTTAGTTTTGCGCAGATCACACTCGAACCGTATGCAAAAAACTGTTCCATATGATCTTCAAATGCTTCATCTTTTTCATAAAACGTCTCCGTCCCATCCTCGAAAAAGAGCTGTAACATAAGAACATTGTAGCGCTCCGCTGCCAGTTCGATCTCCTGTTCTCTGGCCTCTTTTAACACCTCCGAAAAGGAGTGCTCACCGGATACGATATGTCGGAACAGTCTTCTTTTTGTAAGTGTTTTCTGTTCTTTTTCGTTTTTTGTCTCTTCCTGTCTGCCTCTCCTGCCGTAAATTTTTTCTGCGATCCGCCTGATTGCTTCTAAAAGCTGTGCACTGGTCACCGGTTTCAGCAGATAGTCTTCCACACCGATCGAGATAGCTTCTTTTGCATAATCAAACTCACCATATCCGCTCAGAATCAGGATACTCGTATCCGGAAGTTCCTGTTTTACGATCCGGCTAAGTTCCAGTCCATCCATAAAAGGCATCCTGATGTCCGTGATCAGGATGTCCGGTTTTAGTTTCTGAATCATCGGATACGCGAGTTCTCCATCACTCGCCTCACCAACAAATTCAAATCCTTCCTCCTGCCATGCAATATTATTTCGTATCCCCTCCCGCATTACAATCTCATCTTCTGCCAGAAAAATTTTCAACATCGTTTCTGTTTCCCCCATCATATCTTCTTCCCGGACTCCCCATCCGCCGGAAAATCTATATGATGAAAATAGCACATTCCATAAAATGTTTCAATAAACAACTTTTGAAAAAGACCGGAGCCGCATGATTTCATATAGTGTCCCAAATCATGTCACTCCGGTCTTTTATTATATTATTTCCATCAACAATTTTTATTTTTCCCTATTGTACCGACAGGTAAGAATATCCCATCAGACTCTCATCCACCGCATGTGCGACCTCACGTCCCTCACGGATTGCCCACACGACAAGAGACTGTCCTCTGTGCACATCACCTGCTGCAAATACATTTTTCACACTGGTCGCATATGCCCCCTCTGCCGTCGACACGTTCGTCCTTGCATTCAGCTCGACGCCAAACGCATCTGCAACATATTTTTCTGTTCCAAGGAATCCTGCTGCGATTAGAACCAGATCTGCATCCAGTTTCGTCTCGGAACCCGGCACTTCTGACATTACCATGCGTCCGGTTTTTTCATCCTTTTTGCTCTCTAATTTTACGGTGATAATGCCGTTTAAGTTACCGTTTTTATCTTTTAAAAATTCTTTGACTGTTGTCTGGTAAATACGCGGATCATGCCCGAATACAGCAATTGCTTCCTCCTGACCGTAGTCTGTCTTGCAGACTTTCGGCCACTCCGGCCATGGATTGTTCTCTGCCCTCGTATCTGGTGCTTTCGGCATCATTTCAAGCTGAGTCACGCTCGCACAGCCATGGCGGATGGATGTTCCGACACAGTCGTTTCCGGTATCACCGCCACCGATGATGACCACTTTTTTGCCCTTTGCAGAAATATAATTGTTATCTTTCAGGTCGGAATCTAAAAGACTCTTTGTGGTTGCCTTTAAGAAATCCACTGCAAAGTAAATGCCCTTTGCATCACGTCCCGGTGCCTTAATGTCTCGCGGATTTTTTGCACCGCAGGCTAAGATGACGCGGTCATAATCTTTTAATAACTTTGCTGCCTTTACATCTTTTCCGACATTGACACCGGTTACAAATTCAACGCCCTCTTCTTTCATGATATCCACTTTGCGGTCGATCACCCACTTTTCAAGTTTCATATTTGGAATACCATACATCAGAAGTCCACCAATACGGTCATCACGCTCAAACACTGTCACCTGATGTCCACGCTTGTTTAACTGGTCTGCTGCCGCAAGTCCTGCAGGGCCGGAACCGATGATTGCAACTTTCTTTCCGGTACGCACTCTCGGCGGTTTTGCTGCTGCATATCCCTTTTCATAAGCATTTTCAATAATGCCGTGCTCGTTTGCCTTACAGGTGACCGGATCTTCCCAGTGACCGCAGGTGCAGGCCGCCTCACAGAGTGCCGGGCACACGCGCGATGTAAATTCCGGGAAGTTGTTGGTTTTCTTTAAACGGTTATATGCCTGTTCCCAGTTTCCGGTATAGACAAGATCATTCCACTCCGGTACCAGATTGTGCAGCGGACATCCGCTTGTCATTCCCATGATGGTCATACCGGACTGGCAGAACGGCACACCGCAGTTCATGCATCTTGCGCCCTGAACCTGCTGTTTTTCCATGGAAAGTGGAATATGAAATTCCTTAAAATTTTTGATGCGCTCCTTCGGCTCGATTGCTTTCGCATCTTCTCTCTCGTAATCTATAAATCCAGTTGGTTTTCCCATTGCTCATATCCTCCATCGTGATGCCCTGCGGCACTTGCCGCAGGAACATCTTGCTTATTTAACCTCTCGTGTTTGCATAAAATGCTTCGATCTGCGCCTGTTCCGAGGATAAACCTTTCTCCTCCATCTGAACGATCGCCATCAGCATCCGGTTATAATCGTATGGAATGACCTTTTTGAATTTCGGCAGATATTCGCTGAAATTGTCAAGGATTGCTTTTCCTTTCTCGGAATTGGTCAATGCCACATGCTCTTTGATCATATCCTTTAATTCCATAACATCATATTTATTGGATATTTCTTCGGAAAATACCATTTCTTTGTTCATTCTTGTATACAGATCGTTGTCCTCGTCGAGCACATATGCGATACCGCCGCTCATACCTGCTGCAAAGTTCTTTCCAGTCTTACCGAGGACTACGACACGGCCGCCGGTCATGTATTCACATCCATGGTCGCCGACTCCCTCAACAACTGCGGATGCACCGGAGTTGCGGACACAGAAACGCTCGCCTGCGACACCGCTGATAAATGCTTTTCCGCTGGTTGCACCATAGAGGGCAACGTTACCGATGATGATGTTCTCATCTTTTTTGTATTTCACGCCTGCCGGAGCATAGACAACCAGTTTTCCACCGGAAAGACCCTTTCCAAAGTAATCGTTGGAATCCCCGACTAACTCTAAGGTCAGCCCTTTCGGGATAAATGCACCAAAACTCTGTCCGCCTGCGCCACTGCATTTTACAATAAATGTATCTTCCGGGAGTCCCTCGCCGCCGTATTTCTTGGTGATCTCAGAACCAAAGATCGTACCGAAGGAACGATCGGTGTTGGTCACTTCCACGTCAATGCTTCTGCGCTGCTGTTTTTCAAGTGCCGGTCCTAACTGTTTTAAGAGCACCGTGATATCTTTTGATTTTTCCAACTCGAAATCATAAACCTGTTTCGGATCAAAGATAACTTTCTTTTTCTGGTCTGCAAATGGGTTGTTTAAGATCTTGGAAAGATCAATTTCTTTCTCCCTGCCGCTTAAGTCCTCACGAACCTTTAACAGATCACTTCTGCCGACCATCTCATCGATCGTCTTACAGCCGAGTTTTGCCATGTATTCTCTTAGATCTGCTGCAATGAAACGCATGAAATTCTCAACATATTCCGGTTTTCCTGCAAAACGTTTGCGCAGTTCCGGGTTCTGTGTTGCAATACCTGCCGGACAGGTATCTAAGTTACAAACACGCATCATGACACAGCCTAACGTTACAAGCGGAGCGGTTGCAAAACCATATTCTTCCGCACCGAGCAGTGCTGCGATTGCAACGTCACGGCCACTCATTAACTTACCATCTGTCTCAATGCGGACTTTATTTCTAAGTCCGTTCATGATCAGAGTCTGGTGTGTCTCGGAAAGTCCAAGCTCCCAAGGAAGACCTGCATTGTGGATAGAGCTTGCCGGAGCTGCACCGGTACCACCGTCATAACCGGAGATCAGTACAACCTGTGCACCTGCTTTTGCAACACCGGCTGCGACTGTACCAACACCTGCCTCAGATACCAGTTTTACTGTGATTCTCGCATCACGGTTCGAGTTCTTTAAGTCAAAGATCAACTGTTCAAGATCCTCGATGGAGTAGATATCGTGATGTGGCGGCGGGGAAATAAGAGCCACACCCGGTGTGGAAAGTCTTGTTTTTGCGATCCACGGATAAACTTTTTTGCCCGGAAGATGTCCGCCTTCACCAGGTTTTGCGCCCTGTGCCATCTTGATCTGGATTTCCTGTGCACTGACTAAGTACTGGCTGGTAACACCAAAACGTCCGGATGCAACCTGTTTGATCGCAGAACAGCGGTTCACACTGCTGTTTTTACTTGCGATACGTTCTGCATCCTCACCACCTTCACCGGAGTTGGATTTACCGTGCAGACGGTTCATTGCGATCGCAAGTGTCTCATGCGCTTCCTGTGAAATAGAACCATAGGACATAGCACCTGTTTTAAATCTCTGAACAATAGATTCCACACTCTCGACTTCTTCAAGCGGTACACCTTTTTTCGGGTAATTGAAATCCATCAGTCCACGCAGTGTGATCTCTCTTTCTTCCTTATTAACCAGATCCGTGTACTGTTTGAACAGCTCATAGTCACCTCGTCTGGTTGCCTCCTGTAACAGATGGATCGTTGCAGGGTTATAAAGATGCGGGTCTGCTCCACTTCTCATCTTATGGCGTCCGCGGCTCTCTAAGGTAAGATCTGATTCAAGGCCAAGCGGATCATAAGCTGCAGAATGAAGCTCATTGACATCATTTTCAATATCCTTTAATGTGATACCACCAATACGGCTGACCGTGTTGGTAAAATATTTGTCAATGACATTTTTATCAATACCGATCGCCTCGAAGATCTTAGAACCCTCGTAAGACTGGATCGTGGAAATACCCATCTTGGATGCGATCTTTACGATACCGTTTAAGATTGCATTGTTGTAATCCTGTACGGCTGCATAGTAATCTTTGTCAAGCATATGCTCGTCCACAAGCTGTTTTACTGTATCCTGTACCAGATATGGGTTGATTGCGCAGGCACCATAGCCAAGCAGTGTTGCAAAATGATGTACCTCTCTCGGTTCACCGGACTCTAAGATCATCGCAACGGATGTTCTCTTTTTCGTTCTTACCAGATGCTGCTGTAAGGCAGATACGGCGAGCAGTGATGGGATCGGTACATGGTTCTCATCAATTCCACGGTCGGAAAGGATGAGGATATTTGCACCATCTCTGTATGCACGGTCTGCCTCCACAAACAGACGGTCGATCGCTTTTTCAAGGCTTGTGTTTTTATAATAAATGATTGGAATCACTTCTACTTTAAATCCCGGCACCTTCATGGCTTTGATCTTCATCAGGTCTGTGTTTGTCAGAATCGGGTTATTTACTTTTAGTACCTGGCAGTTCTCTGCCTTCTCCTCTAAGAGGTTACCGTCTTCACCGATATAGACTGTCGTGGATGTTACAACTTTCTCACGGATCGAGTCGATCGGCGGGTTTGTTACCTGTGCAAACAGCTGTTTGAAATAGTTGAATAATGGCTGATGGTCACTTGCAAGTGCAGCAAGCGGTGTATCAATACCCATGGCAGAGGTGCCCTCGCCGCCGTTCTTTGCCATCGGAAGGATTGCTTCACGCAGGGACTCGAATGTATAACCGAAAGCTTTCTGCATTCTCTGGCGCTCTTCCTTGGTGTATTCCGGCACACGCTCGTTCGGGATTTTTAGATCTTCCAGTTTTAAGAGGTTGCGGTCAAGCCATTCACCGTATGGCTGTTTGTTTGCATAAGTTTCTTTCAACTCATCATCGTCGATCACGCGGCCTGCAACGGTATCAACCAGAAGCATTTTACCAGGACGCAGACGCTCTTTTACGAGAATCTTTGTCGGATCGATATCAAGTACACCGACCTCGGAGGAGAGGATCAGATAATCATCATCTGTAATGTAATAACGGGAAGGACGCAGACCGTTGCGGTCAAGCACTGCTCCCATCATATCACCGTCGGAGAACAGAATAGATGCAGGTCCGTCCCACGGCTCCATCATCGTCGCATAATACTGATAGAAATCTTTTTTCTTCTGTGACATGATGCGGTTGTTTGCCCATGGCTCCGGGATCATGATCATAACTGCAAGTGGAAGTTCCATGCCGCTCATAACCAGAAATTCCAAGGTATTATCAAGCATTGCGGAGTCGGAACCCTCGGAATTGATAACCGGAAGTACCTTCTGCAGTTCTCCTTTTAAGTGCTCAGACTCCATCGTCTCCTCGCGGGCAAGCATCTTGTCCGCATTACCCTTGATGGTGTTGATCTCACCGTTATGTACGATAAAACGGTTCGGATGCGCTCTCTCCCAGCTTGGATTCGTGTTCGTGGAGAAACGGGAGTGCACGGTTGCGATCGCTGATTCGTAATCTTTATCCTGTAAGTCAGCAAAGAATAAGCGAAGCTGCTCTACTAAGAACATACCTTTGTATACGATGGTTCTGCTGGATAAAGAAACCACATAAGTATCATCGTTGGACTGTTCAAAAACACGTCTTGCCACATACAGTTTGCGGTCAAAATCAAGTCCCTTTGCCACTTCTGCCGGACGTTTGACAAAGCCCTGCATAATATACGGCATACAGTCAACTGCTTTCTGTCCGAGTTTGGTCGGATCGGTTGGAACTTCTCTCCATCCTAAGAACTCCATTCCTTCCTTGTTCACGATGACCTCAAACATTTTCTTCGCCTGGTTGCGTTTTAATTCATCCTGCGGGAAGAAAAACATGCCGACACCGTAGTCTCTCTCCTCTCCAAGCTCGATTCCAAGTGGTTTTGTCACTTTGGAGAAAAACTTGTGTGATACCTGAAGCAGAATACCAACACCGTCACCTGTCTTGCCCTCTGCATCTTTACCTGCTCTGTGTTTCAAGTTTTCTACGATCTTTAATGCATTCTCTACCGTTGCATGTGTCTTGATACCTTTGATATTGACAACAGCACCGATACCGCAGTTATCATGTTCAAATCTCGGATCATACATTCCGGTTTCTGTCTTACAGCTGCCCGCTACAGAAAAACGGTCTAATTTCTGCTCTTTCATCTTCAACTTCCTTTCTCCATCCACTCATCTGTCTTTGCCTGAAAAACAGTTGTCTTTTGTCGGATTTGTTATGTATTAATATACAACTTTCATATTCGTTTGTCTACCAGTTTTTTCTTTATATTATCTGATAATATGATAATTATATGAAGTGTATGTATATTATCTGTCTTTTTTTATTTATTTTCTCTCAAAATAATATCTATACAAACAATTCAATAGAAAAAAGATGCAAAAAAAATTCATTAATTTTTCTGCATCTTCGCATTTTTATTATTTCTATTAAATTGTGTTTAAATTGTATCTGTGTCTTTCCGCTCTTTTACCTGCAGATCTATGCTTCCATGCCTGCCAGCTCATCCATTTTTTTCTTAAACCCATGGTTAAAAATTGCGATTACACGTCCGACTCCGATCACTGCCACCACCGTTCCAATCCCGATCCCGATTCCGATCAGATGTCCCTGACAGACCAGTCCGACTGTGATCATGATACAGATGTTGAAGAGGTCAAAACAGTTTTTGGTAAATCCCACACTCTTATGTACCGTGTCTGCGATCGCCTGCATAGCTTCCGGCAAGTTGATTTGGGTATGCCTCCCCAAATACCAGAATCACTGCCGAAAACAGATTCAGAAACCTTGTGAAAATAAGACTTAACGGCAACTGCAGCAGATCCATAAGCAGTGTCAGACGGATGTCCATTTTCTGTGCGTGCATCAAAGTTTCTCCCTCTGCCTTCTGATACCGGAAATGCTGGATCAGATGCAGGATCATCTCCACAAGCACAAACAGTGTGTAGATCACCATTGTCATATTCATTGTTCTTTCCCTGATTTCTTTCGCTCATCTGTTACAATGTGTTTCAATTCCATTGTCATGGACTAATAGTTTCTTTCCCATATTTGGTCAAAGAAATCATTTCCCTCCAGTGTTTTCTCCTCACAACTATACAAAGCACCATTATCGATGTCAAGTGACAGAAGAAGCGTGGAATCATCTAAGTATGGCGTCATTTTTTCCTGCAAAAGCGGGACGACATCTTCCCTGTGTGTACATTCGTTCCAGTCCTGGTGTTCATCCTTGTCAACTGCAAATTCAACACCATAGGTGTCATCGATCACAATTCCCTTTTCATCATCCACATAAAAGGCTGCAAAATCATATTGTGCAGTCCCTTGCATTTCATAGGTTGTGCTTATCAAAAGATAGTCCAGACCATCCTTTTTCGAAAGACATATCGTTCCATTTCCTGCATGCGACAGGTGGAAGTTTCGGCTGATAAACCGCGGATGACTCTCATATTCTCCGTTTTTTGTTCCACGATATACTTTCACATAACATCCATACGAACTGTTGCTTACAACATCGTCTACCGATGCATCCGGCTCACTGCCATATCCGACTACTGAAACCAGATCTGCGATTCCATCGTGTGTGATATCTGCTGTTGTTTCAAATACAGGCACCTCATAGGCATCCTTACCCGGATAATCTGAATTATAATAGTTTCCCTCTTCCCCTAACTGACCGATATCGCCGTAGGTGGAATAGACATATCCCTGATTTTCCACGATATATTTTTCTGTCTGTGCATCAGAAGTATTTTCTGTAGTTTCAGAGATTTCTGTACCTGATTCTTTTTCTGTGTCTTCTGATATGTTTTCTAACATTTCTTCCGTATTTCCTGTTTTCAGTTTTTCCGGCATCTCTTCTGCATTTTCTGTTTTCTTCGCGTTTTCTGCTCCTTTCTCATTTTCTTCCAATACTGACGCGTTTGAAGCAGCAGAATTTTCTATTGTTTTTTTACTGCATCCAGCAAAACACTCACTTGCAAGTACAACAGTAATCATCGCCATGACTAATTTATTTTTCATTTTCCCCACCTCATAACATACTCTTTTTCGTTTGTATCTTCATCTGTTTCTTCCGCCTGAATCAAGAAATTCTCCCTCTGATAAAAGTAAATTGCATGCACATTCTTTTCGTATACACATAAACACAATTCGGTTTTTCTGCTTTTTACATAATCCAGCAGACATTTTCCAATTCCCATCGATTGTGCAGATTCTTTCACAAACAATCCCTCGATATAGCAATCATTTATTCCGATAAAACCATCTATCTGACCATTTTTTTCCTCTTCATATACATATACTTCTGCTTCCGGCAGAATCTGTTTCACCATTTCATAATTGCCGGTCCAATATTCCTTGTCTATAAAACTATGTGCCTTGATGTTTGTCTCAAGCCATATCTGCAAAACATCAGATATATCCTTTTCTTCCATTTTTCTTATCATACATTTACCCCATCTCTATTTTCGTCTTAGTGCACTGCAAAGATATCTTTTTACCCACTCCTTATCGCTCATAAAATTTCATTTTTCTGTATTGATAAAAGCCGGAAAATCCGCAATTTATACGCATTTCCGGCTCTCTGCTTACATATGCTGTCTATCATTCTTTTTGTTTCATAAACTATAGTTCATGCAGCTTCAGGCTCTCTCGTCAAATTCCACATTCTTCTTCCACTTCCAGAACCCCCATATCACAGCGCCAGCCACCACAAGCATCACTGCCGTAAATCCAATTCCTTTCGCATCCGTCGTATAGCCAAAGGACAGCCATCCCGTTTCCTCACGCACGACCGACACAGTGTTTGCTGCGATATGTCCCAGTACCGGCACATAGAAAAATCCTGTTTTTTCATACAAAAATGCAAGCAGACATCCCAAAACCGCCGCATACAGAAACTGCACCAGGTTCGCATGCACCAGTCCAAAGATCAATGCGGAACAAATAATTGCAGGGGCGACACCCAACATCAATTTTAGTCTCTGATAAACCACGCCCCTGAATAATAATTCTTCCGCGATTGGGATCAGAAAACAGGATCCAAGGAACTCATAGACTGCTGCGCCTGCAAAAAATGCCTGATTTGCAGTCTGGAACCCTTCTGATGCCTGAATTAATGATGTCATCGCAATGATATTGTTGACTGCAATTCCAAGTGCCGCTATGGACACAACAGTCACGGCAATATTGATTGCCTGCTCACTGCTAAAGCGAAACTTCTTTTTTCCGTAAACAGTATCCCGGATGTTTTGATCTGCCATATAAAATTTTAATATGACCGGAATCGTAACTGCATCACCCACAAGCTGGCGCAGCATGTAAGTCTCATCTGCACTGCCGAGAAGTATCTCCAATGCAAAATAACAGAGACTTGATACCACATAGTAAAGCCCGACCGGATAAATAATCTGCCAGATCTGGAAGCCCTTTGTCTGTTTCATCGTTTGTTTCCCTTCGTATCACGTCCCGCGGTGCGCAGACGGTTTAATGCCACTTCTTTGCCTTTTACTTCAATATTTACTATATCTTCCGCATTCAGAAGATAGATCGCCGCAAGCGCGTCCCCGGCACCTAATTTCATGCCGCGCACACCGACTGCTCCCTTTTTCTTTTCCGGGATACTGGAAATGTCGATCCGTAGGAAAAAGTCTTTTTCGGACTGCATCACGAGCGTCTCCTCAAGTGCAAGTGCCTGTACAAAGATCAGCTCATCGCCCTCATTTAATTTTGTCGCAGCCGTGGTTCGTTTTGCAACGTCAAACTCACTTCCATCCACGACTTTAAGCATAGCAGATTTTGTTCCAAACAACACCTGGGAATGGCTGATTGCCGCAAGGTTCGTGATGTAGACAAAATTTTCCTCGCTGCTGTTATAATTACTCAGGTTATCGATCGGCGTTCCCTTGTCTCGGAATTTACCGTAAGGAAGATCTAACACCTTTAACAGATGCATCTGTCCCTTATTGGTAAAAATGCAGATCTTGTCCGTATTTTTGCAGGTCAGGATATAGCGGTTTTCTGTGTTTGCCGCCTCCTTATTTCTCTCATACGTTGCGACATCCACGGTTTTTGCGTATCCAAAACGATCCATTAAGAATACAACATCCATCTCCTCGATCTTCTTCTCCTCAACGACCGCTTCCTCTAAATTATCGATCACCGTTTTCCTCGGTTTTGCGTACTCTTTCTTAAAACTCTCCAATTCTTTGATGATGACTTTCGCCATAGCCGCGCGGCTTCCCAAAATATCCTCATATTTTGCGATATTTTTCAGGGTCTCATCATGATCTTTTAAGAGTGCTTCGAGTTCGAGTCCGATTAATTTCTGCAGACGCATCTCAAGAATCGCCGTAGTCTGTCTCTCCGTAAAACGAAGTTTTGCAGCGTCTCGTTTTGACTGTTCCGATTTAAAATTGATGTTATCTGTGATACCGTCGGTTAAGCAGGCTCTCGCATCCTTCACATTTTTACTTCCGCGCAGGATCTCAATGATCAGGTCAATGACATCCGTTGCCTTGATCAGACCTTCCTGAATTTCCTTTTTGTCGCGCTCTTTTGCAAGAAGTGTCTGATATTTGCGTGTTGCAAGCTCATACTGGAAATTCACATGATGGCGGATGATCGGCACGATTCCCATAGTTTCCGGTTTTCCGTCCGCTACCGCTAACATGTTAACGCCAAAGGTATCTTCCAGTTTTGTTTTCTTGTAGAGAAGATTTTTTAAATTTTCGACATCTGCACCCTTTTTCAGCTCCAGAACGATGCGTATTCCCTCTTTTGAGGACTGGTTTGTGATATCAACGATATCGGAAGTTTTCTTTGTCTCAACAAGGCTGTAGATATCGTTTAAGAATTTTCCGATATTGGCACCGATCATGGTGTACGGGATCTCTGTGATCACAAGACGGTCTTTTCCGCCTTTTCCCTTTTCAACTTCAACTTTACCGCGGATCTTGATTTTTCCCATACCGGTTGAATAAACGGCTAACAGTTCATCCTTATTTGCAACGATACCACCAGTCGGAAAATCAGGTCCCGGAATATACTGCATCATCTGCTCGGTATTGATGTCCGGGTCTTTCATATATGCGATCACACCGTCAATGACCTCGCCAAAATTGTGCGGCGGGATACTGGTCGTCATACCGACGGCGATTCCCTCTGCACCGTTTAAAAGCAGATTTGGAACTTTGACAGGGAGCACCTCCGGCTCTTTTTCCGTCTCATCAAAGTTCGGGACAAAGTTTACGACATCTTTATCTAAGTCCGCCAAATAGGCTTCCTGTGTAATCTTCTGTAAACGCGCCTCAGTATAACGCATTGCTGCGGCGCCATCTCCCTCGATGGAACCAAAATTACCGTGTCCATCCACAAGCGGCAGTCCTTTTTTGAAATCCTGCGCCATCACGACGAGCGCATCATAGATGGAACTGTCACCGTGCGGATGATATTTACCCATCGTATCACCGACAATACGCGCACACTTACGGTACGGCTTGTCATAGCGGATGCCAAGTTCATACATATCATAAAGCGTTCTTCGCTGCACCGGTTTTAAACCGTCCCTCACGTCCGGAAGTGCACGCGCGATGATAACGCTCATGGCATAATCAATATAAGATTTCTGCATCAGTTCCGAATACTCGGTGCGGATAATCTGTTCTTCCTGATTCATATCATACTCCATTTCTGTCCGTTTTTCAGGGCATCACAAGTCAGCTGGCACTGCTCACTTCCCGCCCACATGTTACTGTCTGCTCCCTGCCAGTCGTTCCAGTAACACCCACATCTCTATCAGATATCAAGTGCTGCGTCTTTTGCATGTTCATAAATAAACATCTTGCGCGGCGGCACATCATTTCCCATCAAAAGTTCCGTGATATCGGACGCCATACGTCCATCTTCGATCTCGATGCGTTTTAAGATCCTCGTTTCCGGGTTCAAGGTCGTCTCCCAGAGCTGCTCCGCATCCATCTCACCGAGACCTTTATATCGCTGCAGAGTAAAATTGCTCTTATGGTTCCTGCGGTAACGTTCCAATGCCGCATCGTCGTAAAGGTACTCTTCCTCGCCCTTAGACGGGATGGCTTTGTATAACGGCGGCATCGCCACATAGACATGTCCCTCATAGATCAATTCCGGCATGAAACGATAAAACAGTGTCAGAAGCAGTGTGGAAATATGTGCTCCATCGACGTCGGCATCTGCCATGATGATGATCTTGTCATAGCGCAGTTTGGTAATGTCAAAATCATTGCCGTATCCTTCGGAAAAACCACATCCAAATGCATTGATCATCGTCTTGATCTCTGCATTTGCAAGCACCTTGTCAATACTTGCTTTCTCAACATTTAAAATCTTACCACGGATCGGCAGGATTGCCTGAAAATTACGGTCACGCGCCGTCTTTGCAGAACCTCCCGCGGAATCTCCCTCGACGATAAATATCTCACAGATCGACGCGTCCCTGCTCTCACAGTTGGCAAGCTTTCCGTTGGAATCAAAAGAGAATTTCTGTTTTGTCAGAAGATTCGTCTTCGCGCGCTCCTCGGTCTTGCGGATCTTTGCCGCTTTCTCCGCGCAGGAGATCACGGTCTTTAATACCTCTAAATTTTTGTCAAAATAAAGCTGTATCTCATCCCCGGTCACTTTTGCCGTGACACGCGCTGCATCCTGATTGTCCAGTTTCGTCTTGGTCTGTCCCTCAAAACGTGGATCCGGGTGTTTGATGGAAACGATCGCCGTCATACCATTACGGACATCCGCTCCCGTAAAATTAGAATCCTTTTCCTTTAAAATGCCAAGTTCTCTCGCATAGGAATTGATGACTGTGGTAAACACCGTCTTAAATCCCGTGATATGCGTACCACCCTCCGCATTAAAAATATTGTTGCAGAATCCTAAAATATTCTCATGGAACTCATTGGTATACTGGAATGCTGCCTCAACCGTGATTCCGTCCTGCTCGCCCTTAAAATACACCACATCGTGAAGCACCTCGTTCTTTTTGTTCAGATCCTTGACAAAACCAATGATACCCTCTTCCTCATGATATACAATATGTTCCACTTCCGGTCCACGTTTATCCTCATAAATAATCGTCAGTGCCGGGTTCAAGTATGCCGTCTCATGCATACGGCTTTTTACTTCGTCCTCTTTGAATCTGGTCTTTTCAAAAATCTCAGGATCCGGAAGAAAATTGACCTTCGTACCGGTTTTTTTCGTTTTTCCAATGGTCGGAAGAAGCCCGTTTTCCAGTTCCACCACCGGAATACCACGCTCATAACCATCGTGATGAATGTAACCATCCCTGCTGATCCATACATCCATATGTGTCGACAATGCATTTACAACAGACGAACCTACTCCATGCAGTCCTCCACTGGTCTTATAAGCGGAATCATCAAACTTTCCTCCTGCATGCAGCGTCGTATAAACAATACGCGCAGCTGAAACTCCCTTTGCATGCATGCCGACCGGAACGCCTCGTCCGTTATCCTCAACGGTACAGGAACCATCCGCTTCTAATGTTACACAGATCGTATCGCAGGCTCCCGCAAGATGTTCATCCACTGCATTGTCCACAATCTCGTAGATCAGGTGATTCAATCCTTTGCGCGAAACACTTCCGATATACATTCCCGGTCTTTTTCTTACCGCCTCAAGCCCTTCGAGAACGGAAATACTGCTCTCGTCATAGCCGCCTGTCTTTGCCATTTCTTTTTTCCCTTTCCTGCTAAATCTATTACTTTTATACTGAATTGCTATCTCTGATCCGTATCCTGACGTCTTGCATACTGCATATGCGAAATAACCATCAGCGCAAGTTTAAATGTCATCGCATCGTCAAATTTACGGATATCAAGCCCGATGATCTTTTCCAAACGCTCCAGACGGTACACCAGGGTATTTCTGTGCACATAAAGCTGTCTGGCAGTCTCTGAAATGTTCAGGTTGTTTTCAAAGAACTTCTGTATCGTTGTCGTTGTTTCCTCATTAAAAATATCCGGGATCTCATCGCCGAACACCTCATGGATGAACATCTCACAGAGACTCATCGGAAGCTGGTAGATCAGACGCCCGATACCAAGATAACGATATGCGATCGTCTCTTTTTCTGCATAGAAAATCTTTCCAACCTCAAGCGCCATCTTTGCCTCCTGATAGGATTTTGCAATATCCGGCAGATTATTCACCTGATTACCGTAACCGACCCTCACGCGCACCATTGCCTCGGTATGCATATTGTCCACGATCATATCGGCCAATTTCTGTAATTCATCTTCACTCTTAATGTCGCGCACGTCCTTAATCAGGACGATGCTCTGCTCGTCCACTTCGGTCACATAATCGCGCATCTTGGTTGCAAAGAGATTTTTCACAAGTTCCACTGCGGTGGAATCCTTTTTATCTTCTAAATCGATCACAAAGACCACGCGCTCCGCCTGCTCGATGTGAAGTTTCTGTGCCTTATTGTACATATCTACGACCAACATATTTCCAAGCAGAATATTCTGCATGAAATTGTTGCGGTCGAACTGCTCCATGTAGGCTGCTGCAAGGTTTCTGATCTGGCAGACCGCTAAGCGCCCCACCATATATGCATCCTCTGCCTGTGATTTAGTCAGCAGAATGTATTCCACCTCGCCATCCACGATCACCTTAAAAAAATGATATCCTGAGAGCATCTGGCTCTCAGCCATGGAATCTGCAAAAGATGTGATTGCACCTTCTAAATCTCCCTCCGGCTCAAATGTTGCTGCAACCGGCTTTCCTTTTTCCGTGTAAAGTGCAAGATCAATTCTCGATATATCCTTTATCTCATCAAGTGCTGTCTGTATTTTATGGTTTGAAATCATAATCTATTTCCTTTCCGATATCTCCCCTTCGTCTGGTTCCATCCATCATACGGTCTGCAATTTTATCCTTACTGACGAACAAAAACTGGGTACATCACTGTACCCAGTTTTATTTTAAATGATGTTCTGTTTAATTTTACCGAATTAGTTGGTAATTGTCAATTCTGTTTCTTTGTCGAAAACATGAATCTTCTCAGGATCAATAGCAAGTTTGATGTGATCTCCCATACGTGCTGTTGTTCTGGAATCAACTTTTGCAGTCATGCTTGTGCCTGCTACTTTGAAGTATAATAATACCTCAGAACCTAATAACTCGTATCCTGTTACATCAGCCTCGAATGCGCAATCTTGGTGTGCTTCGATCTCAATCTCGGAATCTCCGATATCCTCTGGTCTGATACCCATAACAACTGTCTTTCCGTTGCATCCTGCATCTGCAAGTTTCTTTGCTTTTGCTGGTGGTAATACGATTGTTGTGTTATCGAATGTAAGAGAAACTTTGTCTCCCTCAACTTTACATTTTGTATCGATGAAGTTCATCTGCGGAGAACCAATGAATCCTGCAACGAATAAGTTGTTCGGCTCATTGTATAATTTCTGCGGAGAATCAACCTGCATGATAACACCATCTTTTAATACAACGATTCTGGTACCAAGTGTCATAGCCTCGGTCTGATCATGTGTTACATAGATGATAGTTGCTTTTAATCTGTTATGTAAAGAAGCGATCTC
>ERZ791744.1347-NODE-1347-length-16733-cov-5.584483_pt1 | contig 16733 bp, 14 predicted proteins | sample MGYA00510039_ERZ791744 | MGnify/ENA primary metagenome ERZ791744 (study PRJEB30046, sample SAMN00791969) | human gut metagenome | study: EMG produced TPA metagenomics assembly of the A metagenome-wide association study of gut microbiota in type 2... | reverse complement strand
CAGCGTGGACAAGCCGGTCTGGGAAGAAATCGCAAACGGTCACTTCGTGTATGGCAACCAGCGTGAGCTGGAAGGCTACCGCAAGGAGTATGAAAGCCAGCTGTAAGCTGAACCGCTTTCCTGTATTTTAACACAATGACCCCGCCGCGCTGGGAGCTTTCCCGCGCGGCGGGGTTTTGTGCTGTCAGGGAGCAAAAAACAGAACCGGACGCTTCAAAAACGTCCGGTTCTGCTTTTGCGATTGGTTATTGGTCCACTCGATCAGGCCTGAGCGGCTGCGTCAAATGCGGCAGCAAACGCATCGTACTGTTCGGTGGTGTAGGCTTCCTCGCTGGTCTCCCAGTTCACAGCCTTGTAGTTGCAGGGACCATACATTGCGTTGATCTTGCTGTACTCGTTGACGTGAGTCAGGCACCAGGTGATATCGTAGACGGTGGGGAAAATCAGGTTCTCGTCCAGGAAGTAGGCCTCGGCCTTGGCAAATGCTGCGTAGCGTGCATCGGTGTCGTCAACAATGGCACGGGCCTCGTTCACCAGATCGGTGAACTTCTCATAGGCAGCCACCAGCTCGGTCTGGTAGCTGGCGGGACCATTGTTCACAATGCCTGCAATGTTGGTCATGTTGCAGCTGTAGTAAGCGTTTTCATCGTGAATGATGATCTGGGTCAGGAAGTTGATGGGATCACCGAAGTCAGCGCCCCAGCCCATGTGGGTGAAGCTCTGCAGCTTGGGAGCCACGACTTCCTTCATGGTGGAGGACACGAAGGTGTTGACATCCAGCACGATGAAGTCATCGCCGAAGCTGTCGGTGAAGCACTGCTTCAGGACGGTGGCGTGGTCCAGAGCGGAGGTGGAGCCGGCCAGAACGTAGTAGGAGCAGTGGACAGGGAAGGTGACACCAATGGCGCTCAGCTCTTCCATGGCCTGCTTCTTCAGCTCGGTGATGTCGCCGTTGTTGGCGCGCAGACGCTTCATGGTCTTGCCATCGTAAGCCTCGCCGTCCAGACCCATCTCCTTGGCCACCAGGTTGGTGTAGTCGGTGCCATCAGAGGTGTAGCACAGGCCCTTCATGGTGAAGAAATCGTTCTCGCACTTCAGGGGATTGATGGGGTTGTAACGGGCGAAGAACTTGTTCAGCACCATGCCCTTGGAGAAGCACTGACGGAACGCCTTGTTGGCAATGGCCTTGTTCCAGTTCTCATCGGGGGTGCCATCGGTGTTCATTTTGTCGTAGTTGAAGATGAAGCAGTAGCTGAACTTCTTGGCACGCTTCTCACACAGCTGCTGATTGTACTCGTTGGAGGGATCGGACTGAATGGTGGTGATGCTGCTCTCGCCCAGATCCACCTCGTCCAGCTCGCGGTTCTGATACAGCTGCAGGCTGATGGCACCGTCGCTGATCATGGTGACAGTGAAACGCTCAAAGCGGCTGACGTTGGCAGCATCGTAGTAGTTGGGGTTGGGGATGTAGCTCTTGGTGTTGCCCTGGATGTACTCCTCCACCATATAGGGTCCGTTGTACCACATGGTGGTGTTGTCGCAGCCACGGAAGCCATCGATACCCAGCTCCTCGATCAGAGCGGGAGCCACGGGGTAGAAGCTGGTGTAGGCAGCAACGGTATCAAAGTAGGGGCAGGCGTTGGGGCAGGTGAACACCAGAGTGTAATCATCCGGAGCTTCGATGCCCACACCGGCAGCCAGCATGTCCTCATAGGTCATGTCAGCGGCAGCGTCACCGGCTTCCTTGGTCAGCTGGTAGTACTCGTAAGCACCCACAATGGTGTCGTTGGGCATGGAGGTGTTGTTGGCCTCGTTCTTGATGGCGTTCATCACCCATTCAAAGCCAACCAGGAAGTCCTTGCTGGTCAGGTGAGCCTTCACCTCACCGTTGCAATCCACCCAGTCCACGTCGTCCCGCAGGTGGAAGGTCCAGACGGTGGCATCCTCATTGTGCTCCCAGCTGGAAGCGATGGCGGGCACCACCTTGCCGTAGCAGTCAAAGCTCAGCAGGCCGTCCCACAGGTTGGTGACCACGTTGGCATCCTCAGCCCTCTGGCTGTACAGCATGTTCCAGCTTTCCAGCTCACGGTTGCCGCTCTCAAAGGAGATGAACTCCTTCAGGGGGGTAGCGCCGGTGGAGTTGGGGGCAGCAGCACCGCTGGCGGCAGCGCCATTGCCGGTGTTGTTGGACTTTTCGCCGCAGGCTGCCAGCAGGCTGCGGCACCCACAGCACCTGCACCCTTCAGGAAGGTGCGGCGATCAAAATTGAAGCTCATTGGATGATCCTCCCAGATCTTGCGCGGACAGAGCCGCGCGTTTTTCCTTTTCCTAAATGCAGTGAGGCTGTCTGCCTTTCCAAAAAGTGCACAGGAAAGACAAAAGTCGCACCACTGTATATTTTAGCACTTTACTGAAAAGAAGTCAATCCGCCACAGCATAGAATTGGAAACAAAACGGTGACAAACACTTTCATGGAAAAAGAATATGGAAAAAATTACTATAAAATGGAAAGAACTGTATATCTGTGAAGAACAGGCAAAAGAGAGAAACTGTTCACGCTGTGCGCACAAAACAGCTATCTTTTTTCACAAAAACATGATACAATAAAGTGTATCTGTATCAATAAGGAGCGCACCATGAAGAAACTGACCTCGATGTACAAACGCTACATGTTCCACCCCGTTTTATATAAGACCGTGACCCGCACCTCCATTGTGGCCGTGCTGATGCTGCTGTGGCAGCGCTATGTCAGCGATGGCACGTTTACCATCTGGGAGGCCCCGGGCTTTCTGTGCGGCGTGGTGCTGCTCATCTGGGCCTGGGTGGACTACCTGCGGCTGGATGGCGTGACCATCCACCATCTGCTGGAGGAATTCAAGGGGATGGGCAAGCGGCAGAAAAAGATCCACTCCACCCGCTCCATCATCGACTATGCCGATGAGAAGATCGTCTCCTTTGAGGAGCTGGAACCCGAGGAGCGCACCTATTGCAGCCTGCTCTCCAATCTGGTGCTGGGCCTGCCGCTGGTCGCTGCTGCGCTGATCGCCAGCGTGCTGTAAGGGGGCCGCGGCATGGAACAAGAGCACAAGCAGCTGGTCATCGGCATTCTGGCCCATGTGGACAGCGGCAAGACCACCCTTTCCGAAGCCCTGCTCTACGGCACCGGCACCATCCGCAAGTTGGGCCGGGTGGACCATAAGGATGCCTTTCTGGACACCGACGCGCTGGAAAAGGCACGCGGCATTACCATTTTCTCCAAGCAGGCCCTCTTCACGGCGGGCGATACCGATTTTACCCTGCTGGACACCCCGGGCCATGTGGATTTTTCCACGGAGACCGAGCGGACACTGCAGGTGCTGGATTATGCGGTGCTGGTCATCAGCGGCACCGACGGCGTGCAGAGCCATACCGAGACGCTCTGGCGGCTGCTGCGGCGGTACCGCATCCCCACCTTTGTGTTCGTGAACAAGATGGACCTGCCCGGCCCGGGCAGGGAAGCGCTTCTGACCCAGCTGAACCGTCGGCTGGGGGATGGCTTTGTGGATTTTGGGGCAGAGCAGGCCGACCGGGACGAGGCGCTGGCTCTCTGCGATGAGCGGCTGATGGAGACGATGCTGGACCGGGGAATCCTGACCGATACCGACCTCATCCCCGCCATTGCCCGGCGGCATGTGTTTCCCTGCTGGTTTGGCTCAGCCCTGAAGCTGCAGGGTGTGGATGCGCTGGTGGAGGGCCTGGACCGCTATACCCGCCCGGCCCCTGCGCTGGAAGCCTTCGGGGCCAAAGTGTTCAAGGTGAGCCAGGATGAGCAGGGAAACCGCCTGACCTGGCTGCGGGTGACCGGCGGCGCGCTCAAGGTGAAAGCCCAGCTCACCGGAGAGGTCGACGGGGAGCTATGGGCCGAAAAGGCCAACCAGCTGCGGCTCTACTCCGGTGCAAAGTTCACGCTGGCGGAGCGCATCGGGCCCGGCCAGGTGTGCGCCGTTACCGGCCTGACCAAAGCCCGCCCCGGCGAGGGTCTGGGAGCGGAACGGGACAGCGACCTGCCGGTGCTGGAGCCGGTACTGAGCTATCAGGTGTTGCTGCCAGAGGGCGCGGATGTGCACGCCGCGTTGGGAAAGCTCCATCGACTGGAAGAGGAGGAGCCCCAGCTCCATGTGGTCTGGAACGAGACCCTGGGCGAGATCCATGTCCAGCTGATGGGCGAGATCCAGCTGGAGGTGCTGAAAAGCCTGCTGGCCGAGCGGTACGGGCTGGAGGTCAGCTTCGGCCCCGGCGGCATCCTGTATAAGGAGACCATCACCGAAGCCATGGAGGGCGTGGGCCACTACGAGCCCCTGCGCCACTATGCGGAAGTCCACCTCAAGCTGGAGCCGCTGCCCCGGGGCAGCGGAATGCAGTTTGCCACCGACTGCCGGGAAGAGGTGCTGGACAAGAACTGGCAGCGGCTGGTGCTGACGCATCTTGAGGAAAAGCAGCATCTGGGCGTGCTCATCGGGGCACCCCTGACCGATGTAAAGATCACCCTCATTGCGGGCCGCGCCCACCTCAAGCACACCGAGGGCGGCGACTTCCGGCAGGCGACCTACCGCGCCGTCCGGCAGGGCCTGATGATGGCAGACCAGATCCACAAGACCCAGCTGCTGGAGCCGTGGTATGCCTTCCGGCTGGAGCTGCCCTCTGACAACGTGGGGCGCGCCATGAACGATATCCAGAACATGGGCGGCAGCTTTGACCCGCCCGAGACCGGAGCCGACGGGGATACCACCCTGCTCACCGGCACGGCACCGGCCTCCACCATGCGCAGCTACCCCATGGAGGTGGTGGGCTATACCCGGGGCAGGGGACACCTGACCCTGACGCTGGACGGCTACCGTCCCTGCCACAATGCAGCAGAGGTCATCGAGGCCGCGGGCTATGAGCCGGAACACGACCTCGACAACCCGGCGGATTCGGTGTTCTGCGCCCACGGGGCCGGATTTGTGGTGCCCTGGGAACAGGTGCGCAGCCACATGCATGTAGACAGCGGCTGGGGCAGGACTGCAAAGACCGAGGAAACGGTGCAGGCCCGTCCCCGCCGGATGGCCGCCTACCGCGCCACCCTGGAAGAGGATGCTGAGCTGCTGAAGATCTTTGAACAGACCTATGGGCCCATCAAGCGGGACCCGCTGGCGGCGTTCCGCCCCACCCAGAAGCGGGAACGCCCCGATTTCAACGCCGAGCAGTGGGAGATCCAGCCCGAATACCTGCTGGTGGACGGCTATAATATCATCTTTGCATGGGACGAGCTGAACGCACTCTCCAAAGAGAGCCTGGAAGCGGCCCGCCACAGGCTGATGGACATCCTCTGCAACTATCAGGGCTTCAAAAAGTGCGTGCTCATCCTTGTGTTTGATGCCTACCGTGTGCCGGGCAGCCCCGGCAGCATTGAGCAGTACCACAATATCCATGTGGTCTACACCCGGGAAGCCGAGACCGCCGATATGTTCATCGAGCGTGTCACCCATGAGATCGGCAAGGGCCGCCGCGTCCGCGTGGCTACCTCCGATGGCATGGAGCAGGTCATTATCCTGGGCCATGGTGCCCTCCGTGTCTCTGCCCGCATGTTCCATGAAGAGGTGCAGGAGGCGGAGAAGGAGATCCGGAGGTATTTGCAGGGTTAAACCCCACCGTCATCCCTGCGGGATGCCACCGCCCCTAATAGGTGCGGCCTTGGCAAAGAGGGCGAGCTTTACGAAATGCCAAGGGCCCCCCCTACTAGTGGGGGCTGTCGCCGCAGGCGACTGGGGGGTTCGCCCCAACAGCTCCTCCCTGTTTCCGCCACTGGCGGCGGTCGTCGTTGTTGCCCTAATAGGTGCGGCCTTGGCAAAGAGGGCGAGCTTTACGAAATGCCAAGGGCCCCCCTACTAGTGGGGGCTGTCGCCGCAGGCGACTGGGGGGTTGAGCCGCAAGCCCGACTGAGAGGTTGTATGAAAGGGAGCGTGATAAAATGACAACAACTTCCGATTTTGTCTGGCAGGCCATCCGGCCCCGCCCCCGGGATGCGCATAAGGGGACCTTTGGTTCCGTGCTGGCGGTGGCGGGCAGTGCGTCCTATCGGGGCGCGGCGGCGCTGGCCGTGGAAGGTGCCCTGCGCACCGGAGCCGGCATCGTTACGCTGGCAAGTGTGGAGCCGGTGCTGGCGGCGGTGGCCGCACGCCTGCCCGAGTGCTGCCTCTGCCCCTGCGAGGCGGGCGCAGAGGGCGGCATCTCGCCCCAAAATATTGAGCGCATCCGGCGGCAGAAGGCCTCTGTCCTGCTGGCGGGCCCCGGGCTGGGCTATACGGCCCAGAGCGCGGCCCGTGCCGCCGAGACCCGGGCGCTGGTGAAAACGCTCCTGCCCGGCTTTTCCGGCAGTGCGGTGCTGGATGCGGACGGATTGAACGCCGCCGCTGACCTGCTCCAAACGGAAAAAATGCCTCACCCTCAGGGAGAACTGATCTTAACGCCCCACCCCGGCGAGATGGCCCGGCTGATCGGACACTCTGCGGCAGAGATCAATGCGGACCGGGAAGGCATGGCGCTGCGCTATGCGAAAGTATGGAATGCTGTGGTGGTGCTGAAGGGGGCGCACACCGTCATTGCAGGGCCGGATGGCCGTTGCGCGGTCAATCCCACCGGCAACCCGGGGCTTTCCCGGGGCGGCAGCGGGGATGTGCTGGCGGGCATGACCAGCGCCCTGCTGGCCTGCGGACTGTCTGCCTTTGAGGCCGCTGCCTGTGCCGTTTATCTCCATGGTGCAGCTGCCGACCGTGCCGCTGCCCTGCACGGGGAAACCGGGATGCTCCCGCATGATCTGCTGGATGCACTGGGGACCCTGTTTGCCGAAAACGGGCGCTGAGCAAGGGGACGATCCCATCAAAAAAGAAACGCTTCCTTTCCTCTGGATTTGTGTTATACTGGAGCTATCCAAAACACAACGATCTGCCGGAAAGGAAGCGTTTCTTTTATGGTTCCTGCACTGGAAAAAATCATTGCCGAGAGCGACCGCATCGTCTTTTTTGGCGGCGCGGGGGTCTCCACCGAAAGCGGCATCCCCGATTTCCGCAGCGTGGACGGCCTGTACCACCAGAAGTACGATTACCCGCCCGAGACCATCCTGAGCCATACCTTCTGGGAGGAGAACCCCGAGGAGTTCTACCGGTTCTACCGGGATAAGCTCATTGTGAAGGGGGCAAAGCCCAACGCTGCCCACCTGCGGCTGGTAAAGCTGGAGCGGGAGGGCAGGCTGAAAGCCATCGTCACCCAGAACATCGACGGCCTGCATCAGGCGGCGGGGTCCAAGACCGTTTACGAGCTCCACGGCAGCACCCTGCGCAACTACTGCGTGAAGTGCGGCGCGTTTTACGATGTGGACTTCATTGCCAACAGCACCGGCGTGCCCCGCTGCCCCAAGTGCGGCGGCATCGTCAAGCCGGATGTCGTCCTGTATGAGGAAGGGTTGGACGAGGAAGTGCTCTCCGGGGCCGTGTCTGCCATCCGCAAGGCGGATACCCTCATCATCGGCGGCACCAGTCTGGTGGTCTACCCGGCGGCGGGGCTCATCCGGTACTTCCGGGGCCGCCATCTGGTGGTCATCAATATGCAGCCCACCGGGGCCGATGCACAGGCCGACTTGTGCATTGCCAAGCCCATCGGTCAGGTGCTGAGCGAGGACGTATTGTTGGAGGACTGAGATGAAAGCTGCCATTCTGGAAAGCTATGTCATGGAGGAAGGCGACCTCGACTGGTCGGGGGTAAAGGCGCTGGTGCCCGATACCACCAGCTATGTCCGCACGGCCTACGAGGAGATCGCCCCCCGCATTGGAGATGCGGACATCGTTCTGCTGAACAAGTGCCGCATGGATGAGGAGATCTTACAGCAGTGCCCGAACCTGAAATGGGTGGGCATCATCGCTACGGGCACCGACAACCTGGATCTGGAAGCCTGCCGCCGCCACGGCGTTGCAGTGGCCAATGTGCCGGGCTATTCTACCTACAGCGTGGCCCAGATGACCTTCAGCCTGCTGCTGGCCATCTGCCAGTGCGCGGAGCGCTACAACCGTGCCGTCAAGCAGGGATGCTGGCAGCTGGATATCCCGGAGAGCATCGGCCTGCTGCCCCAGATGGAGCTCTACGGCAAGACCTATGGCGTTTACGGCTATGGCAGCATTGGGCGGCAGTCGGCCCGCATTGCCAGAGCCTTTGGCATGGAGGTGCTGGTCTGCACCCGCACCGTCCGGCCCGAATACGACGCTGACGGTGTGGAGTTTGTGGATTATGATACCCTGCTGAGGCGGTGCGATATCCTCAGCCTGCACTGCCCGGCCACACCCCAGACCCGGGGCCTTGTCAACGCGGCGGCGCTGGCGAAGATGAAGCCCGGGGCCATTCTGCTCAACACGGCCCGGGGCGCGCTGGTGGATGAGGAGGCCGTGGCAGCGGCCCTCCACAGCGGTCAGCTGGGCTTTTACGGGGCCGATGCCTTTGTCACCGAGCCTCTGCCTCAGGAAAGCCCCCTGCGGGCAGAACCCCACGCTATCCTCACACCGCACATTGCGTGGACGACCCGGGAGGCTTTGCAGAACCTGATGGACATTACCACCCGGAACCTGCGCACCTGGCTGGAAGGAAACGGCGAGCACATCGTCAACAGATAAAAAGGAGAGATGAATCATGCAGGCAACCATTCACAACGAATTTCTGACCCTGACCGTGGATACCCATGGTGCCGAAGCAGTCAGCCTGAAAAATGCCGCCGGGCAGGAGATGCTCTGGCAGGCCGACCCGGCTGTCTGGAAGCGCCATGCCCCCATCCTTTTCCCCTGGACGGGCAAGCTGACCGGCGGGGCCTTTACCCATAAGGGCAAGACCTACCCCGGCGGTCAGCACGGCTTTGCCCGGGACGTGGAGCACACCCTGCTCTGCGCCGAGGGCGACACCATCCGGCTGGAGCTGCGCTCGGATGAAAAGAGCAAGGCAGAGCGCTTCCCGTTTGATTTTGTCCTGACCAGCACCTTCCGGCTGGAGGGCAGGACGGTGCACCACACCCTGACCGTCACCAACCCCGCCGATGCCGCCGAGGAGCTGCAGTTCGGCATCGGCTATCACCCGGCGTTCCGCATCCCCTTTGATGACCAGCACACCACCACCGATTACGAGTTCCGCTTCGACCAGCCGGAGAGCCCGATGATCCTGGACGCTTACCCCAACGGTCTGCTGACCGGAAAGTGCGGCTACCGGTGGAAGAACGAGCAGAGCATCCCCCTGACAGACGATCTGTTTGAGAACGACAGCTTCTGCATGGCTGGTCTGCGCAGCCGCACGCTGGGCATCTACGAAAAGGACACCGGCAAGGGGATCGTCTGCAATGTGGAGGGCTACCCCTACACCCTCATCTGGTCGGCTCCGGCAAAGCCTGTGCGCTTTGTCTGCATTGAGCCGTGGCACTCCCTGCCCGGTGCCCAGACCGATACCCAGGAGTGGAGCCAGCGCGCCGCTGCCGCCTGCCTTGCCCCCGGCCAGACCTGGGAGACCACCCTCAGCACAACGTTTGAGCGCTGAAGCAAAGTTTGGCAAAGAAATGCAGGAACCCCTTGACAGAGGGGACTGCATTCTGATTTAATTAGAATCGATAAAAGGGAGTAAAGGGCATCCCGCAGGGCCTGCGGGGTGCTGCATGGCAGCGTCATCACGGCAGAAATGCCCGATGTCATGTGTTCGCTTGAGACTTTTGTCACAGACAGAGTGCTGTGGCAGGGGTCTCTTTTTTCTTGCCCGGCACCGGAACATAAGGAGGAAAAATAAATATGGATCTTCTGAACACATTCGCCAGTCTCTTTTCCAATTTTGGGAATCTGACCTGGCAGATGGTGGTGATGTGGGGCATCGGTGCGCTGCTCATCTACCTTGCCATCGCCAAAAAGATGGAGCCGAGCCTGCTGCTGCCTATGGGCTTTGGTGCCATTCTGGTCAACCTGCCCCTCTCGGGTGCCATCACGCAGGGGGATACGGTGGGCCCTATCTCTGCATTGTTTGAAGCGGGCATGTCCAACGAGCTGTTCCCGTTGCTGCTCTTCATCGGCATCGGTGCCATGATCGATTTTGGCCCGCTGCTGGAAAAGCCGTGGCTGATGCTCTTTGGCGCGGCGGCCCAGTTCGGCATCTTCTTTACCCTGTTTCTGGCGGGCTTCTTCTTTGACCTGAAGGATGCTGCCTCCATCGCTGTCATCGGTGCGGCAGACGGCCCCACCGCCATTTTCGTGGCCAACACGCTCAACTCCCAGTACCTCGGTGCCATCATGGTGGCGGCCTACAGCTACATGGCACTGGTGCCCATCGTGCAGCCGCCCGTGATCCGGCTGCTGACCACGCAGAAGGAGCGCCGCATTCGGATGTCCTATGAAAAGGGCAGTGTTTCCCAGCTGACCAAGATCCTGTTCCCCATCGTGGTCACGATCATTGCAGGCATGGTGGCTCCGGCCAGTGTGGCGCTGGTGGGCTTTTTGATGTTCGGCAACCTGCTGCGGGAGTGCGGGGTGCTGAATGCGTTGAGCGAAACCGCCCAGAATGTGCTGGCAAACCTTATCACCATCGTGCTGGGCCTGACCGTTGCCGGGCAGATGACCGCCGACAAGTTCGTGCGGCCCGACACCCTGCTCATCCTTGCACTGGGTCTGGTGGCCTTCGTCTTTGATACGGCAGGCGGCGTACTGTTTGCAAAGCTGCTGAACCTTTTCCGGCCGGAGGGCAAAAAGCTGAATCCCATGATCGGCGCGGCCGGCATCTCGGCCTTCCCCATGAGTGGCCGTGTGGTCAACAAGATGGGCCTGGAAGAGGACAACCAGAATTTCCTGCTGATGTATTCCATCAGCGTCAATGTTTCGGGACAGATCGCGTCCGTCATTGCAGGCGGCCTGATCCTGACCCTGATGGCTTAACGGAGGTGATCGCATGCTTCATCTTACTTCGTGGATGACCACGCTGCCGATGATGCTGATCGGGATGGTCGGCATCATCCTTGTCATCGGCATCATTGTTCTGGCAGTGATGCTGCTCAACCGGCTGACGGGCCGGAAATAAAAGAAAAAGGCGATGCAGCTGTTCAAAACTGCATCGCCTTTTTGCTTGTGTAAGATTACAGAGTCTGGATGGCGGCCTTGATGCGCTGGGCGGCGACCTTGGTCTTTTCGGCATCGCCGAAGGCGGTCAGGCGGAAGTAGCCCTCGCCGCACTCACCAAATCCGACACCCGGGGTGCCGACCACGCCGCAGTTCTCCAGCAGCCAGTCGAAGAACTCCCAGCTCTTCATATTGCCGGGGCAGCGCAGCCAGATGTAGGGGCTGTTCTTGCCGCCGCAGTACCACACGCCGCACTCGTCCAGCGCGTCAGCAATGACCTTGGCGTTCTGGCGGTAGTAATCGAGGTTGGCCTGGATCTCAGCCATGCCGCTCTCGGTGAACACGGCGGCAGCAGCGCGCTGAACGACGTAGGGCACGCCGTTGAACTTGGTGGTCTGGCGGCGCAGCCACAGCTTGTTCAGGTTCATGCCCTCGCGCTCCAGCTCGTGGGGCACGATGGTGTAGCCGCAGCGGGTGCCGGTGAAGCCAGCGATCTTGGAGAAGGAGCAGATCTCAATGGCGCACTCGCGGGCACCCTCCACCTCAAAGATGCTGCGTGCCAGAGCGGGATCGGTGATGAAGCACTCGTAGGCGGCATCGTACAGGATAACGGCGTTGTTCTTTCTGGCGTAGTCCACCCAGGCCTTGAGCTGCTCGCGGGTGTAGGCGGCACCGGTGGGGTTGTTGGGGCTGCAGATGTAGATGATGTCAGCCTTCACGCTGCCATCGGGCATCCCCAGGAAGCCGTTCTCCTGGCTGGTGCGGCCGTAAATGATCTTGCGGCCGTCGGTCACGTTGTCGTCCACATAGGTGGGGTAAACGGGATCCGGGACCAGAACGGTGTTGTCCACATCAAACAGGCCCAGCACGTTGGCCAGGTCGCTCTTGGCACCGTCGGAGATAAAGATCTCGTCCTCAGCCAGCTGGGTGCCGCGGCCTGCGTAGTAGCCCTGAATGGCCTGCTTCAGGAACGGATAGCCCTGCTCGGGGCCGTAGCCGTGGAAGCCCTCCTTGGTGCCCATCTCAGTGGCGGCATCCTGCATGGCGGTGACCACGCACTTTGCCAGAGGCTGGGTCACATCGCCGATGCCCAGGCGGATGATCTCCTTTTCGGGGTGTGCTTCCTGATAGGCGGCCACCTTGTGGGCAATGTCCACGAACAGGTAGCTTGCCTTCAGCTCGCCGTAATGGTGATTCATTTTCATAAGTTGTTCCCTCACTTTATAAGATTGCCCGCCCTCTCAGGCCGCTTCGCGTCCAGCTCTCCCAAAGGGAGAGCCGATGCAGCGTCTACGCCAGCAGAAGCTGACCGTTGAGCCGCAATTGCCTCTCCCTTTGGGAGAGGTGGCATTGCAAAGCAATGACGGAGAGGGCGAGGATGTTAAACTTCCGCAACTCCCTCGTACACCGTGACAGCGCTGCCGGTCATCAGCAGCTGCCTGCCCGGCAGCACCCGGATGACCAGCTCACCGCCGCGCAGCTGCACATGGACATCCTGCCCGGCGGGGCAGATGCCCAGCTCGGTCAGAGCCGCCACGGTGGCACAGGTGCCGGTGCCGCAGGCCCAGGTCTCGCCGCTGCCGCGTTCCCACACCCGCATCTTCAGGTGGGCGGCATCCACCACCTGCACGAACTCGGTGTTGATGCGCTCCGGGAAGTTGGCGTGATGCTCGAACGCCGGGCCGATGGCTTCCAGCTTCAGGCTGTCCACATCCTCCACTACGGTCACGCAGTGGGGGTTGCCCACGCTGATGCAGGTCACCTTCCACACTTTTCCCTCTACGGTGAGCGGCTGATCCACCAGCGGGCCTTCGCCCATGTGGATGGCCGGCAGGTCGGCCGGCAGGGTGCTGTAAGCGCCCATCTCCACCTGCCACAGCTGTGCGCCCTGCCGGGTGATGCGCTTGACACCGCTGTTGGTGTCGATGGTCAGGACAGGCTTTTCCACCCCGTGGGTGTAGAGCCACTCGGCCACACAGCGCACGCCGTTGCCGCACATCTGGGCCTCGCTGCCGTCCGCGTTGAAAATGCGCATCCGGCCATCGGCCCCGGGGGTCACAGGGGCGCAGATGCAGATGATGCCGTCCGCACCCACGGAAAAATGCCGGGCAGAGAGCCGCTGTGCAAGCGCGGCAATGTCTGCGGGCACACCGGATGCACGGCAGTCCAGATAGATGTAATCATTGGCACAGCCCTGCATCTTGGTAAATGACAATTTCATGGAGCATTCTCCTTTACAGGCGGGACCTCTGCGGCCATGCTGATGCAGCACGGCTGAGAGGTTTGGTTCGTCACATATAATCATAAGAATCAAACGGGCTTCTGTCAAGCAAAAAAGAGGGCTTTGTGCAATTTTCATCGGTTTTTTCTGCCCGTAAAGGGCCGGAATGCAAAACAGGGCTTGACAAGATACGGCCCATGGGATATAAAAAGAGAGAGTGCTTTTGCGCGCCGGAGAGGGCGTGCAGGCAGAGAAGAAAGAATCATTGACAAAAGGAGACCGCGACGATGGATACTTTTGAAAAGATCCGTGCACTGCTGGCAGAGCAGCTGGATATTGACCCTGCTAAGATCACGATGGAGAGCGACATTATGAGTGATTTCGAGGCCGACAGCCTGGATATCGTGGACATGGTGATGACGCTGGAGGATGAGTTTGGCATTGAGGTGCCGGACGATGCCATCGAGAATCTGCGCACCGTGGGCGACGTGGTGGAATTTGTGGACAGCCACAAGGGCTGATAACAGTTTTGCAAAAAGGCCCCGCACCCGCAGCGCTGCACACGGCGGCACTGCAGCGGGGCTTTTAATATGAGCTCGTGCGGAACGGCTGGAACACAGGCGTTTGGCGCACGGCTTAGGAGGATATAACAAAATGGCAAAAGACAACAAGAAGCTTGTGCAGGCGATCACCAGCCAGGAAGAAAACTTTGCACAGTGGTACACCGACATCTGCGTCAAGGCAGAGCTGGTGGAGTACTCCAGTGTCAAGGGCTTCATCATCCTGCGTCCCTATGGTCAGGCCATCTGGGAGCTGATCCAGAAGGACATGGATGCCCGGTTCAAGGCAACCGGCCACGAGAACGTGGCCATGCCCGTGCTGATCCCCGAGAGCCTGCTGCAGAAGGAAGGCGAGCTGGTCAATGGCTTCGCGCCGGAGGTGGCGTGGGTCACGATGGGCGGCTCCGACAAGCTGGAAGAGCGTCTGGCGGTGCGTCCCACCAGCGAGACCATGTTCTGCGACCACTGGTCCCGCGTGCTGCACAGCTACCGTGAGCTGCCCATGAAGTACAACCAGTGGTGCAGCGTGGTGCGCTGGGAAAAGACCACCCGTCCCTTCCTGCGCAGCCGTGAGTTCTGGTGGCAGGAAGGCCACACCATCCACGAGACTGCCGCCGAGGCCGAGGCCGAGACCCAGCAGCAGCTGAACTGCTACGCGGATGTCTGCGAGCAGGATCTGGCCATCCCTGTTGTCAAGGGCCGCAAGACCGATAAGGAAAAGTTTGCCGGTGCCGAGGCCACCTATACCATCGAAGCCATGATGAAGGACGGCAAGGCCCTGCAGAGCGGCACCAGCCATTACTTCGGCGATAAGTTCAGCAAGGCTTACGACGTGACCTTTACCGGCCGCGACAATCAGCTGCATCACCCGTTCCAGACCAGCTGGGGCGTTTCCACCCGTCTGGTGGGTGCCATCATTATGACCCACGGCGATGACGACGGCCTGATCCTGCCCCCGGCAGTGGCCCCCATCCAGGTCGTGGTCGTGCCCATCGCTGCCCACAAGCCCGGCGTTTCCGAGAAGGCCGCCGAGCTGGCTGAGAAGATCAGCAAGTATGCCCGCGTCAAGCTGGACGACAGCGACAACGCCCCCGGCTGGAAGTTCTCCCAGTGGGAGATGAAGGGCGTACCCCTGCGCCTGGAGATCGGCCCCAAGGATCTGGAAAAGAACCAGTGCGTGCTGGTCCGCCGCGACACCCGTGAAAAGATCTTCGTGAGCCTGGATGAGCTGGAGACCGCGATCCCGGCCCAGCTGGAGGCCCTGCGCAAGGACCTGTACCAGCGTGCCCTCGCCAACCGCGAGAAGCGCACCTGGGCAGCCACCACTATGGAGGAGGTCAAGGAGCTGGCCAAGGCCAACACCGGCTACATCAAGACCATGTGGTGCGGCGACCTGGCCTGCGAGATGAAGATGAAGGAAGAGGCTGGCCTGTCCAGCCGCTGCATGCCCTTTGAGCAGGAGCACATCAGCGATGTCTGCCCCTGCTGCGGCAAGCCCGCCAGCAAGATGGTCTACTGGGGCGTGGCCTACTAAGCCGCTCTACAGTCAGAGCCTGATCAGATGAAAAAAGCAGCTTTCCCGTCCAAACGGGAAAGCTGTTTTTTTGTATCTGCCTATTGACAATCGTGTATCTACTGTATATACTGTAAATATACAGATGCAACGGAGGCGGCAGACATGAATCTCTTCATCGATAACAAGAGCGGTGCACCCATCTACGAGCAGCTCTACACCCAGATCAAGAACCAGATTTTGAGCGGGGAACTGCAGCCGGAGGAAGCTATGCCGTCCATCCGGGGGCTGGCGCGGGATCTGCGCATCAGCGTTATCACCACAAAGCGGGCCTACGATGAGCTGGAACAGGAGGGCTTTTTGTACGCCATGCCCGCCAAGGGCTTTTTCGTGGCAGCGAAGAACACCGAGCTGCTCCGGGAAGAGAACCTGAAAAAAATCGAAGCACACCTGACGGAAGCCGTCCGGCTGGCGGCACCCTGCGGGCTGACCAAACAGGAACTGACCGAAATGTTGGAATTACTGTGGGAGGAATGAACCATGAACGCATTAGAACTGCACGGCCTTGAAAAGCACTACCCGGATTTTGCGCTGGGGCCCATTGATCTGGAACTGCCCGGCGGCACAGTCTGCGGGCTGATCGGTGAGAACGGCGCGGGCAAGAGCACCACCATTAAGCTGATCCTGGACATGATCGACCGGGAGGCAGGTACCGTGAAGCTGTTCGGGCAGGAGGAAATCACTCCGCTTGCCAAGGCCGATATCGGTGTGGTGCTGGGCGGCGAGGGCATCCCCACCTGCCTGACCGCGCCGCAGGTGGGGAAAGTGATGGCGGGCATCTATCCCAATTGGGATGCCGCCGCCTACGCCGACTGGTGCCGCCGCTTTGACCTTCCGGAGAACAAGAAGTACGGCGACTACTCCACCGGCATGAAGATGAAGCAGTGCCTTGCCGTGGCACTTTCTCATCACCCCAAGCTGCTGCTGTTGGACGAAGCCACCAGCGGCCTGGACCCGGTGGTGCGGGATGAGCTTATCGATCTGCTGCTGGACTTTGTGCGGGATGAGAACCATGCAATTCTGATCTCGTCTCACATCGTCAGCGATTTGGAAAAGCTCTGTGACACCATTGCCTTTCTGCACAAGGGGAAGCTCCTGCTCTGTGAGGACAAGGACACTCTGCGGGAGGAGTACGCTCTCTGGCACGGCACTGCCGGGCAATTGGAGGAGCTGGATAAAAACGCCGTCGTCAGCCATCGGGTGACAGCCTACGGGGCCGAGGCACTGGTGAAAAGGGAACT
>ERZ791744.1343-NODE-1343-length-16823-cov-3.379592_pt1 | contig 16823 bp, 18 predicted proteins | sample MGYA00510039_ERZ791744 | MGnify/ENA primary metagenome ERZ791744 (study PRJEB30046, sample SAMN00791969) | human gut metagenome | study: EMG produced TPA metagenomics assembly of the A metagenome-wide association study of gut microbiota in type 2... | reverse complement strand
GCAAAAACTTTGTCAATTATGGTGGCCGTTATTTCAATGATGAAGAGATGGTAAACCTGGTGGACTCGTCACTTGATTTCTGGCTCACTGCCGGTCCTTGGGCTCATAAGTTTGAAACTCGTCTGGCAAAATGGCTGGGTGTGAAGCATTGTGCGCTTACCAACTCAGGTTCCAGTGCCAACCTGTTAGCCTTTTATGCACTGACCTCCCCGAAATTAGGAGACAGGAGAATAAAGAAAGGTGATGAAGTGATCACGGTCGCCTGTGGCTTTCCTACCACGGTAACTCCTATTATACAATATGGTGCGGTTCCTGTTTTTGTGGATATCACGATTCCGGAGTACGACATTGACGTCACCCGGCTGGAAGAAGCCTTTTCAGATAAGACTAAGGCCGTAATGATTGCCCATTCATTGGGAAATCCGTTCAATCTTGAAGCAGTCAAAGCATTCTGTGACAAACACGGACTATGGCTGGTAGAAGACAATTGTGACGCTTTAGGATCTGAATATACCATTGACGGAGTGACGAAAAAGACAGGTACATGGGGGCATATCGGAACCAGTTCGTTCTATCCTCCCCACCACATGACCATGGGCGAGGGTGGTGCAGTCTATACAGATGATGCCGAACTGGACAAGATAGTCCGTTCTTTCCGTGACTGGGGGCGCGACTGCTGGTGCATAGGCGGTGTGGATAATACATGCAAATGCCGTTTCACAGGCAAGTTTGGTGAACTGCCTGCAGGTTACGACCACAAATATGTATATAGCCATTTTGGCTTTAATCTGAAAGTGACAGATATGCAGGCAGCTATCGGTTGCGCCCAGCTTGAGAAACTGGACGGCATCGTAGAAGCCCGTCGTCGTAATTTTAAGATACTGCGCGAAGGATTGGAGGGGACGGAAGGCCTGATTCTTCCCGAACCGATGAAAAACTCCAATCCCAGTTGGTTTGGCTTCCTAATATCAGTGAAGCTTGATGCAGGATTCACCCGTAACCAGCTCAGTGAATATCTGGAAAGCAAGAGAATCCAGACCCGCAATCTTTTTGCCGGCAACCTGGTGAAGCATCCGGCGTTCGATGAGATGCGTGCCACAGGTGAAGGTTTCCGCATTGTCGGTGAGCTGAAGAATACAGACTTTGTGATGACCAATACCTTCTGGATCGGTGTCTATCCGGGCATGACGGAAGAAATGTTGCAATACATGATCTTCACCATCAAAGAGTTTGTGGCTTCCCATAAGTAAAATTCAAAACCAGTCGAAAATGAAAGCGGTGATTTTTGCCGGTGGCTTCGGCACGCGTCTGAGCGAAGCCACCAATCTGATACCCAAACCGATGGTTGAAATCGGAGGGAAGCCCATCCTGTGGCATATCATGAAGACTTACAGCCATTACGGAATTAATGAATTCGTTATCTGCTGCGGTTACAAGCAATATGTCATCAAGGAATATTTTGCCAACTATTTCCGTCATAATTGCGATATGACCGTAGATTTATCCAACAATACGGTGAGGATACATGACAACCATTCGGAGAACTGGAAGGTCACTATGGTAGATACCGGGCTGCATACCCAGACAGGAGGTCGCTTGAAACGTGTACAGAAGTATATTGATAACGAGCGTTTTCTGCTGACCTACGGAGACGGTGTTTCTGATATCAATATAGCGGAAAGCATCAAGGCACATGAAGCCTCCGATTGTGCCGTTTCACTGACAGCTTACAAGCCGGGGGGAAAGTTCGGAGCCTTGCAGATCGATTTGGGGAGTGACAAGGTCTTGTCCTTTCAGGAGAAACCGGACGGTGACCGCAACTGGATCAATGCCGGCTATTTCGTGTGCGAGCCGGAAGTGTTCGATTATATACCGGAAAATGATGACACAGTGATATTTGAGCGCAAACCTTTGGAACAATTGGCAAAGGACGGGAAGATGCACGCTTACCGCCATACAGGATTCTGGAAGCCGATGGACACCCTGCGAGACAATACGGAACTGAATGAGATGTGGAACAAAGAACAGGCTCCTTGGAAAGTTTGGTGATAAAACCGTGAAAATCATTAAAATATTTGTTTGTTCCAAATAAAACATCTTTCTTTGTCCTGCATAAACGAAGAGGAATATAATAATGAAAGTTTCAGAACCTGCAACAGCTTATAATGCTTCCGGTCTTCAAGGTTTGAAGAACAGGTTGATAAGTACCATTGACAACATCAATGACGAGGCGAAATTGCAGGAATGTTGGGATTTGCTGCATGAAAGTTCCATGCCTTGCACATTCACTGAAGAGGAACTGGATGAGGAAATCAAACAGTCTGAAGCGAGCGGATATATAACTCAGCAGGAAGTCCTTGCTAAATTCGCCAAATGGGGATTCGAAAGATAGTTTGGAGCAATAGGGCCATTGACCGCTATCTGCAAATACTGCGATGGTATCAGGACGAAAGAGGAGAACAATTCGCCGTGAAATTCTATCAAGGTATTTTGAATACTATAGATTTGTTGACTCAAATGCCCACCATGGGTACATTGGACGAACGGCGTAGCACATCGAAGATTAAATACTATACTTTCTTGTCTCATCCCAAGTATCGGATTATTTATCGTTATACTAATACAACTCTTTATGTAGTAGCCATTCATGCTACTATGATGAAGCATAACTAATCATTCTTTTTTAATCAACTCCATTATTCATGATAGACATTTTCCATGATTTCTATCGTGGGAAGCGTGTGCTTGTCACCGGCCATACCGGTTTCAAGGGTAGCTGGCTTTCCATCTGGTTGCATGAGCTGGGCGCCGAGGTTGTCGGTGTGGCTCAGGACCCTTTCACAGAACGTGACAACTTTGTGCTTTCCGGTATCGGGCAGAAAATAAAAGCGGATATCCGTGCTAACATCCGTGACGGTGAACGTATCAAAGAAATCTTCCGGCAGTATCAGCCCGAGATTGTGTTCCATCTGGCAGCCCAGCCTTTGGTACGTCTGAGTTATGACATTCCTGTAGAGACCTATCAGACCAACGTGATGGGGACTATCCATATTCTTGAAGCTATCCGTTTTACAGACAGTGTAAAAGTGGGCGTGATGATAACCACCGATAAATGTTACGAGAACAGGGAACAGATTTGGGGGTATCGGGAGAACGAGCCGATGGGCGGATATGATCCCTATTCCAGTAGTAAAGGTGCGGCTGAAATAGCCATAGCCTCCTGGCGTCGGAGCTTCTTCAATCCCGAAGAGTATGAAAAGCACGGCAAGAGCATTGCCAGTGTAAGAGCCGGAAATGTAATAGGCGGCGGTGATTGGGCTTTGGATAGGATTATTCCCGATTGTATCAAGGCGTTGGAAGCAGGCAAACCGATAGAAATCCGTAGTCCTAAAGCAATCCGCCCCTGGCAGCATGTATTAGAACCGCTTAGCGGCTATATGCTTCTTGCGCAAAAGATGTGGGATGCCCCTGTGAAGTATTGCGAAGGATGGAATTTCGGTCCGAGGGCTGAAAGCATCACCAATGTGTGGGATGTAGCTTCTATGGTCATAGAGGATTACGGAAGTGGTGAATTAAAGGACCTTTCTGATCCGGACGCTTTGCATGAGGCGAAGTTGCTGATGCTGGATATCAGTAAAGCGAAATTTCAATTAGGTTGGGAACCAAGAATGGATATCAAACAATGTATTGCTTTGACAGTGGATTGGTACAAGAAATATAAAGTAGAAAACATATATCAACTCTGTGTAGAACATATAGAAAGATACTTGAAACAATGAAAATCTTTGTTACCGGTGCGACCGGCTTTTTAGGCTTTCACTTTGTGAATGTTGCAGTTAGCCAAGGACATGAAATCCTTTGTTTGCGAAGAACTACATCTAAATCTCTGTTTGAGCCAATTGTGGAAGAAAAAATAAGATGGGTAAACGTAGAGGATTCAAATTTGAAAGAGATGGTAGATTCTTTTCAACCGGATGTTTTACTTCATGCTGCATGGGGTGGAGTAAGAGGGGCTGAACGGAATAGTAGAGAAATTCAGAATGAAAGTTTGGTCATGTCTGTGCAGATGTTCGAACTTTATCCTTATAAACAGATTATTGCTATTGGTAGCCAAGCGGAATATGGTTTTTATCATGGTCCAGTGGATGAAGATCATGCGTTACGTCCATCAATAGAATATGCTTATGCAAAGAAGTTGTGCAGTGAATATTTAAAGAAATATTGTGAATCTAAGGGTATTGAATGGCAATGGATTAGAATTTTCACAGTGTTTGGCGAGAAACAAACAGGGGGATTAATAAAATTGGCCATTAATAAATGTAAAAGTGGAGATAAGGAATTTGATACTACCGGGGGTGACCAACAATATTCATATCTCTATTCATCCGATTTTGCCAAAGCTTTATGCCTTGTGCTTGGAGCGAAAGGAAAATCCGGTATATATAATCTAAGCCAGCCACAAGAAGTGCATAGCAACCGATATATATTGAGATGCATAAAAGAAAAGATGCATTCTGATATTCAATTTAATTTCGGTGCAGTACCTTATATAGATGGGCAGATTATGTTGATGGATGGACTGGTGGAAAAATTTGAGAATGCATTCGGTCCTGTTCCTCATACCGATTTTGAATTAGCATTAAATAAAACTATAGAATCTTTTAAATAGATGAGTACTAAAAGTTTGGAAATGGCAAAGAAGATCCGGAAGACTTCTGTAACCATGGTATATAAAGCCCATGCCTCCCATATAGGAGGAGCATTGTCAATGGCCGATATTTTGGCTGTGCTTTATAGTGATGTTCTTGCTTATGATGTAAACAATCCTAATTGGGAGGAACGTGACCGTTGTTTACTTTCAAAAGGGCATGCTTGCGTGTCGTTCTATGCAACACTTGCACTTGCTGGATTTTATCCTATAAGTGAACTTGATTCTTATGCACAGGACGGTTCTTCTTTTTTATGTCATACTACACATCATGTATCAGGTATTGAAATTTCAGCAGGTAGCTTGGGGCATGGGTTTCCTATTGCTTGCGGTATTGCGTTAGGTGCAAAAATAAAAAAAGAGAGTTTCAATACTTATGTTATTTTAGGTGATGGAGAAATGGATGAAGGATCAAATTGGGAAGCCCTTCTTTTTGGAGCGCATCATAAATTGTCAAATCTGTGTGTCATTATTGACTATAATAAGATTCAAAGCTTTGGCAATACTAATGATGTTCTACATATGGAGCCATTGGTTGATAAATTGGAATCTTTTAATTGGAACGTAATTAGTATTGACGGACATAACCATGATGAGTTGCTGTGTGCTTTTAATGCTTTCAAGTATCAAAAAGATAAACCGACAATTATAATAGCAAATACTATAAAGGGGAAAGGCGTGTCATTTATGGAGAATAATCTAGCATGGCATTATAAGTCCCCTAATGAGGAACAGTATAAACAAGCGATGAAGGAGATTGAAAGATGAGGACAGCATTTATAAAACAGCTCGTTGAAGAAGCTGCGACGAATGATAAGATATTCTTAATTGTAGGTGATCTGGGATATAGCGTAGTTGAAATGTTTGCAGAAAAATATCCAGAACGTTTTTTGAATGCAGGCATTGCTGAACAGAATATGATTGGGGTAGCTGCAGGATTGGCTAAAGAAGGATATAATGTTTATGTTTATTCTATTGGAAACTTTCCTACATTGCGGTGCATGGAACAAATCCGTTATGATGTTGCATATCATAATTTAAATGTGAAAATAGTTTCGGTGGGTGCTGGATATGCTTATGGTTCTTTAGGAGCATCACATCATGCAACAGAAGAATTGGGGATGATGCGTACAATTCCTAATATGGTGATTTGTTCGCCTGGAGACCCCGTGGAAGCACAGGCCATATCTACTCTTTCTGCCAATTACGAAGGTCCCATGTATTTACGATTAGGAAAAGCGGGTGAAGCAATAGTTCATCAATCATTGATTGAGAATTTAAAAATCGGTGACCTTATCCCTGTCGTCAGGAGGCCAAATGCAAAAAAAACTTTGTTGGTTAGTGGTTCAATATTGGATTATGCAGTCAATCGTATAAGAGAAATTAATGATTTGTCAGATGTTTATAGCATTCCATTTGTTAAACCATTAAATATTGAACAGCTGCATGAATTGGCAATACAATATCCGGATATTTGCGTCTTGGAAGAACATCAAAAAAGCTGTGGAGTAGGTTCTGCAATAATAGAAGTTATAAATGATATGTATTCACGGAGTGAAATACCATATTATCCTCGAATTAAACGTATAGCCATTGATGATAAATTTTATTCTGTTTCTGGTTCACAGGCATATTTAAGAAAATTAGCAAACTTAGTATTATAATCTTATAGTTTTTAGCGTTCAGAATGATGAATTTGTAGTAATGTATACTTTCATATTGAATATAGCTAAAAAATTAAGGGTGGATAAATCCATAGCCTATTCTTCCGGGGCATGCATCATCCTGGCATTTTCAAGAGTCGCTTCCATCTTTTTCATATCAAGATACCTGCAGACATTGATGTATTTGAAAGTACTGTTTATTTGCGAATAAAAACATTATATGAATCAAGAAGTTTGTGTTTATATATTAACACATAATAGACCAGATGTAATCCTAAGATCTTTAAATTCAGTTAGAGAACAGGATTATTGTAACTTAAAGATAATTGTATCCGATAACTCTGATAATGATAAGACCACTGAATTGTTAAAAGATATTACAAGGAAAGATCGGAGAGTCTGTTATGAAAAAAGGAGCGTAGAGTGCTCATCAAGTAATGCGCATTTTAATTATATATTAAAGACTAATTCATTTGAGTATTTTATGTTGTTTCATGATGATGATGAAATGTTACCATCTATGGTGAGTACATTATATGAATATTTGTCCACTCATAAGAATTTGTGTGCAGTGGCTTGCAATGCCTATCTTAATGTTAGAAGCAAGAACACGAAAAAGAAGACGTTTATTTCTCAGAATATAGATACATTTAAAAGCGGTGAAGAAATAATAAAGAGATATGCTGTAGGTCGCATCGCCCCTTTTCCTTCTTTTATGTATCGAAGGTCGAAAGTCTTTGGGATTTCAATGGATTGGAATAAAGGAGGAAAATATTGTGATTGCTCATTTATTGCCACTATTGCTAATGGTGGAGGGTTCGCATATTTACCTCAGTGCTGTATGTATTATTTTATATCTCCTAATCAGGATAGTCAACATCACGAATTTGTCCAATATTTATCATTGATAAAATATTTAGCAACACTCGTGGAGGACAAAGGCTTATTATTAAATATGCGTCTTTATAATATTTATAATTATCTACGTGATTTACAGCTGAAGACAAAAAGAGTTCCCTATAAAAAAGAGGTGTTATTCCTTTTTTATAAATATTCATTTACTAATTTCTTTCCTAAATATATTTTACGGTTACTCAATTTGTACATGAGATGATTAAAGTTTATATTCCGGGACCGTTCAACATTCCGATACAGAGGCAGTTTCCCAATCAAAAAAAGACGGTATGGGGAAACTGTGAATTTGTTTTTCAAGAAAATGACGATTATGATTTTATTGTAGTTATTGATAGTGTAAAAGAGGAAATAAAAACACAAAGTCCGATAGAAAGGAGAATTTTATTTTTAGGGGAGCCTCCGTATGTTAAGATTTATAATAAAAAATTTATAAAACAATTTGGACATATATATGGGTGTCAAGAGCAACTGAAAAGAAGAGGAGTTTCTGAAACCTCTATTCCATTATTACCATGGATGTTAGGATGTAAATTGCAAGAAAACACTCACGTTTGTAATAGTGAAAAATATCATACCTATTCAGATTTTAAAAATAGCAAAATAGTATCTCCTCGCTTGAATAAGTTTTGTTTAATTACATCTAATAAAACCTTTACTAAAGGACATCGCAATAGGGTTTGTTTTGCAGAACGAATTCTAAAAGAATATCCCGATTTAGTAGATGTTTATGGAAATGGTTATAACCCGATTTCGGATAAATTGGATATACTTTCTCGATACAAATATTCCATTGTTATAGAAAATTGTTCATATCCTAATTATTGGACGGAGAAATTGGCTGATTGTTTTATAGCTGGATGTTATCCGGTCTATTATGGGTGCACAAATATACATGATTATTTTTCTAATTCTTCTTTGGATGTTATTGACATATTGAATTTTGATTCAACCCTGATTCAATTAAAATCAATACTTTCTTCTACTAAGTATGAAGACTCTATAAGCGCTATTGTAGAGGCAAAAGAAATGGTGATGAATAAATATAACATGTTTTCAATCATATCTCATATTATTGAAAACATAGACGCTTCTCTCCTTTTCGGAAAAGAAAGTAGTAGTATTATTCATCCAATGCAATATTCTATAAAGGATAAAATTGTGCAGAAAATAGCTTGGTATTTTAATATTGTATTGTAGGTCAATGGACAAAAAAGAAACAGGAAAAATCCTAAAAACTACAGCAATATTCGGGGGAGCTCAGGTCGTGATTGTCATTTCAGGGCTTGCTAAATCTAAGATTGTTGCTTTATTAATAGGACCTGAAGGAATAGGTATCTCTGCATTATATAACAATATTCTAACAATGTTGTCGGGTATTGTTGGTTTAGGAATAGGACTTAGTGCTATTCGTGAAATTGCCAAAGAAGAAAATATAGAAAAAAAATTGGAAATAGCATTATTAACAAAACGGTTAATTTTGCTATTATCAATAATAGGATTTTTTACAACATGCTTTTTATCCGAATTATTAAGTGAAATTCAGTTTGGAAATTCTCAATATACGTATGGTTTTTGTATTATAGCTTTTGCTGTGTCTTTTACAATTTACACAACAGGAACTGATGCCTGTTTAAAAGGATTCAGACGCACAAGACAAATAGCATTGTCTTCTTTATATAATAGTATAGGCGGAATGACTATTTCAGCTTTGATATATTATTATATTGGGCAAAGGGGAATTCCGTATGCTATTGCATTGTGTGCTTTATTACCTCTTATTGTCTCTTGGTATTTTAGTCGTGATATAAAACCTAATATAGGTGGAAAATATAATGTAAAAGAAATTGTATCCAAAGGGAATCCAATGATATTTTTGGGTATTATGTTGGTTCTTTCATATTTAATAGATTCTGTGGTTGCTAATATTCTAAATATAGTCATTCGAATGAAAGGGTCTATGTCGGATGTTGGACTATATCAAGCTGCTATGTCAATAAGTGCAATGTCGATTAATATGGTTTTTGTGGCTATTGCAAATGATTATTATCCTAAGTTGTCAAATGCGTGTAATAATAAAGTAAATATGAATATGACCATAAATTCTCAGCTATTTATTGCTACGTTATTAATTGCCCCTATTTTAGCATTTATGGTTGTTTTTTCTTCTTTATTGATTCAAGTGTTTTTGTCTATAGAATTTCTTAAAATAGAGACATTTATCCATTGGATATTATTTGGAGCTTTATTTATGGCTATATCATGGTGTCTATATTATGTGCCGTTGGCCTATGGTCATTCCAAACGTTTTATGTATATTTCATTAACGAAAGTTTCTATGCAATTATTGCTTCAAATACCATTTTTTTTGTTTGGTGGATTAATTGGATTATCCGTTGGAAATGCAATTACGGCAATTATTTATGCTATAATTATGTATGCTTATAGTTATCGAAGGTATGGTGTGCGTATTAAAACAGAAAATATTTACTTGCAATTATTTTTTTTTGTATTATTTCTAATATTGATTATTGCAAGAATCAAATGTTTATTCGTTCTTCAATTAGCAATATTGTCAGTTGTTGTTGTACTTTCTTTATGTTTGTTGATAAAAAGCACAGACGTTAAGGGCGTTATATTAAGCAAAATATTAAAAAATGAAAAAAATAATTAGTTTGTTCTTTCATAGAGTAGATACTCCACAATTCAATATTGTACGGACGTTGGTATTTAATTTTATAATGCTTCCATTTAGTCAAGCTATTAAGTTACCAATATTTATATATGGAAAAGTTCGTTTTGTTTCATTAAATGGCAAAATAGTGATTACAAATAAGGTGACAACTAAAATGATAAAAATAGGAGTTAATCAGGATTCATTTTCGGGAAATGCTAAATGTGGTTCATTGGTATTAATGAAAAATTCATGCATAGAATTTAGAGGACCTTGTATTATATCAATAGGTAGTGTCTTTAGAATCTCTGGTAAGTTAAGTATTGGTTCTGGTAGTTTCTTTGGTTCAGAGAGTAAAGTGTTTTGTGATTATAAAATCTTTTTAGGTCAATATTTTAGATCTACATTTCAATGTTGCTTAATGGACTCAAATTTTCATCCGACTATAGATTTGATAACCAAGAATATCCAGCCAATAAATAGAAGTATTTCTATTGGAAAATACAATTGGGTTGGAAATAGAACGAATATTATGCCAGGAACAAAAACAGGAGATAATGTAATAATTACCTCCAAGTCATTGCTAAATAAGGATTATACAATATATGGAACAAATATAATGCTGGGAGGTTGTCCTGCAAAACTTATAAAAAAAGATGTAATGCCAATATATAATGGGAAAATTGAGAGATTGGTTCAAAACCATTATGATATAACGGATTCCGTATATAAACTTGATGAACAAGTATCATTAAATGAACTGTTGCAGCAAATATATTCTAAATAAAGAAGAATTGTCTATGTTTCAAATTTTAAATATTATCTCTTATTATCAATTTTATGAGTAAAATAATTCTATGTTGCCCGTTTTTTAATGAAGATTTAATAGCTAATTTAAATATCGAGGAAGCAAGTAAATGGGTTGATGAAATCCATGTAACAGAATTTGATAAATCGTTTAAATATAAGTTACATGAACATTGTTTTCATAGTGAGAATGAAAAAGTTTATTATCATCCAATGGATGCTTCAAAATTATATAAAAAGCCACGTGCATTTATTCCTCATTTTTTTCTTCATCCTGTAAGTCGTTGGATGAAGAAAATTATAAGAGACACAGCTTGGTATAATGAGGGAGTATCACGTAACTACTCTTTATGGAATAGTAATTATAAAGACGATGACACGTTAATTCTATCAGATATAGATGAAATTATTGATAGTAAATATGCGAATGAGATTATTAATGCAGTAGATTTTTATGGTATAATTACCATAAAAATCTATTTCACAATGTTTTATTTCAACTTGTTCTGTCCTGAATGGAGTGGTCCTTCTGATTATTCATATCGGATATTTGTTGTAAAAGGAGATTATTTCAGAAAGCATTATTATGGTGATTCAGACTATTTGAGAAAAATGGGTGAACAATCGAAATTGTTGGGTAATGTAAAGTGCTTGGATGGTATAAAAGGCTATCATCACTCATGGTTAGGAGATGAAACGTTTGTTGCAAATAAATTACAATCGTATGCTCATTCTTTAAATTGTCATTCTCATGAAATTTTTGATAAAGATGGAAAGATTGACATCAATGTTATAAAAGAATATATAAGATCTGGCAAATCTATATTTTCAAATGTATCATTAAAGTTGGATAATGATATAGAATTATTATCCAGTGTAGAAAAATTGAGACATTCGTCTCCTGAATATTTCTTGTAAAATAATGATGTATATACAATTAAATAAAATCTTTCCTTTTTTGTTATTAACCTTTCCTATAATAGTAGATGCAGTAAATGGTTATCTGAAAGGAACAGATGGCAGTGGAGATAGTTTGTTAGGTATTTTATATCGTGGAATAATTATTCTCTTTTCCTGTTTTTACTTATTTCGTACAAGATATTCCAATTATATCAAAGTCTTGCTTCTATCGACTATTTTCTTATCCGTATATCAACTTATTATAGGAGGATTTTCAAGCAGGACTTTTATGTTACTGACAAAAACTCTAAATTTTTATTTTGTCATAAGCCTTTTATTGGGATGCAAGTATTTCTCATCCTATACTCAAGTGGTGAGGTCTGCAATATGGTATGGAGTAATTGCTGCTTTTATTCTAATTTATTGTTTTGTTTTTAAGGTGGGATATGGTTCTTATACGGATGAAACTTTTGGGACGAAAGGTCTTTTTGTAGCAATGAATGATGTGGGATTGACAATCCTATTACTTAATATTTTAGCATGCTATTCTTTTCAAAAAACTAAAAATAATAATTATTTATTAGCTTCGTTAGTAATGTCTGGTGGAGCTTGTTTGGTTGGCAGCATGGCATGCTTTTTTGGTACAGCATTTATATTACTTTCTTTTGCAATAAGTGTATTGTTCATGAACTTTGAGGATTACAAAAGTTCTCGCACATTGAAGATTATAGTAGTGCTTTTTCTTTTTGTTATATCTAATTTTCTGGTAATTAAAATAATTACGATTATTCAAGAAGACTCATTTTTGTCAAGAAAGTATGCGGATATAATGGAGGTGTTCCTATCTGCATCCGGAAGGGATCGCTTAATAGATGCTGCTGTTCGGACAATTGCCAACTTTAATATCTTTGATTGGTTTTTCGGTAAAGGAAATCTTTATTTAATAGAAAATCAGCGCTACTTACATTTTGGAGCTCCCAAAGAGGCGGAAGTTGACCCCATAGATTTGATAGGACAATTTGGAGTTATATTCTCTATTCTAATTTTATATATTCCGATGAAGAAATTGTTTTTCTGCATAAAGGAATTTTTAAAGAAACATAATATTTTAGATTATTGGTCTGTCATAGCGCTATTCATGTTTATAGGTCATGCCTGTTATGGAGGACATGCATACACCAGTCCTTTAGTCCTTTCTTATTTAGCTGTCTTCATTTATCTCACAGATAATAAGAACAAAATAACTATTTTATGAAAATTTTACTTTTTACGGATTGCAGTGTCGGGGTAATAGGCTACCACGTAGATCATGCTATTGCTTTGAAAAAAGCCGGTGTTGACATATTTGCTGTGGTTGGTTCGAAAGAATTGGAATCAGGTTTAATACAATCTATGCGAGAAGCCGACATTCCAATGATTTTATTGTCGGGACTTGAATGTCACAAAAATATGTGGAAACATATTTTTGCTTTGAGCTCTTATATACGGAATAAAAAAATAGATTATGTACATGTGCAAACTAATTGGCAATTGATATTGATATCAATAGTCCGATGCTTTTTACTGTTCAGAAAGCGACTGTCAATAACGTATACTATTCATGCCTATAGACACAATGATCCTAAAACGGCTTTTTTTGCACGCGTAATTATTGGAATGCTATTGTTCTTGTTGGCTAATAGGGTTATTTATACTTGCAATTTCCTATATCGGAAATTTTCATTTTTAAGATATAAAATGTTTTTAGTTCCATTAGGTGTTCCTGATATGTTTATGAAAGAACCTTTGTCTTTACCAGATAGGGGATTACATTTAATATTCCCTGCAATATTCCGAAAAGGAAAAAATCAAGATCTGATAATTAAGGCTTTCGCACATTTTATAGCAAGAAGTAAAGATCAAGATTCTTCTCTTTTTTTGCCGGGGGATGGACCGTTATTGGATGACATGAAATCATTGGCAATGACCTTAGGAATTGCTGATAGAGTTTATTTCCCGGGATATTGTACACGGAATACATTATGCGAATTAGAAAGGCTATGTAATATAGCTGTCATTCCAACAAACATAGAGACTTATGGTTTGTGTATTGTGGAGCCTTTTGTATTAGGTAAATGCATATTAACGCGCAAAGTTGGTATTGCTGAAGATATAATAAAAGAAGAGGTGAATGGATTTTATTTCAACAATTCGGATGATTTGGAAGAACTTTTAATGAGATTATCCAAAGATACCACACTTGTCAATTCGATAGGTTTTACAAATTTCAAATTAAAAAAGAAGTTTAATTGGGCTTATATAGTAGAAAAATATTATATACCAATTTATAAATCATAAGATAGTGGACTTACTTCTTTTATTAATAGATTATTGTCATGATTAATGCTGTTCATTTTTATCGGATTGCCAGATGGTTATATCTTCATCACATACCTATTCTCCCTAAGTTTATACAATTGGCTATTTTTATGGTGTACAATTGTAATATACCATATAAAGCAAATATAGGGAAAGGTAGTTTTTTTAATCATGCAGGAATGGGGGTGCTAATTAATCCGCATGTAACTATTGGAGAAAACACTAAAATAGGTAACAACTGTTCAATAGTGGGCCAAGGTCCTTATAAAAATGCCCCGATGATAGGTAACCATGTGTATATAGGTCCTGGAGCTGTCATACAAGGACCAGTTGTCATTGATGATAATGTTATTATTGCCCCCAATTGTGTAGTTACTAAAAGTGTTCCTCAATATGCTATTGTGGCGGGTGTTCCTGCAAAAATCATTGGAGATGTTCGTAAACTAGATTATGATATATTTAAAAATGAATCGTGGAATAATAACATTCATCCCTATTTGGAAAACCAAGGAATACACTGATGTTTATATTTATGGGATGATTGGTGTTTAACTAGATGGGAATGATTGGTTAATAACACAATAAGCCTGTATATTATTTTACTTTATTTGAAATATTTTTAATAGAGTATTTCACTGATAATGAAATGCTTATTTAATCTTTAAGTTAATAATGGGAAATAGAATTTTAGTAACCGGCGGTTGTGGCATGATAGGCTCCAACCTTGTAAAGCGTCTTGTAAAAGAAGGCAATGATGTTTATGTGATAGATAATCTGTGGCGTGGTAAATTAGAGTATTTGAATGATGAAACGGGCAAGCCTGTCATTAATTTGGATACTCATTTCTTTAATATTGATCTATCTGTAGGGAATGAATGTGATCGCATTGTATTTAATGTGGATTATGTCATTCATTTGGCTGACATCGTTGCCGGGATTGATTATGTTTTTGGAAATCAAGGTGAGTTGTTCCGGTTGAACAACTTAATCAATACCCATGTGTTTAACTCTGTACGAAAGGCGGGAAAAGAACGTATAAAAGGATTGATATACGTAGGAACAGCATGTAGCTTTCCTTTAACACGTCAGAATTCTTTAGATGTAGTTCCCCTTAAAGAAGATGAGCTTTTCCCGGCTCTTCCCGAATCGGCTTATGGCTGGAGCAAATTGATGGGACAGATTGAACTTGGATTTTTAGAAAAGGAAACCGGGATTCCCTGTTGTACTTTGATGTTTCATAATGTATACGGTTCTCCTTGTGATTATGGAGAAAGAAGCCAGGTGATTCCTGCTTTGATTCGTAAAGCTGTAAACTACCCTAAAGAACAGTTTAATGTATGGGGTAGTGGTTTGCAGGGACGTGCTTTCATTCATGTGGATGATATTGTCGAGGCCCTTTGTTTGGCTTTAGAAAAGGGATGGGGACATGGTTATATTCAGATAGGTCCTTCCGTATGTACTTCCATTAAAGAGATAGCCGAGACAGTCGTAAAAATATCCGGTAAGGATATTAAAATAGTTTATGATACGACCAAGCCGGAAGGAGACAAGGCACGTAGCGCAGATTATACTAAAGCAAAAACAATATTAGGTTGGGAACCCAAAGTGACTTTAGAGGATGGCTTAAAGCAACAATATGAATGGGTAAAGTCTCAAATAGAAAAATGCGAATCCAACAAATAATTCAAAAGGAATTTTCAGATATTCTTCCCGTTTCTACTTCCCATCATGTCGGTTTGAAAACCGTTCTTCTTTCTTCACAGGAAACTTCTTCTTCTCTTACTCAAATAGCGATTACAGAATTACATAAAGGTGATTTTGTGGATACTCATGTGCATCCTACCATGGATGAGCACTATTATTTTATGGAAGGAGAAGGGCTTATGATGATAGTTGATGAAAAGTATATCTGTAAGGCCGGGACGTATCTGTTAATTCCGGCAGGTTACAGGCATAGCCTGCAAGCCTGTTCGGTGATGAAATTTATGACTATAGGAGTGGTTTTATGAAAGAGAAGAGATATTTTAATGTCCGTTTAGAATTTGATAAGAGAAAATTAGAGCAAACCATAGAAAATGCTATAAAGGAGGGAACGGTAGGATATGTCTGTTCGGTTGAGAGTAATAATTTGACTGTTGCCAATAATAATCCTGAGTTTTTGAACGTGTTAAATGGGGCCTTAGTCAATAATTGTGATGGTTCTGTGCTTGCCAAAATATTGGGATATATTCATCACGAGCCTTTGGAGTCGTATATAGGAGCTGATATTTTTATAAAATATGTGCGGATGTGCCGATATCGCCAGTTCTTTTTGGGTAATACTCAGGAAGTGCTTTCAGGTCTGAAAGATAATCTTTCAAAAATAGATCCTGAAATAAAGAATATGCGTTTTGAAACCTTGCCTTTCCGGAAAGTGGATGAATTCGATTATCAAGGTATCGCGCAAATGATAAATGAGGATGGACCGGATATTATTTGGGTATCTTTGGGCGCTCCGAAACAGGAAATGTTCATGAACCGTTTGCAGCCTTATTTACATCGTGGAGTGATGTTTGGCTTTGGAGCCATATTTAATTTCAATGCTGGAGTGGGAAATGTAAGGCGTGCTCCGAACTGGATGTTGAAACTTAAACTGGAGTGGTTGCATCGTGCTTTTGAAGACCCGAAGAAAAATGTTCCTCGATATTGGAATTTCATAAAGACCTTGCCCAGACTGATTAAGGAAGAGATGAAGAGTGATAATGGGTAGAAAAATACGATTAATTTTAGTATGCCTTATTGCGATTAGCTCGTTACAGAG
>ERZ791744.1322-NODE-1322-length-17034-cov-2.910831_pt1 | contig 17034 bp, 10 predicted proteins | sample MGYA00510039_ERZ791744 | MGnify/ENA primary metagenome ERZ791744 (study PRJEB30046, sample SAMN00791969) | human gut metagenome | study: EMG produced TPA metagenomics assembly of the A metagenome-wide association study of gut microbiota in type 2... | reverse complement strand
AGCATTACACTCCAATGGAACAAATACTTATACGTTCACACGGGTCCTAAATATATTTATAAAGATTTTTTTAATCTTGTAAGCTAATATTCACCGCCAGACTATACACCATTATGTCAGAAATTAACGGGTATTATTTTAATTCCGTATCCACTATTCACCGTCTTGGAGAGAGGCTGCTCAGGGAGAGTGGGCGGGGCTGATAATTCAACGGGATTGTACAAATGCGTGTCGATGGCGCGTTAATGTAATATGGCTATAGAGAAGATAACCGGGATAGTGACCGATGTGATCAAGTATTCGGACAAGCACAATGTCATTACTCTGTTCACACGCGACCAGGGGCGCGTGTCGCTACTGTCGTCTGCCGGAAACAGCAAGTCCGCGCGTATGCGCAACGCTTCGCTGATGCCGCTTTCCGTTATCTCGGCCGACATAAATTTCAACCCGACCCGCGATCTGCAGTTCCTCGGCAAGTTCTCGCGGGAAATACTCTGGAAAGATATTTATTTCAATCCCGTAAAGAGCGCAATCGGAATATTTCTTGCGGAGTTTCTTAATTCCTACCTCCGGCAGTCCCCTCCTGACCCGCGGCTATGGGATTTCATAATTCATGCAGTAAATTGCCTTGACCGCAGAAAGAAAGGACTCGCCAATTTTCATATCGCATTTCTCATAGACTTTCTCAGCTTCGCCGGCATACGTCCCGACCTGTCGGACTGGCGCGACGACGCATGGTTCGATATGCAGGGCGGATCAATGACGGTGTTCCTTCCCGCACACCGCAACTATCTCACCCCGTCGCAGGCGTCCGTTCTTCCTATGCTCGCACGGATGAACCTGCGCACTTCTTCAATATTTAGATTTTCCGCGTCCCAAAGGCGGGAATTGCTCAGCCGTCTCCTTCAATATTATTCACTTCATTTTCCGGGCCTATCCAACTTGAAATCACCTGCCATCCTCTCAGAAGTCTTCAACAGCTGACTCTCTTTCAGTTTTTTATGACTCCATCGAGCCAGTCGGCTATGCGGCAAAGAGTTTCCTCCGACGGCGACTGTCCGAGACGGGCATACTCCGTCACCAGCCCGGATGATGTCTGCTGGAAAAGATGATTGTGATTTTCAAGTTCACACACCTCGACAGCCGGATTCTGACTTTTTATGGTCAGGAGATTAGCCGGAATCACCTGAAGGTCTTTCGAACCGTTAAGCGCCAGCCAGGGGACACGCACTTTCCTGATATCCTCTTCCGGATTATAACGGAGCATCTCTCTGTAAGACGGCGACAGCAACACCTCTGTCTGTCGTTCTATCTGCGACTGCACCTGAGGATATTTCATCATCTCGCCCATAACCTCTCCCATCGCATCTCTGATAACGGGTCCGGCTTCCTCTGCCGGCATATCGGATTTCGCGATTGCCATCAGTCGTTTCTGCAACGCCTCGCCGGGCCACGCGCCGCTCATGGCCATCGACATAGCCCTGCATTGCGAGATTATAATTGAATCGCCCTCCCATGACGGCGCGGCAAGAGTCACGATAAAACGGCACGGCACATTTTCAGAGGCAAGACGATAGGCGGTCTGGCCTCCTTCGGAATGTCCTATCGCTCCGACCGGGACTTTACCTCCGAAACATGAGTCCAGAAAAGAGAGGCAACTCCGGGCATCGGAAATCAGATCCGCCGCCATTACCTGCGCGGGATCTCCTTCACTCCCGCCCACACCCCTGTCGTCCGTACGCAAAACCGCATATCCTCTCGACACAAGATAATCGGACAATACCTTGAACGGTCTGTGTCCGAACACTTCCTCATCACGGTTCTGCGATCCGCTGCCCGAAAGGAGAAGGACCGCACCTTTGGGCGCTACAGAATCAGGCCGGGCAAGTGTACCGCCGAGCGAAATCTTATCCGCACCGTTACGGACAACGACTTCCGATTCTTTCGCCAAAATGATTCCTGAGACGGCAATCATACATAATAAGACAAGACAAAAACTTCTCTTCAGAAAACTTCTCCAAACATGCGGGATAACATGAGCTGCCGACATAATCATCATAATTTTATATTACTCCGGCAAAGATAACAAATTTTCCTGCAACCGGTCAGCGAAAAGTTAAAAAGTTAAATTCGTATAAAGGATTTTGGAAGTTCGATTAAATAGATTATCTTTGCAGGCGAAATGGTTTCCGGCTCCATGAGAGGAGCGAAGGAATCAAAAGGGAATCCGGTGAGAATCCGGAACAGTACCCGCTGCTGTAAGTCCTCGGGAAATGTCGGCGACACATGCCGTCAGATCCCCATACAGCGTCGCAAGGCCATTGGGACACCAACACCCGAGAAGGCGCGGCGCCATGGACAAGTCAGAAGACCTGCCGTTTCGCCATAGATGAAGACGCCTACGGGACAATGGGCAGCACTCGGCAGTTTACCGCAAGGTAATCGGCAACGGTCATATGTTCATGACGCTCACGCGTCTGTGAACGCGCCATAACTCCCGTCGACGTATCCCCGGATGCGCAGACGGGATTATTTTTTTGCGCTACCGAACGATATGACCTACCGAAAGATCCTGACATCATTGGTTCTGGCCGTCATTCCTGCGGCCGTATATGCCGAAAAAAAGGCCGTCCCTGACAGCACCCGCAATCTCGACGAGGTGGTGGTGACGGCCTATAAACCGGGCAGTGACATCATTCCGGCCCAGACCCTTACCGGCGACGAACTGAAAGGACTCAATTCCAACAGCGTGGCCGACGCCCTGCGGTATTTTTCGGGCGTCCAGGTAAAGGACTACGGCGGAGTGGGCGGAATAAAGACTGTCAACATCCGCTCGATGGGAACCAACCATACCGGAGTCGTATACGACGGTGTCGAGCTCGGTAACGCCCAGAACGGCCAGATCGACCTCGGCCAGTTCTCGCTCGACAACATAGAGGCTCTATCGCTCTACAACGGCCAGAAAAGCGAGATTCTGCAACCTGCAAAAGATTTCGGATCGGCCGGCACCATCTATATGCGCACGCGCACACCCCGGTTCGGCGAGGGCGAGAACTATCACGCCCGTCTCACACTGCGCACAGGATCATTCGACCTGCTGAATCCTTCGGCTCTCGTCGAGGTGAAACTCAGCGAGAGGGTGAATGCATCGCTGAGTGCGGAATGGGTAAATTCAAGCGGAAAATACAAATTCAGATACCGCCGTGTCAATCCTGCGGGAGAACTCGCATACGACACCGTGGCCACACGTCAGAACGGAGACATCAACGCCACACGCATAGAGCTCAACACCTACGGCTCGCTGCAAAACGGCTCATGGATGGCCAAGGTCTACAACTATAATTCCGAACGCGGCGTGCCCGGAGCCATTGTCAACAATGTGTGGCGGCGGGGAGAACGCATATGGGACACCAATTCATTCGTGCAAGGGCGCTACAACGGTTTCTTCGGACGCTTCTCCACCCTCAACAACATAAAATATTCCGCCTACCGCACGCATTACGTCAACAACGACGACAAGCAGGTCAAGATCGACAATCTCTACCGACAAAAGGAAGTCTATCTCTCCTCGGCCAACGAATATGAGATCTTCGACACGTGGCGCGTCTCTGCAAGCTACGATTTCATGTGGAACACGCTCGACGCCGATGTCTACGGATTCGTAAAACCGGACCGGTTCTCGAACTTCATATCGGTGGCCACCGCACTCGATCTCGACCGGTTCAGAGCGCAGGCAAGCTGCCTGGCGACATTCATTCACGACCGCATAGAGGGCCAGGAAGCACCCGCCGACAAACATGTCTTCACTCCGGCAGTCTTCGCCTCGGTCTATCCGTTGCGCAACAGGGATTTCTCCGTAAGGGCATTCTACAAGCAGTCATTCCGCATGCCTACATTCAACGATCTCTATTACGCCGATATGGGCAACTCCCGGCTGAGTCCCGAACGTGTCACACAGTATAACGCCGGCATACTCTATGACCACCATTCGTCAACATCAGTCATAAGCGGAGCACGCGCGAGCGTCGATGTCTATTACAACAGGGTCAAAGACAAGATCGTCGCCTATCCCAAAGGCCAGCAGTTCCGCTGGACGATGCTTAACCTCGGGCTCGTGGATATCCGTGGAATAGACGTAAGCGCACTGATCACACTCAATCCGATACGCGATCTGTATGTCACCGCAAGAGCGCAATACACGTTCCAGCGGGCCATAGACGTCACGGATCCCTCCGACAATTATTACAGGGATCAGATTCCCTATATTCCGCGCAATTCCGGAGCCGCGGTCGCCAATCTGCAATGGCGGGGATGGGGCCTTAACTATTCCTGGATATATGTCGGGGAACGCTACAACCAGCAGGAAAACATACGCTATAACTACACTCAGCCCTGGTACACTTCCGATATCTCCATAAGCAAGGACCTGCGGCTCGGACGCGTGTCGCTGCGCGCGTTGCTTGAAGTCAACAACCTTCTCAGCCAGGACTATGACGTGATTCTCAATTACCCTATGCCTAAACGAAACTATCGAATAACCATAACAGCTGAAATCTGAAATGAAACCTCTGAAAATATTTTTCTTTTATTTTTTGCCACTCCTGTCGGTCGCCACAGGTTGTCGTGAGGACGAACTTGTGGTCCCGACGGAGTATGACATTATCCCCGAGCATCCGGCGCCCGACACCCGTATCCGGGGCTTCTATCTGGTCAACGAGGGGAACATGGGATCGAACAAGTGTACTCTCGACTGGTTCGATTACTTCACCGGGCTGTATGCCCGCAATTTTTACGCCGAGCGCAACCCTAACGTCATAAAGGAACTCGGAGATGTCGGCAACGACATCGGCATATACGGATCGAAACTTTACGTTGTGGTCAACTGCTCGCACAAGGTCGAGGTGATGGACGCGCGCACCGGCATACGCCTCGGGCAGGTCGACATTCCCAATTGCCGCTATGTGCGGTTCCACCGCGGCAAGGCATATGTCAGTTCATATGTAGGTCCCGTGCTCATCGACGCCAACGCGCCGAAAGGCGCGGTCTACGAAGTCGACACCACATCGCTCGCCGTGACACGCAAGGTCACGGTGGGATATCAGCCCGAAGAGATGGAAATTGTCGACGACTACATGTATGTCGCGAACTCGGGCGGTTACCGAACCCCCGCCTATGACAACACCGTCTCCGTCATACAGATGGTAGACTTCAAGCAGGTGCAGCAGATCCCGGTCGGCATCAACCTGCACCGTCTGAAGAAAGACCGCTACAACAAACTGTGGGTGTCGTCGCGCGGAGACTATCAGACAAGACCCTCCCGTCTCTACGTGCTGGAGAAGCAGAAAGGATACAACCGCATGGAGGTCAGCGACACCATACCCGTGGCCTGCTCCAACATGGCCATACATGGAGATTCACTTTTCTATTACGCCACGGAATGGAACAACTTCACGGCCTCCAACACGATCAGTTACGGCATAATAGACGTGCGCACGCATGAAGTCGTGTCCACTAATTTCATAACCGACGGCACGGAGAAAGAGATCACCATACCCTACGGCATCGCCATCCATCCGGAGACGGGCGACATATTCGTGACCGATGCCAAGAATTACGTATCGTCGGGCACGCTCTACTGTTTCGACCGCGAAGGCCGGAAAAAGTGGAGTGTCCGCACCGGCGATATTCCCGCACACATAACTTTCACGCAACGATGATGAGACTCCATGACTATCTTGCAATTCCGGCTGCCCTGACAGCTATCTGCCTGTCGCTTGCATCATGCTCCGACGACATCCCTACCGTCAGTCTCGGCATAGACGACGTGTATCACATCAGCAGGATGCAGAAACTGGACCTGCATCCCGCTCTGACAGGTGAGTCCTACCGCTGGACGCTGACGCGGCCCGACGGCTCCTCAAGTGTGGTGGCGGATACCCGCGACTATATCTTCATCGATGCCGAGGAAGGGTCCTACCGCCTGCATTTCGAAATAATCGATCCGGAGACGCCGTATGAATATGACTTCACGGTCAATGTCATGCATGAGGAGATCGAATATAGTCCCTACATATCGAAAGTATATGAATACCGCCCCGCGCCGGGCCAGTTTATCAACGAAATGCCCAAATATGAGGAAGGTGATTCATATGCCGACATTCTGCAGAAAGCCGAAGAGTCGATATCGGGTACCAACGACATAATGATCTCGCTCGGAGGCTACGGCGGTTATGTGACTTTCGGATTCGACCACACGGTTATCAACGTGCCCGGTGAGGCGGATTTCCGCATATGGGGGAACTGCTTCTACGAACTGACGAATCCGGATAAAAAAGGTGGTTCGGCGGAACCCGGTATAGTGATGGTAAGCTACGACGCGAACTGCAACGGCATTCCCGATGACGAATGGTATGAACTGAAAGGAAGCGAATACAGTTCTCCCGAGACACGACACGACTACTCGCTGACTTACCACAGGCCTGATCCCGACCGGGAAATAAAGGCGGATGATGACAACAGCATCGACGATCTCTATTACATCCGCTGGACCGACAGCGAAGGCACGACAGGCTACCTTCCGAAAAACATATTCCACAACCAGGATTATTTCCCCCGCTGGGTCACGGACGACACTCTCAGTTTCGAGGGTTCTCTGCTCGCACCCAACGGTGAAGACATCAGCGGCACGGGCACATATTATGTGCTCTACAGCTATCCCTGGGGATATGTCGACAACCATCCCAATGAATTTGCCGATCTCAACTCCTTCGACATAGGCAATGCCGTCGATGCCGACGGAAATCCTGTCGAATTGCCCGGCGCCGATTTTATCCGTGTCTACACCGGCGTCAGCCAGTATTGCGGCTGGCTCGGAGAGACATCGACGGAACTCAGCCGGGCGCAAGACCTCCACATCGAAGTCTCAGGCTGGAAATTCGACTGAACATCTGATACCTTCCGATAACAAACCTTAAAAAGACAGCTATGGATAAATCAAAGATTCTGACTCTTGCGATACCGATAATGGTCTCGGCAGGTCTGTCATTCGAAGCTTTCGCTTCACCCGTCACAAAAATCGAAGATAAAATGGTGTATGTGACGGTCAGCATGCCCCCGACACCCATCGCGTCACTCGTCAGTTACTATCCGGCGGACGCCGACAACACTGATTTTGATCTGACTCCATTAATAATGGACACACCTGACAAATATGTAATTTCCGGCAACACCATAGAAGTGTTGCCGGGTGCGAAAGACGCGATTTTTACCGTCACTTACCGTATGAATCCGCGTATCGAGGGGCTGCTCGGTTTCACTATCAGCGACAATCCCGTGACCGGTGTGAGTCTGGCGGGAGTGGAAGGCGATGAACTGACTCTGGAGGTCCACGACATTCTCGCGCTCCGCACCGAAGTCACTCCGGCCAATTCCACCAACCAGGCCGTTTCATTCAAAATCGAGAACGCGTCCGCCGAAAACATGGCAAACACCTACAGTGTCGGCGGTGCCGAGAAATTTACGGAGCTTGTCACCTACCGTCCCGGCACATTCGATCTCGTGCTCACAGCAGTGGAAAACGCGGCGGTCACCAGGAGATATCATGTGACTGTCAACCCTCTGCTTCCGGACGGAGACACCGGAGACTACACCGAAGGCACCTTCTGGCTTAACGAAGAGTGGTTCACTCATAAAAACGGCTCCATCTCATATCTGAGAAATCCGTTGCCCACGGAAGAAAGCGAGATACTCTATCACGTCTACAGCCGCAACAACGACGACGCATGTTTCGGCGCCACATCGCAATACGGCATGATCTTCGCCGACAAACTGTTCGTAATGTCCAAACAGGATAATGACGCGGGCGACATACGCGCCAACGGCGGCGGCCGTCTCGTAGTAGCCGACGCAAATACCCTCAAACGCCTCGCCTCTTTCGACGAGATAGGAGGAGACGGCCGCGCCTGCGTAGGCGTCAACGCCCGCAAGGCATATATCGGAACCCACACCGGCATCCGCACGCTCACATGGGACAACGGCGTATTTACCCTCTCCCCGGCCAACATCGCCGGCATCAACAATGACACCGAGGGCGACAGCTCCGATATCGGCAACAACCAGGCCCTCTACAACAAGCAGATCGGCGATATGGTCAAAGCCGGCGCATATGTGTTCGCCATCCAGCAGGGTGTCGGCGTACATGTCATCGACACCGCCACCGACACTCCTGTGGGCCTGATAGAGGATACCGGCGTGCAGGGCATAACCCAGACAGCCGACGGCCATGTATGGTTCGCGACCTCGACAAACGCTGCTTCAGGCCATTCAATGCTCCGCGAGATCGACCCGCAGTCGGCGGAAGTGATCTCAGAGACAGAAGTCCCCGGTGTCATCAGCTGCAGCTGGGGCTCCTGGAGATCCACCAGCTTCTTCGCGTCCAAATCGGACAACACGCTCTTCTGGAACGGCGGTTCGGCAGGCATAACATCGTCGGGAGGAACCATCTACCGCTGGAACACTGCGGAGGATGCGGCAGATCTCCAGCCCCTGTATGTGCTGCCGAAAAAAGAGGGTACTTTCCCCGATGTCTACCAGCAGATGTACGCCACGATGTGCTATGACGACAGGACCGGCGCCATACTCTTCGCCACAACTACCGCACCGAGCGGCAATTACCGCTACAACTGGCTCAACTTCATCGATTCGGAATCAGGAGAGGAAATTTCCTCTGTAAGACTCAAGGACTACTATTGGTTCCCCTCCATTCCTATCTTCCCTGACGTTTATGCACCCCGGTTCAACACTATCGAACCGGTAGCGCTCGACAAGGAGGAAGACGAATACATCCTGCCCCTCGACGGTCTGGCATACGACAATGACAACATCGACTACAACGTGACGGTAAGCCGCGTGACAGACAACAGCAACCGCTCGGCCCTTCCTCTTGAGGAAATAGCCGACGTGACCGAAAAAGATGGAGTCATCACTATCCGTCCGCGCAAGATCGGAGAATCGGAACTCGTCCTCCGCGCCGAGTCCAACGGCCGCGAGACATATGCATATGTGCCCGTGAGCGTATCTGTAAACTCCGGAATCGGAGATATAACCGCCGCGACACGCACCATCTCCATAATCGGTGACAAGGTGATCCTCAAAGGTTTTGACGGAGAAACGTTCATAGTCACCGATCTCGCAGGCGCAGTGCAGTCTTCGTTCACGGCGCATGGCGACGAATGCAAGGTAACGCTCATGCTCGGCAAAGGTGTATACGTAATCACCGCCGACGACGGCAGCCACTCGATAAAATTCACATTATGATGAGAAAATCAAAAAAAGCAATGATAGCGTTCCCGCTGACAGCCATAGCTCTGTCGGCGGGAGCCTTCACCCTCGACTGGGACAGAATAGAATTCTGGACAGGTGAAGGCCCCAACCGCTCAGCCCTTGTGGTTCAGTTTCAGGACAATGGCCCGAAAGAGGCATACGTATGGGGATTCCGCTGGGATCCCGCCGATTATGAAGGGGGACAGCCTTCGGGCGAAGATATGTTCCGCGCGATAGCGGGCGCCAACTCCGACATCCTTCTCTTCACCCAATATACGGGTTGGATGGGATGCACGGTCGACGGCATAGGCTTCCAGTTCCCCGGCGAGGAAAAAACGCTCCACAAGATAGTCTACGACTTCCAGGGCGCGAGCGCGGATCCGCGTGTAAGCTTCGACTATTACACGCCCAACGAACTGATGGGCCAGACCTCCGCTCCCGGCAACTTCACTTCGGTCTACTGTTCCCGCGCTCTCTCCGCTGCAGAAGACACAAACATCATCGAGCATCCGATCAACGCCCGCCAGTATGGCTATCCGGCCTATGACTATGATTGGTGGCAGCCTTCCGAGACACTCGACAACACGCGCCAGCGTTGGAACGCCGGATGGTATGACGGCTACTGGAGCTATTGGGTCGGAGGCGTCGATTCGGAAGAGCTCAGTTATTCGGGGCTCGGATACTCTTCGCGCAAACTGGCCGACGGACAGGTCGACGCCTGGAAATACGCCCTTCTGGACGGTCCGGTGGTGTTCACGCCCCGTCAGGCCGGAGGACAGAACCGCGTACGCGCCAACATCGACGGTGAGACCGGCGCTTCCGAACAATGGTACGAACTGAGCTACTCCCACAAATCTACCGAAACAGGCATCAACGGTATCGGTTACGCGCAAGACAGCACTGTCAGAATCTATACGCTTCATGGCGTGCCTGTCAGGAATGCGACCAAGTCCTCACTGTACGGGACCATTGAGGCCCTTCCCTCGGGGTGCTATCTCATAAAAGATGGAAACAGAACCACCAAACTTATAAAATAACATTAAAAATAACCGATTGATGAAACGTTTACTTATCTCCGCGACCGCAATAGCCATGCTTGCGCCGGCCGCCGTGACCGCTAAACGAATGCCTGCGAAAGTGCAGGGCATAGACTATGGGGCCACATTGCCTCAGGACGGTCGTATGAAAGTCTCCGACTGGGAATGGGATCCCAATCCTGAGGCTCCCGCGATGTCGAGCGCCGATTTCGGATTCGACAATATCGAGAACTGGACAGGCGATGGCGAGAATCAGGCAGCACTCGTGATCCAATGGAACGACAGCCGAGAGACTCACGCCGTAGTGTTCGGATACCGTTGGAACGGACAGGCCACCGGAGCCGATATGCTCAAGGCGGTGGTCAGAAACAATCCGAGACTCTACACTCTCATGCAGTACACCAACGTGTCATCCCCGACCGATCCGAACGGAGGATATACCATCAACGGAATCGGATGGGATGCCGACAATGACGGCGAGATCTCACTCGTCGATACGAAAGACGGCATGATCTACACCTCCGAAGACGGATTTTTCGAACACCCGAGAGGTTACAAGCCCGGCAGCGGAGGCTCGTCAGACTATGATTATGACGACTGGGAGTCAACAGACGACGGCGACTTCTGGCAGGCCGGATGGTATATGGGCTACTGGAGCTACTGGGTCGGTGAGGGAGAACATCCCAGTTCACTCAGCTATTCGAGCTGGGGAGCGTCAGGTCGCGTACTCGAAAACAACAGCTGGGACGGATGGAATTATGCCGTGGATATGATATATGGAGACTGGAAAGAACTGAAATCGGCTCCGTCACTTATACCCGATGGTGCCAGAACGGAATTCAAGGTCGGCGATCTCTTCTACTCGCTCACGGATTATTCAAAAGGTACGGTAAGGGTGGTCAATCCGTCGGCATTGACCACAATAACCGGCGCCTCCTACAGGGATTTCAACGGAGAAAGCATCGTGATCCCGGCGACTTTCTACGATGAGGAGGAAGACAAGACCTATACTGTCATCGCCATAGACGACAACGCATTTTCCGGTGTAGCGGGAATCGTGTCGGTCACAATACCCGCCACCGTTACCAAGATCGGCAAGAGGGCATTCTATCAGTGTCTCGATCTCGCCGAACTGAAAGGTGCGGACGGAACGGATCCGAATGCCACAATCACCTCCATCGGCGAGGCGGCTTTCGAGTCGTGCGATCCCTTCGCCACACCTCTTTTCCCCACAGCGATGAAAGCGCTTCCCAAAAGGATATACGCCTATTGCGACCTTATCGAGAATCTCGTCATTCCTTCGCACATAGAGGAAGTCGGAGACTCCGCTCTCGCCTACACATCTGTCAGGACGATAGAGATTCCCGCATCAGTGAAGAAGATCGGCACGAAGGCCATCTATAGCCGGAACATCGCCAAGGTGAAATCGCTGTCGCTTTATCCCGCGGAGATGGCAACCGACGCATTCATAGAGAATGTATATGAAAATGCGGAACTGACTGTGCCCGCAGGTTTCACAGATACTTATGCCGGGGCTGCAGGCTGGAGCAATTTCAAGAATTTCGCTGAAGAGACCATCCCCGTAAATGCGGGAGATATTTTCTCGAGCGAAAATGTGACCTATGTGGTCGAAGACACTTCGGAGGAGACTCCTTCGGTCAGAATCACCCATGCAAGAGTAGACGGCAAACCCGATGCCAACGCTGTCAAGGCAGCCAACAAGGCGGCATATGCAGGTGAAATCACGGTTCCGGAAAAAATATCGTTCATGGGCCGTGACTATGCCGTCACCGAAATAAACGACTCCGCTTTCTACGGAGCATCCGAAATGACATCCCTGACCATAAAGGCAAAGATAGAGAATATCGGGGCCTATACATTCTCCGACTGTTCCAAACTGACAGACGTCGTATTGCCCGCAACTCTGAAAACCATAGGCAGGCATGCCTTCTCTTACGCCGGCGTCACATCCATGCGACTTCCCGAAGGTCTGGTGTCTCTCGGCGAACGTGCGTTCTTCCAGTGCTCCGCCATGGCATCTGTCAACGTACCCGCTTCCGTCACTTCGATCGCCGACTATTGCTTCTCTTATTGCACGGCGCTGACATCGCTTGAGTTCGGTGACAACATCACGTCATTCGGCAGAAACATGATGCAGAGCAGCAAGAATCTCCGGAGCGTAAGACTGCCCGGATCTCTTGCAAAGATTCCCGACAATACCTTCTCCTCATGCTCCGCTCTGACATCGGTAACGATTCCCGCCACTGTCACCGAGATCGGGGCATCGGCCTTTGCCGGCTGCTCAAGCCTCACTGTGTCACTTCCCGAAAGTGTCAATAAAATCGGCACAGCCGCATTCCAGGACTGCGCCAACGAGACATTCACGCTTCCGGAAGCAATCACCGCCATACCCAACAATCTTTTCAACAGTTGCAAGAACCTGCATACCGTCACACTGGGCAACGGGATCACCTCGATCGGCACCTCGGCCTTCGCATCCTGCTCCGCGCTCGTCAGCCTCAGAGTGGCGGAAAACCAGGACACCCCTTCAGACGCAGCTCAGCGCACCGCCGCCGAGAGCACAGGTCTCGCTTTCCCTGCCACTCTGAAATCCATAGGCTCTTACGCTTTCCAGAAATGCACGTCCATAACCTCCGTGTCAATTCCTGAGAATGTCACTACTGTAAGCCCCAATGCATTTCAGGACTGTACGGGTCTCGTAGAGGCGGAACTTCCCAATTCGATAAAGAGCGGACCGAACAACCTGTTCCAGGGATGCTCGAATCTGCAGAAGGTAACGCTCGGCAACGCCCTGACATCTATCGGTCAGAACATGTTCCGCGACTGCGCGTCGCTTGAGTATCTCGCTGTGAGAGGAACCGAAACCGGCGACGGCGTTGCTGCTTTCTCACTTCCCTCCACACTGAAGACTATCGGCACATGGGCGTTCGCCAACTGCAAGAAGATAAAATCCGTGATCATTCCGGAAGGTGTCACGTCAATCGGTGCGAATGATTTCGACGGCTGCTCCGCGCTTGAGTCCGTGAAGCTTCCTTCAAAACTGACATCTATCGGCAACTACGCTTTCCGCAATACCCTCGTGAAGGAACTGGTGCTTCCCGCTTCGGTAGGAAACATGAGTTACACGAGCGATATTCTCTACGGCTGCCCCGATGGCGCGACAGTCTATGTCTGCAACACCGGAAATCCGAAGACAGCAGGCTCGAATCTCTGGCGCATGGCCACAGGCAAGTATGCCGCCGTCATGGTGCCCGTGGGGCTGAAAGAGAAATATGCCTCCGCATCAGGCTGGAAAAACTCCACTGTCACGGAAGCGGAAATAAGCAGTCTCGACTATTCACTCACGATAGACAATACTGCTACCGACGAGGTTTCCATTATGGTCAATGCCGCATATGTATTCGGCGGCGAGCTTCCCGAAGCTTTCGAGGCGGCAAACAACGAAGTGCTCTTCTCGGACAATACTTCCTACTTCTTCCACTATCGTGAGAAAGAAACTCACGAGAATGATTCTCCCGCGCCGGCAGCGGCGGAAGAGGACACATTCACGACTACCGGTCTCCTTCTTGACAGCGACGGCTGCGGCACGTTCACGATGGCACGTCCCTTCACAACCACTGTCTACGAAGTGAAAGTTTTGGGCCGGCATCCCTCGGGAACAGTAGAGACCGAACCGAAGACCGTCACCGTAACAGGCAATGACGTCCTGACAGGAGTAGAGTCCGTGGCCGATGCCGACATTGCCGGTACGCGTGTCTTCACCCTCGACGGAACTGAAGTCAATGCTGACGGCGCTCTCGAGCCGGGCATCTACATATTGGTGCGCGGGGGCAAGACATCCAAGATCATTGTAAGATAACCATAGTGATTTCCGAAAGACGGGAGGTCAGGACGCAAGCCGGCCTCCCGTCTGCATAACAGGGAATAACAGGAATAAAATAAGGAATAATGAAAAAGACAATACTGGCGTTGGCCGCATCCATAGGTATCCTTTCTGTCTGTGGTGCGACGGAAACCGACTATTCGACAGGTGTTTTCATCATCAACGAAGACTGGTACGGCCATCAGAACTCCACAGTCAATTATCTCGAGCCGGACGATCCAGACGGCGATTACTGGCACTACCGCGTCATCCAGACCGAAAATCCTGGCCGGGAACTCGGCTGCACCAACCAGTTCGGCCAGCTGTGGCGCGGACGGCTGTATCTCATAGCAAAACAGGAGAAGGATCCCGGGGCCGACATCACAGGGGGCCGCATCACGGTGGTCGATGCCAAAACCATGAAGATACTCTTCCAGAACGAGATTATCGATCCGTCGGGAGCCCAGTGCGACGGCCGCGGGTTCATAGGCATCGATGACCACAAGGGATACATATCGACAAGCAACGGCATATGGGTGTTCGATCTCGACACCTACGAGGTGAAAGGACAGATAGAAGGGTCCGCCAATCCGAACGCGGGCGACGACAGGCCGAACACCGATCCGACAGGTTCTCTCTACCACGGACAGTCAGGTTCGATGGTGCTTGCCGGCGGAAAGGTATTCGCCGCCCATCAGCAGGCGGGACTGCTGATCATAGACACGACCACCGATAAGGTGATCAAGACCATAGCGATGGATTTCGTCCAGGAGAAGGCAGGTATCGGATCGGTGGTTCTCGCAAAAGACGGTTCGGTATGGCTCAGTGTCGCGAAAAACATCCAGGGCACCGGCGCGACCGTGCCCTGCATAGTGCGTGTGGATCCGCAGACATATGAGACGGAGATAGTGGAGATGACCGAAGGGATGTATCCTCCCTCCAATTCTTGGTATGCCTGGACTCCAGACACTTTCTGCGCCTCGGCGCAAAACAATGTGCTCTACTGGTCGGGAGGTTCCAACAGCTGGTTTACGGGAAGGATGGTCTTCAGATTCGATGTCGATACACGCAGCATGGAAAAAATCATCGACCTCCGGGAGGATGGCGAGGAATGGAAACTCTACGGCTGCTCGATGCGCGTGCATCCGCTGACCGACGAGATCTACATGTCGCTTTACCATGAATTCAGCATCCCCACCTACATAACGCGCCGTTATACCACCGAAGGAGAGAAAATCAGGGACTACGAGATGATCAGCAACTATTGGTTCCCCTCTCTCCCCGTATTCGCCCAGGATCCTGCTGCCGCGCCATCGGGCGTCGCCGGGATAGTGACTGACGCAGAAAAGAGCGTGTGCGGATGGTTCACTCTCGAAGGCCAGAAAGTGGAAAATCCGTCGAAAGGAATATATATCCGTGTGACAGACGGTAAAGCCGAAAAAGTGTATGTCAGATAATGTAATGGCCCCTTCCAAAAGGTGATAAGCAAAATGAAACTTTAAAAGGTGCTTTTCTTTAATAAACAGGTGCGGATTATGACAAAATGCTGTCAACCGCACCATTTTCATATAGTTATGGTCAAAATTTACATATTATTTTTTGAATATTCTTTAAAGAATATACTTTATTGCACAAAAAGTATCAAAATATGCAAATTTTGTCTAACTGTTTGTAGTCGATAAGTTAATTAACCATAATGACAGAAATTTTCTTTTAAAAATATTTTTTTGTTAGAAGAATTTTATTTAACTTTGCAACGTGTTTTTCATGGTATTAGATTTAAGGTTAGAGGATTAGTTGTTGTGAGACAATTAATCTTTTCTTTTTTATATCTGTATTTCAATAATTTAGCGATCAACTCGACACCTGTCGGATAACTCTCGGCACCGCCGTGATGATAAAAAGATTAATAAAAAAGGCCTTTCTGTCAATTACAGAGTCAGGGACAATAAAACATATCCCCCTCACCAGCCCTTGGAACTGATTATGCTTATCACTTTCCACACCTCCGAAACGAGATCTTTGGGAAGCTCCTCATCGGCAACATCCTTATTATATGAATGCGCCACCAGAAACCTCTCCGGATCCGCGTTGCATCTTATTATCTGTTTGGTCAGCCTGCGTCCGTCACTGAGCACTACAACAAAATCATTTCCATATCCTATGTATTCACGCCACCTGTTTACCTGTCTTATGTGAAGTATCGATCCGGCGGGAATCACAGGCGCCATCGAATCGCCATACTGGTATATCGCGAGATCACCATGCCTGCAATTCAGAAACGGGACAGAAACGCTGTACGCACCCCAGGAAACGGCACTCTCGCCGTCGATCGAGAGACATCCCACCGACTTTATATCCACAAGGGGCACGGCAGCAACCTCGGCATCGGCATGAACCGTACGTTCGGGAATATTTTCCTTTTTTTCATCGGCTTTTATCATCGTGCCTACACCCGTAAGGAGCCACGCCGCGTCAATATTAATGAATTTTTCTTGAATTTTCTTTGCAAGATCCTTGGATATGCCACATCTGCCTGCTTTAATATCATAAAATATCTGTGGACTGGAGAGTTTTATCTCCTTGGAAAGACGGTTTGCAGAAATACCCAGATACTCCAAAACCATTTTAATTCTTTCAAAATCAGTCATGAGATGATAATTAACTAAAATATTTAAAGAATTTCTCTTGAATTATTTGGAAATTCAATAATAACACATTAACTTTGCAGTCAAATCATAGTATCCGGTACTATCGGAGACTGTGCATGTTATCACAAACCGCCAAAACGAC
>ERZ791744.1321-NODE-1321-length-17038-cov-3.975623_pt1 | contig 17038 bp, 18 predicted proteins | sample MGYA00510039_ERZ791744 | MGnify/ENA primary metagenome ERZ791744 (study PRJEB30046, sample SAMN00791969) | human gut metagenome | study: EMG produced TPA metagenomics assembly of the A metagenome-wide association study of gut microbiota in type 2... | reverse complement strand
TTCATTGTGTATCTCCCTATCACTAAAAATTGGAAATTAACAAGTCGACAAATTCAAATAAACGCGTGCTTTTATAGCTCGCCTCTCAAACGTGCTTCTATATCAGATGCCGTGTATAACACATCCGTTACAATTACCCTTTCGTCACGGATTGTGTAAAACACTGAATAATTATCGACGAGCATTCTACGCAACTCCATTCTCTTTTCCGGCTCAGAATCCATAATCCTAAATCGTTCCGGGAAAGTGTCTAATGTAAGTATTTCATCAGCAATGCGATTATATTGTCCCATTGCATTATCCGGAGCAAGCAAATCTATAGCAATATAATTGTATATATCTTCCATATCCTGCAAAGCTTCTTTTGTAATCTCTACCTTATATTGCTTCATTAATGCCTCTCTCTAAATGCCACAAACGCACTAGCTGCATCCTCAACATTTCCTTTCTCTATATCGGCATATCCTTTTTCTAACTTTTGATGAATCTGTGTAACAGACATCATATCTGCATTCACTGAATTAGCTGCTTTGGGTAATACAATAGAAAAGGGAATTCCTCCTACTAATGATATTTGTTTTAAATACATATCTATAGCAGTAGCCATTGGTATCCCTAATTGTGCCAATACACTTTCTGCATTTTCTTTTACATCTGGATTTACTCTTATATTTAATGTTGCTGTTTTTCCCATAGAATACACCTCCATCTTTCTTTTATTGTAACGTCTTTTGCGTTACAAGTCAATCTATGAAATATATTTTCGATGCGATAGCTTCACATTGTTTTGATTAACCATTGCATATCTGAGCGTTGTATCTATTTGCTCATGTCCCAGAATTTTCTGTACCTGTTCAATCGGCATACCTTTCTCAATTGCTCTGGTGGCCATAGTCCTTCTGAACTTATGTGGGTGTACCTTTTCTACACCTAACTTCTTCCCCATTTCTCGTAATCGTAACTCCACACCGCTTTCAGTAAGTCTACTGTGTGGTTTGTTTAACGACACAAATAACGCTATATTATTATCTGTCCTTGATTCAATATAATTCAACAAATGAATTTTGGTCTTAGCATCAAAATATGCTTTCCTCTCTTTGTCTCCTTTGCCATAAACCACGCATTCCCGCTCAGAGAAATCTATATCATCAATGTTCAGCCTTACCAATTCGCCTACTCTAATTCCTGTTGAAAGCAGAAAATCAATCATTGCCCTATCACGCAGATTATTACAATTATCTCTAAGAATTTCTATTTTCTCATCTGGAATGGTATCTTTTACAATAACGGCAGTCTTTACCTTATGAATTCTTTTCATTGGGCTTTTTATAATATAATCCTCTTCCTCTAGCCACGAAAAAAATGTGGAAAGACTTCTACGAATATTATCAATAGTTACCTTTCCACAATTATTTATCGTTTGATACTCTACAAGATATTTTCGTAGCATCTCGGTCGTTATCTTTATGACCGGAATATTTATTGTATCCAACATCTTTTCAATATTACACCTATAATAGCGTATTGTTTTGTCAGAACACCCTTCTAAATGCTTTGCAGTTAAAAACATATCTAGAAAGTCCATATTCGTTGTCTGCAAATAATCAGATACAGTATTTTCAGATAACCGTTTTACCAACACCTCTTGTAGTTTCTGCATCTGCGATGCATTTAATACTTCTGCCATGTCATTGATGATGTCATAAATTTCTCTACCCATAAGAGCGCACTCCTTTTTGAAGGAGTATATCGTAGAAAAATCAGCACATCAACAGAGCGTATTACTGAAAGTTTCACCTTATCTGGTTAAAACATGTTTGCAATATTTTGTACATCCACATTTTGGACAAGTTAACTTTCTTTTGGTAATTGTATGAGGTCCCATAACATAGGATTTCATATCAGGAACAAATCGCTCCTTGCATTCAGGACATTCAAAGGCTCCTGCTTGTTCGATACCCTGGCTTCGTGCAATTTCACAGACAGGAAACATTTCCATCAAGGATGATCCTGTAAAAAGGATTTGTCCTGTTGACTCCCGATTTTCTTAATTATATAAACTGGAATTCATCTATCTGCATCGCAGCCATCTGCAAATATCGACCACCTGCACACCCTGATAATCATAAGTTTCATGATGTGTCCTTGCAATTACCATCTTAGGATATGCATCTCGTATTGCAAGCAATGGCGAATATTCCCTCTCAAATGTTGTTTCATCTGAAATATTGTCACTTACCTGAATGTATATCAGTGTGTCTCGTTTCTTTGCTACAAAGTCCACTTCTTTTTTATAAAGTTTACCAACATATACCTCATAACCTCTCCTTCGTAACTCCAGATAAACAATATTCTCATAAACCCTTCCAAAGTCCATATTTCGTGTACCATTGACTGCATATCGAAATGCTGGATCACAAAGATAAAACTTACTATTGTTTTCGAGATATTTTTTCCCCTTTAGGTCATACCGTTTTGCCTCATAAAATAGAAATGCGTTCTCTAAATAACCAATGTATTTTGATACTGTCTTTCTGGTAATCTCTCTTTGGTCATTATTTAATGTCTTGCAGATATTATTGGGAGAAAGCAGGTTGCCAATATTATCCATCATAAATTCAGATATACTGGCAAACTCTGATGTATTTCTTATTCTATATTTCTCAACCAAATCTCTTATAAGAATAGTCCCATACACATCTCTGATATAATCATACTGTCTATCCTCTGTCTTATATACATAAGCTCCCGGCATACCACCGGTTCGGACATACTGATCAAATGCATCATCATACCCATCCGTAATTCCATAATAAGTCAGATATTCCACAAAAGAAAAAGGATATACCTTTATTTCCATCGTTCTTCCAGTAAAAAGTGTTGCCAGATCTGAACTTAACAAAAATGCATTTGATCCGGTAACATAAATATCATAGATTCCTTTTGTATAAATACTATTGATTGCAAGTTCGAACTGAGGGCACATCTGAACCTCATCAATCAATAATACGTTATTCATTCCTTCTTTATATTGACCCAGGATATACTTATGCAATGCATGATATTCCAGCAAATGATCAAACTCTAATTCCTGAAGGTTTATCATTACAATATTGCTCTTTTCCTCTAACGACTGCAGATAAGTGATAAATTCCTGCAGCAAAACAGACTTGCCGCTCCGTCTGATGCCCGTGATTACTTTTATATCTGGCGTCCCATATAATTCAATCAATTCATCTAGATACTTTTGCCTTACCATAAACTGCATATCACTATCTCCTATTCCCATTTTTTGAATTTTCTTTATATTTTGGTAATACATTTCATGCATATTCTAGCACAGTCAGCTGCTTCTGTCATTATTCTATTCCCATTTTTCTTAAATAATTCATTTTCTGGTAATGGCATTTTCTTATAGAACAAAAAAGCAGCAGACATTTCGTAAGCGCATGGTTTGACGTTTCTTCCTAAAACAGACCACTCTGATTGCAGTATAAATAGATTATCTTCACACCATTCATTTTAAATCTCGCCTCTGCATTGCCCTGTGGATACGGCTTCTTCCTGCTGTAACTGCAATCCATGACACCATTCTATTTCAGCGTATGAATATCCTCAACCTACGGAGAGTAGAGTTCGAATTTGCTCATTTATTTTTCCATCCCATCCAGAAGCTTTATAAATCTTTTATCATTCATCTGCTCATTCGTAAGGTATTCTCCATTATAAAACAATGCATAGGTTGTAACCGGTGTCGGAGCATTTTGTGCTTCTTCTTTCGTTTCCAATCTGGTTGCCTGAAACGGAACCTCTCTTTCCCTGGCAACTTCAAGAACACGGTATGTGTGCAAATGATGAAAAATTTGTGCAAAAAAAGAGGTGCTGCATTGTGCAAACACCTCTTTAGATAGATTTTTAAACGATTCTAAATTTCTATTATCTGCTCCACTTTTTTCTGAATATTGTCTAAGTTATCATGAAATATCTTAGTATAGTCCAATTTATTTATCCTTTAACCCATAACATTGGTACAACATATCTCTCATTTTTTCATTGAAAATTATAGCCCAAAAAGGCATTTTTGTTCAATGAACTTAATCTGTTAAATTACATCTTAAATTTATATTTTCCTTTTCCGTGACCGGATACTGGTTCAATAATATCTGCCTGCACCAAATTGGAAAGAAGTTTTGAAGCACCTGAACCTTTTAGCTCAAGAAGCTCCATAACTGCACTTCTTCCAAACACCTCATCAAAGCCAAACTTTTCAAAAAGTCTATGAATATGAACTGTCGTTTTTACCGAAAAATCACTACCTTTTTCGGAAAGCACACTTTCAATATCCACTTTTGTTTCTTGAATGTCCACTTTTTCATTCTCAATATCCACTTTCGAATCTCCAATGTCCACTTTTTCTTCGTTCAAAAGTCCACTTATATGAAGATTTCGATTATGAAGCTCATTTTTCTCGTTCAAGAGCAGATTTCTGAGAAACGCTTCCAGATACTCTGTTGTTTCGTGAATGCCTTTTTGCAGATTCGTATAATTTGCACGGACAAGTGCATTTCTAAAATACCACGCATTTTCCGCAAATATATCATTTGTTACAGAAAAGCCAAGTGTCCCGAGATACTTGATAAAGAATACTGCCGTTGTCCTTGTGTTACCCTCACCGAAAATGTGGATTTGCCACAATCGTGAAACAAACACTGCAAGATGATGGATAATCTCATCCATCGAAAGTCCTTTATAGCTGAAATCCCTTTCCTGTGAAAAATCATATTCAAGCGTCTCTCTCAATTCTGATGCACTTCCATACATTACAGTTGCGCCATCAAGTACCCACTCTTTTTTCGTAATATTGTAATCTCTGATTTTCCCGGCATGCTTATATATTCCCCGAAAAAGCTTACGATGGATTGAGATATATTCATTCGGAGAAAAGGAAAATGCTGTTTCAGAAAGTATCCCTGCAATACGGGAAGATACCTTATCCGCTTCTTCTATACGTTCCTCATCCGAAAAATGCACAGGTTTTTCCCCATAATAGCTGTCGATAAGGCTCTGTGCTTCTTTCATTGTGATTTTGCCTTCAATATTCTGAATGGCAGTATCAATCAAATATTTAGATGGTTTGAGTCCGTCCACTGCCTGAAGTCCGATTGCCGTACTCCAGGCATAGCTTTTGCCTGCTTTGTCTGGTTCTGCCTCTTTCAGATATTCTTTAAATGGATCTTTTTCCATACCTGCTACCTCAATTCATATGCATTACCTTTATGGCAAAATCCCCCACCAGTAAACTGATGGGGAATATCTATTTTTATTCTTAATATAATTTTGCACCAGCAGGAATATGGTTATCAACCATAAGAAGATGAAGTTCTTCATCCTCAGAATCCTTAAGGTTATTTACTGCTGAAATCAGCATACCTTCGGAATCAATTCCCATCATCTTTCTTGGTGGCAGGTTCACGATAGCGATTGCTGTCTTTCCAACAAGCTCTTCCGGCTCGTAATACTCGTGAATACCGCTTAAAATCACACGGTCTTTACGCTCTCCGTCATCTAATGTGAACTTCAGAAGCTTCTTAGATTTTGGTACTGCCTCGCAGGCTAAAATCTTCACTGCACGGAAATCAGATTTTGCAAATGTATCGAAATCTACCATTTCTTCAAAGATTGGCTCAATCTTTACATTGGAGAAATCAACCTTCTCAGCAGCTTTTTCTGCAGCTTTTTCTGCAGCTACAGGAGCTGCTTCGGAAGTCTTAGAAGCCTTCTTGTCAGAGTCTAATGACTTCATCGTCGGGAACAGCAATACGTCACGGATTGCCGGTGAATCTGTCAACAGCATAACCAGACGGTCGATTCCATATCCGATTCCACCGGTAGGTGGCATACCGATTTCCAGTGCGTTCAAGAAATCTTCGTCGGTATGGTTTGCTTCCTCATCACCGGCTTCGAATGCGGCATCCTGTGCTGCGAAACGCTCGCGCTGGTCAATCGGGTCATTTAACTCGGAATATGCATTACACATTTCCCATGTGTTGATAAATAATTCAAAACGTTCTACCTTGGTTGGGTCAGACGGTTTCTTCTTGGTAAGCGGAGAAATTGCTACCGGATGATCCATGATAAAGGTCGGCTGAATCAGTTCTTTCTCACAGAATTCTTCGAAGAAGAGGTTGATGATATCACCCTTGGTATGACGCTCTTCGAATTCAATGTGATGTTCTCTTGCCAGCGCCTTTGCAGCTTCATCATCTGCTACGGTATCAAAATCGATGCCGGCATATTTCTTGATGGCATCGTTCATGGTCAGACGCTCAAAAGGCTTTCCAAGGTCGATTTCAATGCCATTGTAAGTAATCTTTGTAGTGCCGCATACTTTTTCTGCAAGATAACGGAACATGCTCTCGGTAAGTTCCATCATGCCTTCATAATCGGTGTATGCCTGGTATAACTCCATCAATGTAAATTCCGGATTGTGGCGGGTATCAACACCTTCGTTACGGAATACCCGTCCGATTTCGTAAACACGCTCCAAGCCACCAACAATCAGTCTCTTTAAGTATAACTCAAGAGAAATACGGAGCTTTACATCTTCATTTAATGCATTATAATGTGTTTCAAACGGTCTTGCGGCTGCTCCACCTGCATTGGAAACCAGCATAGGAGTCTCAACTTCCATGAAGTCACGTCCAGCTAAGAAATTACGGATTTCCTTGATAATCTGGGAACGTTTGATGAAAGTCTGCTTGGAATCCTGATTCATGATAAGGTCTACATAACGCTGACGATATCTGGTATCGGTATCAGTAAGTCCGTGGAACTTCTCCGGTAAAATCTGTAAGCTCTTGGATAATAAAGTTACCTCAGATGCATGGATAGAGATTTCTCCGGTCTTGGTCTTAAATACCTTTCCTTTGATTCCTAAAATATCTCCGATATCATATTTCTTGAAATCTTTATAAGAATCTTCTCCGATTTCATCTCTTGCGACATATGCCTGAATGCTTCCCTTTAAATCCTGTACATTACAGAAAGAAGCTTTTCCCATCACACGCTTGAACATCATACGGCCTGCGATAGATACCTCTTTTCCCTCAAAAGCATCAAAGTCGTCTTTGATATCTGTGCTGTGGTTTGTTACATCATATTTGGTTATCTGGAACGGATCTTTTCCATTTTCCTGAAGTTCTTTTAACTTATCACGGCGCACCTTGATTAACTGGTTAATATCCTGTTCCTGTACGTTCTTCTGTTCCGCCATCTTTGTTCTCCTAATCTGTTAGTTTGATCTTTGGATTCCTAATACTTTATATTTTAAGTTACCCATCTGGGTCTCAACTTCTACTACGTCACCAACGCCGGCACCGATTAATGCTTTACCAACCGGAGACTCGTTGGAAATCTTTCCCTTTAAGCTGTTTGCCTCTGTAGAACCAACAATTTTATATTCCAGTTCCTCATCGAATTCCATATCAAGGATTTTTACCTGACATCCGATGTTAATCTTGTCTAAATCAACTTCTTCTTCTACTACGACTTCTGCATTCTTTAAGATTTTCTCGATCTGTTCGATTCTTGCTTCGATATCACGCTGCTCATCTTTTGCTGCATCATACTCAGCGTTCTCAGATAAGTCTCCCTGCTCTCTTGCTTCTTTAATCTTCTGTGCAACTTCTTTTCTTCTGACCACTTTCAGATTCTGTAACTCGTCTTCCAGTTTCTGTAAACCCTGATAGGTCAAAATGTTTTTCTTATCCATGCTTATTAGCCCTTCCTTTTATAGATTTTCTATTCTGCATAAAATTCTCGCTCTAATCGATCTGAAACCGCTTCACAGCCTGTAAAACCGGTTCCCTTAACAATCATAATATTATACCCAATAGGTACCTCAATGTCAAGATTTGCCCGCTGATACCAGTTCCTTTTATAAATGGAAATATAGATACTTTTTTCCGATAGAAATTCTTCCCGGATTCTTCCGTCAGCTTCAAAATCCAGTATCAGTCTGCCCTCTTCCGGACCGGTTCCCTTTTGAATTGCATTTTCCTCTTTTCCAATCACTTCTACAATCAGTCCCAGTTCCTCATAGAGATACTCTATTTCCCCTTGGTGATGTTCTGACTGACCGGTGCAAAGCGTATATACATTAAGTCCCGGATAAAGCTGCCGGAGCATATACTGTTCTTCCTCCTGCTGAAGATATTCCCCCGCTTCCGCATCAATGACAAACAGCCGCATGTCCCGGTAGGAAATGCCTTTCTGCTCTAATACTGCTTCGATTATTTTCCGAAAAAATGCATTGCAGGGAAAATAAATTTCTTTTTCAATAAAGTTATTCTGTTCCTGACGGCTGTTCCTGTTTTCTGATTGCAGATTGCTTTTATTCCTGCGTAAAAGACTTTTTAATTTTTTCCACCATTTCATGCTTCATTATATGATGCAAAGGTTTCTAATAATTCCTCCAGCTGTTCGTAAGTCTCCACTTCATTGAGCAGGCTTCGAAGCCTGGATGCATGCTTGTAGCCGCCGGTGTACCAGGCTGCGTGCTTACGCATTTCCCGCATTCCGGTAAATTCGCCCTTAAAGGCAATCTGCATCTTTGCATGACGCAGCACCATTTCTACCATTTCTTTAGTAGATGGCTTCGGCAGTTCTTCTCCTGTTTCTAAGAAATGACTAATCTGTGCAAATATCCATGGATTTCCCTGTGCTCCCCTTGCTATCATCAGCCCGTCACAGCCGGTTTCCTGCTGCATCCGGTACGCATCCTGTGGGGTAAAAATGTCACCGTTTCCGATGACCGGGATCTTTACTGCTTCTTTCACTTTCCGGATAATCTCCCAGTCCGCTTTGCCGGAGTAATACTGTTCCCTGGTCCGTCCATGCACCGCAATGGCAGCTGCCCCGGACTCTTCCGCAATATGTGCCATCTCTACTGCATTGACATGGGCATCATCAAAGCCCTTTCTGATTTTTACCGTCAGAGGCTTCTTTATGGCTTTTGCTGTTTTTTCGATGATTTCACCTGCCAGAATCGGATTTTTCATCAGTGCAGAGCCGTCACCATTATTGACTACCTTTGGCACCGGACATCCCATATTGATGTCAAGAATATCAAAAGGTCGATGCTCGATACGCTTTGCCATCTCGCTCATAATTTCCGGGTCGGAGCCAAAAAGCTGCAGGGAAACCGGATGCTCCCGCTCATCAATGGCAAGCAGGCTCTCGGTATTCTTATTATTATAATAAATGCCTTTAGCACTGACCATTTCCATGCAGATAAGTCCTGCTCCCTGTTCTTTGCAAAGTACACGAAATGGCAGGTCTGTTACCCCTGCCATTGGTGCTAATATCAAATTATTATCAAGTGTTACATTTCCTATTGTCAGTTTCATCGTTTCTGTTTTGCGTAAATAAGACGCATTCCTTCTAATGTCAGTGTCGGATTGTAGTACTGAATATATTTTGTCTCATTTGCAATGATTTTACCCAGTCCGCCGGTTGCAACTACTTTTACATCCTTAAGTCCGGATTCTTTTATCATATTTTTTACAATATATTCTGTCTGTCCAATCTGTCCGAATATCAGTCCTGCCTGCATACTGCTGATGGTTTCTCTTGCAAGAATGGTAGACGGTTTCTTAATCTCGATTTCCGGAAGCTTTGCGGCATCTTCCCAGAGTGCCTTTGCAGAAATGCGGATTCCCGGGGAAGTTACTCCTGCGAAGAAATCTCCATTTCCATTGACGAAGTCATAGGTGGTTGCTGTACCATAGTCGATTACGACAACCGGTCCGCCATAAAGCTCATATGCACCTACAGCGTCTACAATACGGTCTGCGCCAATCTGTGCCGGATTCTCGGATGTGATACGGATTCCTGTCTTCACGCCCGGCTCCACCACCATTGGCTGAATATCAAAATATTTAATCATTCCACTGCAGAGGGAATGCATGACATTTGGTACTACCGATGAAATGATGGCATCCTTGATTTCATTATGGGAAATCTCGTTATGCTCTAATAAATCAATGATTGTAATACCGTATTCATCAGAAGTTCTCTGCATTTTTGTTGTCATACGAAATGTTGTGATTAATTTTTCCTTATCAAACACTCCAATGGTAATGTTGGTATTTCCTACGTCAATTGCCAGTAACATATTAGTCCTCCTTATCTTCTGTGAATTCTTCTCCCAGGAAAAATACACGGTAATACATTTCAAGCGATTCAAAGAGCTCTGTCTTTTCCCGCTGCATCTGTTTGATTTTTAACACACTGCCGATTTCATCATAGAAGAAATCTCCATCCTCACATTCCGTCCGGAAATTAAGAGTTCCCTCTTTGTCAAATATAAGCTGCAGTGTTCCTCCGATATCCTCTGTATACAGTACACAAAGAATATTCAAGTCCTCTTTGATTCCCTCCGGAAGTCCGTTAAACAACGGATTCAGATAGAATTTCTTGGTATAAGCGCTGGAACCGCATAAAACGATTTCTTCCTGCTCCATATATTCATACTCCTTTTTCTTATTTATGCCTTTTTTATATCTGGTAAATGTGGTTTTTCCTGTCTATCCTATAAACATCTATCTCTATGCATATCTATACATATCCATAAATCCCGCGGACAGATACTTCCCCGGAAGACACCAATTTTCTTGCTTCCCAGGTATCCACGATTAATTCGCCCCGGTCGGTAATGCCCTGTGCCACTCCCTCAAATGGCTCTTTCGGGTCTAACACTCTTACCTTCTGCCCTTTATTGGCAAGACTTGCATCGTATTCCTTCCGCAGATCCCGTAAATCCTGATATGCCATAAACCGGTCATAATAATGCTCGAATTCTTCCCAGACAGCTTCTATTAATGCTGCGCGGTTTACCCGTTTTCCACTTTGTAACAGAAGTGAGGTGGCATTCTGCGCAATTTCTTCCGGAAAACTTTCATTATTTACATTGATGCCTATGCCAACCACAATATGGTTTACATAATCCATCTGTGCACTCATTTCCGTCAGAATTCCTACTACTTTCTTACCGTTGATGACAATATCATTTGGCCACTTTATCTTTGCTTCCATACCGGTGCAGCGGGTAATGCCCTTTGCCACTGCCATGGCTGCCACCAGTGTCAGCATGGATGCATTGGAAGGATTCAGCTCCGGTTTTAAAATCAGTGTCATAAAGATTCCGGTTCCCGGCAGGGAACTCCAGCCTCTTCCCCGTCTGCCTTTTCCGGCATCCTGCTGGTCTGCCACCACAAGGGTTCCATGCTCTGCACCCTCTTCTGCAAGACGGCTGGCTCTTACATTAGTAGAATCTGTTTCATCATAATAATAGATTTTCTTTCCAATCCAGTCTGTTTTACGGATGCTGCTCAATTCATTTTCGCTTAAGATATCCGGTGCGCCTACAATCCGGTAGCCCCGGTTCTGCACCGCTTCAATTTCATAGCCATCCTTTTTCAACTGATTGATTGCCTTCCACACTGCGGTTCTTGATACACCAAAGCGTTCACAAAGCTCCTGTCCGGAAACATAACCTTCCGCTTCCCGCAGTGCTGCAAGTATTTTTGCTTTCATAGGTTCTTATTCTCCTAAAGTTGCAAGCATAACTGCCTTAATCGTATGCATACGATTCTCTGCTTCATCAAATACGATGGATTTCTCACTTTCGAATACTTCATCGGTTACTTCCAGCTCGGAGTATCCGAATTTCTCATAGACATCCTGTCCAATCTTAGTCTTAAGGTCATGGAATGCCGGGAGACAATGCATAAACAACGCCTGCTCTCCTGCATTATCCATCAGCTTCTTATTTACCTGATATGGCATCAGGTCTGTAATACGCTCTTTCCAGGCCTCTTCCGGCTCACCCATGGATACCCACACATCAGTATAGACAATGTCTGCACCCCTGGTTCCTTCCATGGCATCTTCTGTCAGAGTAATGGTTCCGCCTGTGCGGGATGCCACATCTTCACAATATGTAACCAGCTTTGGATCCGGGAAATATTTTTTATTGGTACATGCCACAAAATGCATTCCCAGTTTTGCACAGGTTACCATCAGGGAATTTCCCATATTATAACGGGCATCTCCCATATATGCCAGCTTTACGCCCTTTAATCTGCCAAGATGCTCGCGGATGGTCAGCATATCTGCTAACATCTGGGTCGGATGAAATTCATTGGTCAGTCCGTTCCATACCGGAACGCCTGCATATTTTGCCAGTTCTTCTACGATATCCTGCCCATAGCCACGATATTCGATTCCTTCAAACATACGTCCCAAAACTCTTGCGGTATCCGGAATGCTCTCTTTCTTTCCAATCTGGGAGCCTGACGGGTCAAGGTAAGTTACGTGCATGCCAAGGTCATGGGCTGCCACTTCAAATGAGCAGCGGGTTCTGGTACTGGTTTTTTCAAAAATCAGGGCAATGTTTTTCCCAATCAGGCTGTCATGCAGAATACCCTGTTTCTTCTTTGCTTTCAGGTCTGCTGCCAGATCTATCATATAGAGGATTTCTTCTGGTTCAAAATCCATCAATTTTAAGAAATTACGTCCTTTTAAATTCATTGCTTTTTCCTCTTTTCTTCTTACTCTTTGATACAAAACGGGCTGTCCTACATAGATGTGGCAGCCCGATTTCATTTTAGGTTTATGGTTTCCTTTTATCTCCGGCAACCTCTGTAATTGATTTTACCAGTCCTGCAACGCCCTGTATCTCAGATGGAATGATAATCTTTGTTGCCTTTCCGTCCGCAGCCTTTGCAAAAGCTTCCAGGCTCTTAAGCTGTAATACAGCATCGTCCGGTGCTGCTTCTTTCAAGAAACGAAGTCCGTCTGCATTTGCCTGCTGAATCTTTAAGATTGCTTCTGCCTGACCTTCTGCTTCTTTTACGGTTGCTTCCTTCTGTGCCTCTGCACGTAAAATTGCGGCAGTCTTCTCTGCCTCTGCATCTAAGATTGCTGATTCTTTCTTACCTTCTGCTACAAGAATCGTAGATTTCTTCTCACCTTCTGCACGAAGAATTGCTTCACGTCTTTCACGCTCTGCCTTCATCTGTTTCTCCATGGCATCCTGAATTGCCTTTGGTGGGATGATATTCTTTAACTCTACACGGTTTACCTTGATTCCCCATGGGTCTGTTGCCACATCCAGGGAAGCTCTCATCTTGGTATTGATGGTCTCTCTTGAAGTAAGGGTCTCATCTAATTCCAAATCACCGATGATATTACGAAGTGTGGTTGCTGTCAGATTTTCGATTGCCATAATCGGATTTTCAACACCGTAAGCAAATAACTTCGGGTCTGTAATCTGGAAATATACAACGGTGTCAATCTGCATGGTTACATTATCTTTGGTAATTACCGGCTGTGGTGGGAAATCAACCACCTGCTCTTTTAAAAGAACTCTCTTTGCGATACGGTCAATAAACGGTGCTTTAAAATGAAGACCTACGCCCCAGGTTGCAAGATATCCGCCCAGACGCTCTACAACAACTGCATTTGCCTGCGGTACAATCTTGATACAGGATACAATAATTACCAGTACTAGTATTACTAAAATGATAAGTGCTATTAATCCTTCCATTTTTACCCTCCAAAACTTATATTTTGAATAACTATTCACATATTACTATACTTTTTCCAAGATTACAACAGGGTGCCAAAAACTTCTTTTGACACCCTGACTTTATACTCTCTTATATTTTCTTACATTTTCCTAGAAAAATACATGGTTTCCGATGACTACTCCTGCCTGACCGGAACTTGCACGGCGGAAGCTTAATGCCCCACCGGTATTATCTACACCGGATAATGCTTCCTGTGCTGCCTGTAAACAGCTTCCGCTGACACCGCTTGAAATAACAGATGCAACTTTTCCGTTTCCTGCTGGTGTAAACTGACCGCTCTGGTAAATTACATCATAAAGGCTGGATGGATATGCACCACTTCTCAGACGGTTCATAACAACTGCTCCGACTGCCAGCTGGCCTTCATAACACTCACTGCCTGCTTCGCACTGGATTAATGCAGCAAGAAGTGTTACTTCATCACAGTTTGCTGCTACAGATGCATTCTGTGTTACCATGGTTGTTGTAGTCTGTGCAGCTTTCTTTGCCGCCTCTTCTGCAGCCTTCTCTTCCAATGCAACTCTTTCTTCTTCCATGGAAACTGCTGATGCTACATTTAAGGATACGGTTACATAATCTGCAGATACAAATGCAGTGGAATTCTTTAAGCTGACTGCGACCCATCCTTCCGGAGATTCTGTCTGTGTATCAACTACAAGCTTATCTCCTTCTGATGCTGCCTTGATAACAGATGCATCCGGATTTGCTTCACTGCGGACACGAAGACCGCCGGTGGTTACGGTTGCTACGGTGTCACATACGGTCTGTGCATAAGCATATGCTTCCTGACCTGCCACACAGTATTCGCTCTTTACATATCCGTCTACAGAACCGGATGTAATATGATACCAGCCATCTAATGTCTCTACGATATCGGCTGCTGCACCCTTATATAATTTTCCAATTACTTCAGACTCTCCATCTGCGGAGCTTCTTATATATAAGAAATCATCCACATTTGCCATAAGCTTACTGTTCCATGCCTGCTGCTCCTCACTAAGCTGAGGCTCCTCTTCCTGTGCTTCTGCAACAACCACTACATCTGCACGTTCAATGGATGCCTGCTCGGTTGCCGCGTCTCCCAATGATGCCAATTCTTCTATAATGCCGGCGGAGCCATTTGCCTGTACATCTGCCACAGCCTTTGTTTCCTGCTGTGGTTCCGGTACATTTTCTACTGGTGCTGTCTGCATAACTGCTGTGACTGCGGTTACAACGGTAAGCATCACTGCTATAATTGTGCTCTCAATCACTCTTTTTCTTAAATTCATTTTGACCTCCATAACATATATCCTGTTTTTCTTTTTTTAAGGATTATTAACAAGTATATGTCATTTTATTCATTTTTATTACATTTATTACAAATTTGTTACATCACGGATTATAACAAAGTAATTTTTATTTGTCAAGTTTCTGTACTTTTTATCCAATTCATGATATAATTTCCTAATAATAATTACGCAAAATCACAAGAAAAGATTTCGTCTTTTTCGTAATGGTTATCAAGGAGGATGTATTTTTATGAAGGAACGTAAGCAAAAAGATTCTGCTTTGAAGCAGAATCCAGTAAAGGCTCCAAAGCCTGTGAAAGCGCAGAAAGTGCCGAAAGCACCAAAAGTGCCTAAGGAGAAGAAGGAGAAAAAGGCCGTACTTCACTCCATGCGTTTTAATGTTGTACAGTTAGTTCTGCTGAGTATTATCATCAGTGTTGTTTCTCTTCTGATTATAGTTATTCCGGTTGCTGATAATGCAATTTCCACTTTGGCAGAAAGCTATATGCGTGATGTCTGTGACACCTGCGGATTAAATGTTGATGCTGCCCTGAACCGGAGCGGTAACATTATTTTAAATCAGGCATATCTTGAAACTCTGATTGGTGATGTCCGTATCAATGATCTGGATTCCAGTTACGCCTATGTGGTTGGTTCAGATGGAACCATGATTTACCATCCGGATGCAAGCAAAGTCGGACAGCCTGTAGAAAATACCGCAATTAAACAGGTAGTAGCTGATTTGGAAGCAGGTAAAGAACAGCAGAAGGGTATGGCAATCTATGAATTCAGAGGTGCTGAAAAATATGCGGCTTACTATGTTACTTCCAATAAAGCAGCTATTTTAGTCATTACTGCTGACCGTGGAGATATTTTAAGTGCTAAAGATGTAATTTATGTCCGCGCCGTTAGTGCCGCAATTGTTATCTTTATTGTACTGGGAATCATTTCTTTCCTTATTGCAAGTAAAATGACCCGTCCGATTGTAGAAATTACCAACGTTATTAAGCGTTTCTCTTCCCTGAACTTTGCAGAAAGCCCAACTACCATCCGTATCAGCAAACGTAAGGATGAAACCGGGCAGATGGCAAGAGCTATCGGAGATTTACGTGAGAAGTTAGTCACAATTGTTTCACAGATTAAGTCCCAGAGTGAACTGCTTTACAATGCATCTACTGAACTGGATACCAATGCATCCCACACAACATCAACCGTGGGAAATGTAGAAACCGCAGTAAATGAAATTGCTACCGGAGCAACCAATCAGGCTTCCGAAACCCAGAAAGCTACCGATGATATCGTTAATATGGGTAACATGATTGAACATACCAACAGTCAGGTTGAAAGTCTTACAAGCACTGCTAACCTGATGCGTGAATCCAGCGAGGAAGCTGCTGCCACCCTGAAAGAGCTGGACAACATCAACCAGCAGGCAATTGCTTCTATTGATGTTATTTATGAACAGACCAATATAACTAATATCTCTGCCCTGAAAATTAAAGAAGCTACAACTTTGATTTCTTCCATCGCAGAAGAAACAAACCTGCTTTCCTTAAATGCTTCTATCGAAGCAGCCCGTGCTGGTGAGGCAGGACGTGGATTTGCCGTTGTTGCATCGCAGATTCAGAAACTGGCTGACCAGTCCAATGAATCTGCAAACCAGATTGACCAGATTATCCATGCTTTGATTGAAGATTCTGAAAAAGCAGTTAAGACCATGGATGAGGTTAAAACTATTATGAACCTGCAGAGCGAAAACGTACATAAGACCGGTCAGGTATTCGAACAGGTTCGTGATGGAATCAGTTCTTCTATCAGTGGCGTAGGCGAGATTGCTACCAAAACAACACAGCTTGATAAAGCCCGTGGAGATGTTGTGGATGTCGTACAGAATCTTACCGCAATTGCCCAGCAGAATGCAGCAAGTACCGAAGAAACTTCCGCTTCCGTTATGGAAGTCAGCAATGTTATGCAGGAAATCATGGAAAATGCAAATCGTCTGAAAGAGATTGCTTCCATCCTGGAAGAAAATATGAATTCATTTACTTTATAATATGCATAACAAAGAATGTGCCTTGGCACATTCTCGCGCCTGCGGCGGTCGCTTGCGACATC
>ERZ791744.1315-NODE-1315-length-17112-cov-3.147271_pt1 | contig 17112 bp, 7 predicted proteins | sample MGYA00510039_ERZ791744 | MGnify/ENA primary metagenome ERZ791744 (study PRJEB30046, sample SAMN00791969) | human gut metagenome | study: EMG produced TPA metagenomics assembly of the A metagenome-wide association study of gut microbiota in type 2... | reverse complement strand
GGGCGGGGCAGGGGGGACAAAAAAGCGAATGGCATATCTGCAGCAAACCCGCACCCCGTTGTAAAGGGAGAACGGCGTCCCGTTGGCGGGCATGCAATCCACCAAACACACACCCGCCGCCGCAAACACCGCAAACCGTTTGCAGGGGCGCGGTGTACCCATCGCGCCGCAAAAAAACGGGAACCGTGCGCCGCAAACCTGCCATCCCTCCCACAAGGCGCCCACCCAGCCGCCAGGCCCCGCCGCAAACAGGCGCATGCGAAACAAATAATTGCGCAAAAACAGGGAAACGCAACAAAAAAGGCGAATTTTGCTGCAAAGTTGCGCTCTGCGTGCGCAGAGGATCATAAAACGCGCGGTCAAAGTATATAAAATGACCGCGGCCAAAAAGAAAATTAGAAATAAATTATACAAAGGCTTTGAACATATTGTATAATCGGAGGAAAGCGCAATCAGTAAAAATGCTGAAAAACAGGAATTTGCGTGGATTGTATTGCCTTTCTGGTGTAAAGGTGCTATATTTTAACAATAAAAAGTAAATGCGCAATGAGAAAACTCGATGCGGTTTTTTTTGAAAACAACATGGCAACGGTTGCGCAAGTAAAAGAAGCTGGCTTCTTTTACTGTTCCACAGGGATCCCCTGTGGAACAATGTGCTTCCATCAAGCCAGCGCGAAAGGCGGGTGAGCAGATTGAATAGAACAGGAAACAACACAACAGGTTGGGCGCGCCGGCTGACAGCGCTGCTTATCACCGCTTGCCTGGTTATGGCAATGGCCCTGCCTGTATACGCCGAGGTGGATCTTCTGCCCGACGCACCTGACGAAGTAGAGCTGCTGGAGGATGAGCCGGGAACGGCCTCCGGGGAGGATACCGCTCCGCCGGAGCAGAACGCCGCCACCCCGGAACCGGAACAAAGCGCCGAGCCGGAGCAGCCCGCCCCGACCGAAACGCCGGAGCCCACGGCAGAACCCGCCCTGACCCCGGAACCGGCAGCCACCGCAACGGCCACCCCTGTGCCGACCGTGACCCCCACCGCCACCCCGGAACCGACCGAACAGCCGCAGAAGATGTACGCCGCAAAAAGCGTGGATAACGTGCAGGCAGCTAGTGAGCAGGCAAACGGTAGTTTTGTGCTTTACTTTATGGCACCAAGCAGTTGGGGAACACTGGCGGATGGACAAGAAGTATGGTGTTATGGTGAGAAACAGAGCCCGAAAGATGGCAACGCGACATTTGATAAGAAAGTGGATGGAACAGAAACAGGCGTAGTAAGCGGAACAAAGCGGGCTGTATATAAAATTACATTAACAGCGATTGCAGATGATAAAAATTCAGATTGCCCGTATGGAGGATTTTATAATCTTCGTTTTTATGTAAAAGATGTAAGTGGGAAAGTTAGCTATGTTATTAAAGATGGTTGGCAAAACATAGATGAGTACAAAGGCAAATGCTATGACGGTGAAAACGGAAAATGGACAGATTTTGTGGCATACGACCCGAACAACCATTTGTCGTTTGCCGGAAATAAGATGGTCTTTGAGAACCTTAGCGATTCCAATTTAGCAAATGTAACAGCAGTTTTTTATGAAAAAGATGGTGATACATTAAAAGAAGTCAAAACGGTAACGATTGACAATGTGGCTGCAGGAAAAAAGCAGAAATTTGAAATTCCTAATGTTGAATGCTCGTATGTTCAGTTCTTTGCGGATGACAAACGAACGCAGTTAAGCGTGGTCTATAATTTCTATGACCAGGAAACAGAGAATGCTTTCCAATATGATGCAAGTGGTAAGTACTGCTATACTTATAAGGCAGAGAACACAGGTTCCTGGGGAACCCCGCAAGGCAAGCAAGACAAGCAAGTTGTTTACTTCGATGCAACTTTCTCCTGGCTTTCTTATGAGAATGAAAAAAATGAAACACATAATGGCGCGATTGGATGTGGCATGCCGACGAACGACGGTAAGCTTTGGTGCTATCTGACGGGCGATGGTAAGGCTCCTATAACAAAACAGGAGATGAAGCGACTAAAGGACACCAACATCTGGTATTACGAAGTGCCGGAAGGTTATACAAAAATCCGTTTTGCTTCTTGGGCAGTTGAGAACGAGAAAGCAGCCGATAACGGTGATGGTACGGTCATGATGGACATCCCAGCCGACCTTTCCGAACCGTGTTTCTTTGCGGATGCCAGCGATGATGTAATTTATAACGGTGGCATCCGCGGAGGCTACTGGGCTGAAAAAGGTACCCCGCGTGATGCCAAAGAAGGCAAGAAACTGACGGATGATGTTGTAGATATTAGTAAGGCAACATTCAAAGAAGAAGCAAATACCAAGTATGTATCCAGCACATTGTATGACTATTATACAGACTATGAACTAAATGGGAATAATAGAGATAAGTATAATAGTGAATATTATACACCGGGAAAAGGAGGCGGCTTTGCAAGTCAAAGAAGCTGGGTCGTGTTCCGCCAATTTGACAGAGCATTAAGTGATTATTACAGTAACTGCAATGCGCAATATCCGATTTATACCGGTCATTTCCAACCTACTTATTTAGACTGGGGAATTAAGTTTGAAACGATCAGCAGCGAATTGAATCTTTTTGGATTTAATTTACGAAGATTCATGGCAATCAATAACTCCACAATCAATGAAGATGGAAGTGGTACACGTTATGACTATGCCTACCAAGGCCTGGTCCAAGATCATACCTCCACAAGTGATGCAACAGGTGAACCGCTGCTGAAGGATACAAAGGAGGATACAAAAGTAGTAGAACCGCACTTCAACAAAGAGTTCCTGAGCGGCACCAACAGCAAAAATGCAAAGCTTGGCGATGTGTACAATAATGTTGCGTTCCCCTTTACCAAGAAACAGATTTTTGATGAGGATAAGGGCGTTGATTACTGGTACTTTGACAGCCAGGATACGACCCTGTACTTGAAGCAGGATTCCGATACAAAGCAATATTTCCTGAAATCAAGCACAGAGAACCGAGAACGGTCACGCAATCTTGATTCTGACTCCGCACAAAAAACAATAACTAAAAATGGACAGAACGTCAGTTCCTATGGCTACTTCCCGTTCAACGAAACCGCAACTGTGGGCCGGGCTTCTACCTACAATTACGGCTTTGGCACCAAGCTGCAGATGGATTTTACCCTGACGGATGACGGCATGGTGGAAGCAGACAAGGCAGATGGAAAAACCAGCATCAAGTTCTTCTTCTCCGGTGACGATGACGTTTGGGTATTCATTGATGGCCAGCTGGCGCTTGACGTTGGCGGTGCCCATGGTAAGGTTTCCGGCCTGCTGGAATTTGGCAAGAAAGAGGAAGAAGGAAAGGAAAAAAATAGTGTAACAGCCTATGTCAGTAAGGTCAAAAAAGGCGGAACGCCAGAAAGTAACCAAAATGGAAGTCCTGCCAAGACCGTAAAATATAATGGCGAGGACATCAATTTCTACGCGCAAGGCACTACTCTTACATTCGACAAAGGCCAAAAGCACACCCTTACCATGTACTACATGGAACGCGGTATGTGGGAGTCCAACATGGCGGTGGCGTTCAACTTCCCGGATAATAACGAGCTGCAGGTTCAAAAAGAAGTCGATCTGACCAACGTTACTGATGATGACTTCAAAAAATGCTTTACAGGCCAGAAAATCTTCAACTTCACCATCCAGAACCAGGCAACCCATTATGGAAAAACAGATGCCGCTGAACCGGATCCAAGCGATACCGAAGTGGTGAATTTGACTGCGACTGGTAACATGATTGAACCCGCAACCCCAGGAAAGAAAGATGACTACATTTTCGAGTTGGTTAAAAACCCCTGGCCAGATCCCAAGCCGGATTCCGGGCAAGATCCCGGGCAAGATACCGGGCAAAATACCGAACAGGTCCTTCACTGGTACGCACGCTATACGGATACGCAAAGTGCAGCGCGTGAGAAACGTCGTGGCATCCTGACGCTGGGAAACCCCATCAATATCGAAAACATGCGCTTCCTTACGTTCCAGGTTTACGTTGGTTCAAATGATGGTGGTGGAGGTGACCTTTCCCTCAACAACCTGTATCTGGAACTGCTGGATGATCAGAACCCCGCCGTCCAAAAAGGCAGCCTTGACACATCAGGCATTAACGGCGCAACGTATGGCTCGGTCGAAGTGAAGCCAGACCAATGGGTCACCGTAAAGCTGGACCTGCACAAGATGAAAGAGAAGGGCAAATTTAGCGGCAATGTTACAACCATCCGCGTGGGCGATAACTATAGCCGCAACATCTATTTCAGGAACTTTACCTTCATTCCCAAAGCGGTGCCAAGTAAGATGACCGGCTTTACAACCGATCAGGAGAAAATCCCGGATTACGGCTCCGCCAAAAGCGGTAATTTGGAAAACGCCAAATACGCACAGTACACCTCCACCATGGACACAGACACCCAGTTGGTGGACGGTGACGGACGCTTTGTTCTGGAAGCTGGAGAAACCGTTACCTTCAGCGACCAGTTCCGCCGCGGCAGCTACATTTCGCTCAAAGAGGAATTGAACCAAAACCTGTACGACACCAAATGGACCGTGTACGAGAACGGGCAGAAGGTTACTTCGATGGAAGGAGGTAAGAGCGTAAGTCTTCCTGATTCAATACCTTCGTTAGACGGGCGGGAGGGAAGCGGCCCCGATGATGGCCGAACGGAAGTTTATGTCGATGGAGAGGTAAGCAATACGGGCTACACGGCGAATAGCCAGAAGCCTGACAAAAACACCATCGTCTTCCGCTCCTATAAGGACCCGGACGAAAATAGCTCCACGCTGACAAAGCTAAAGGTAGAATACGTCAACACCGTCAAAACCGGCGGGCTGACAATCAAAAAGCAGGCCGCAAAAGACGAAAAATTGACCGGAACCTACGAGTTCAGAGTTACCTTTAATAATGTTGGCGGTGCTGGTCTGGAAAAAGAGCCCATCGAAAGAACCGTTACGATTAAGGGCGAAAGCACCGGAACCATCACCGGCATCCCCGTTGGCACCCGCTATACCATCGAGGAAGTCAATACCAGTGATGGTTCCAGACTGCAAAGCGTAACCGTTCCGGGTGATTGCCATTCCGCCCATTTGATCAACGACAACACCATGGTGGAAGGCGTGATTGAGGCGAGCGAAGATCCGGAAGTTACCGCAATCTTTACCAACACCAAGCGCACACTGATCAACATTGAGTTCGACAAGCTCTGGAAAGATGCAAATGGTACGGACGATCTTAGCACTGCGAAGCAGCCGAAAGAGATCTACATCCAGCTCCAGCGCCGCCTGGAAAACGAACAAAGCGATACAGCCTGGAAACAGGTAAAGTACCCGGCTAACAGCACGAAAGACTATTTTACCATTACCCCCAAAGATAAAAATGGCTGGAAGTATACCTTTAGCGGTTTGGATCAGTACCAAATCAATGCTGACGGCAGGCAAACCAATTATGTGTACCGCATTGTGGAAGGTACGGTAGAGAATGACAAATTTAAAAAGGCAGCGGAAGACGGAACCATTACGATTAAGGGCAATACGTATGTTGTAACGGTAAAGGCTGAAGCAACAGCAAACAGCGAAACGAACAACGCGGGCAGCTCAACAGGCAATACAGCCACAGCCACCGATGGAACCATCACCGGCGGCAGCGGCAAGATTGAGCTGACCAACACGCTGCAGAACCCGGAGTTTGTACTGGATATCATCAAGAAGGACGCGGAAACCAATAATGAGGGCAAAGATGTGCTCTTGAGTGGTGTTGAGTTCAAGCTGGAAAAGCTGGTCGAAACAACCGAAGGAGAAACGCGGGTAGATACTACCTATACCGGTACAACGGACGACAACGGCAAAATAACCCCGAACCCGTTCAAAAATCTGGAACCCGGTACATACCGCCTGACGGAAACCAAGGCACATGCGGGGTACAACCTGTTGGCACAGCCAATTAAGATCCAATTTACCCAAGACGGCAAGTGTTATATTGATGGGCAGAGAATTACGGACGAAGGCAAGTTTAAGCCGGGTGCCAATAACACCTACACCATGCACCTTACCGTTCTGAACCGTAAAACGCCTGAGCTGCCCCACACGGGTGCAGACGCGCCAAGCCTGTGGCTTCTGATCGGCATGCCGCTGGCGGTGGCAGGGCTGTTGATATTCACATTCCGCTACAACAGGAAAGGGGGCCGGCGACATTAACCATCCCCCGGAAACCCAGCAACCCCCAGGGTACAGGGCCTGCCCGCCAGTGCGCGCCCGTTTACGGCAGGCGCAGCCATAAGCCGGGGTGTGTAACTGAAAAGCGGAAAATATCGCCTGTTTCTATAAGCGCAGCCGGATGTTGTGTTAAGGCTTAAAAAGCCTTGGGATCCGGAAAGGATTCCGGTGGCTCTTTGCCTTACATCCTGCTTGTGGCTGCGAAATATCCGTTATTTCCTTTGTTTTCAGATGCACCTTAAGCCAAGTGGGCAAGCGGCACGGTTTTCCCTCCCTTTTTTCTTTACGGCACAGTGCGGGCGGCGCGGCAGCGTTTCCCCGCTGCAGCGCCCCGCACTGCACGCCGTGCTGATGCAGAACCCCTAAGCCGGGCGGCTTCGCCGCCCATCCGATGATGACTTTTTTTAAGAGAAGAGGTACTGAAATGAAAAAAGCAAAACGTTTTCTCACAGGCCTGTTGAGCGCCGCCCTGGCCCTCAGCCTGTGCGCCATGCCAGCAATGGCAGCGGAGGATACCACAAATGTGGATACCTCAAAGGTGAATGCCCCCCAAAAGACCACGAGCGTAATTGATACCACGAAAAAAGGCTCTATTACCATTTACAAATATCTTCACGCAGAAGATGGGCAAACGACTACTCCTACAGGTGAAAAACAGGACACACCGAATAACAACAGTCCGCTTCCCGGCGCAGGTTTCACGATTTATAAGGTGAAAAATGAAGCGTGGCTGGAAACCTATTACAACGGAAAGGAACAGACCTCTGACGATTATAAAATGCCGGTAATTAATGATTTCTTTGAGAAAGATGCGACTGGCAAGGTTAAAAGCTATGAGGCCAAAGATTTGACGGAGAGCACTAAGAATGCTCAGGTTGGAGCAGAAACTTTTACAAAAAATGATGGCAGTGCTCAGTTTACAAACTTGGATTTGGGCTTGTATTTGGTTGTTGAAACAACTCGGCCGCAGGCTGTTGTTAAGGCGGTAACGCCGTTCCTGATTTCCATTCCTATGACCCGCGTAAAAACGGATAACGGGGATGCAAATCAGCTGAAAGAATGGCTTTATGATGTTGTTGTTTATCCGAAAAACAGCACCTCCAGAGGCGAAGTAATTATTGATAAAAAGGGCGTTGTTGGTGATAAAAATGCTACTGAAAAAGAAGCACTCAACAATGTAACCTTTGATTTGGAACGGTTGGACGATTCCCAAAATCCGGCAGTATGGGTGAAAGAAAAGACTGGTTTGGTAACTGGTACTGCTGCCGGAGAAGTTACGGCAGTTGCTGGTCAGATTAAAGTTACTGGTTTGAATACGGGCTCCTATCGTTTTGTTGAAACGGCCAATGATAACAAGAATTATATTGTAGACGAGAGCAAGTATTACTATTTTAATATTGATGATAAAGGCGATGTCGTTATTCCGGACGAACACAAAAACGACGCAGACTATGATAATGAAAGCGGCACTTTGATTATTTACAACTACAAGCCGGATCTCAATAAGGAAGTATTAAAGCGCGGCGGCGATAAAGAGGATCCTAATGATTGGGTAGAAGCAACTGATTATAAAGCAGGTGCAACGATTCCTTACAAGGTAACTGTAACGGTTCCTGCAAATATTACAAAGCTTGGCACGTTCAAGGTAACAGATACCCCGACTCATCAGACGGATAACATTGATGCTGATAAGATTCATGTATACCACAATGATGATAAGGAAATTGATAGCAGCAATTATATCGTAGCTCGCGATAACACCAACAAGGGCTTTGTTCTTACTTTTAAAAATCCGGGTGAAGCTTTGGCAAGTGACGCAGGAAAGACTATCACCATTAGATATAAAGCAACCCTGGATGATGATGCAGTGACCACGATTGAGGGCAACCCCAATACTGTAGAACTTGAATACACCAACAGAATTGGTTCTGATGGTCAACCTGTTGACAGCTCGACTGATAAAATCCATGATGATGCCATTGTTTATACGTTTGCAGTTAACATTGTAAAGACGGCTGCCGATAAGAACACTCCCTTGTCTGGCGTTGAATTCGACTTGTACGAAGAAGTTGCTGAAAAGACCGAAGGTACAGTGCTGGGCAGCACGATTGGCATAACCGGTGAAAATGCAGAAAAATATTATAAGCTGGTCAAACATTTAACAACTGATGGATACGGCAAAGTTTCTGCGAGTGGCCTTGAAAAGGGAACCTATTATCTGGTTGAGACTAAGACCGCTAAAGGATATAACTTGCTGAAAGAGCCTGTGAAAGTTGACCTGAACTTTGTGTATAGTGAGACTTGGGATGAACGCAAGGAGTATGTCGAAGGTGCGCTTGTAAAGCATGATGTTGATTACAATCGTCAGAATGCTTTCGAGAAAGGTACTACTAATGCAACAGAGTTGACCAGTGGTTCGATTACCGCAAATATCATTAACCGCAAGGGCTTCGACCTGCCCACCACCGGTGGTTTCGGCACCCTGCTGTTCAGCGGCATTGGTGTGCTGCTGGTTGTGGCCGGTGTTGGCGTGCTGCTGAGCCTGAAAAAGAAGAACCGCGCCTGATGCGCCCGCCGCAAGGCAAAACAATTTTACAATTCACCAATAGGGTATAGAGGGATAATCCATCATACACAGGGGGAGGGCCGGGTTTGGCCCTCCCCCTATGGTGGGTTATTGGGAAATAAATTTTTTTGGGTGTACATGGCCGTTGTTCGGTTGATTTTTAGGCCCTGCGTGGGGAACCACCCCACGGGCGTCAGGTTTGTGGCGGGGAGCCACCCCTCAAGGGGTGCCACCGCAAACATAAGGTAAGATATTGGCGCCCCTTGAGGGGAGCTGGACGCGGAGCGGCCTGAGGGGTGGTTCCCCGTGCAGAACCTAAAAATAAATAGGGCAAGGCCCGTCAACGGGCCGATGGCAAGCATCGGCCCCTACAAATGATTTGCAACGTTTGCGGCGCGGTCCACCACAATTATTCTTTATTATTTATTCTTTCGCCTACCTCCAATTCCTAATTCTTAATTGCATCAGCTCCCAACTTCAACCCTCTCACGGAAAGGTTCGCGGTGACGCTATGGATACCACAACAAAACTAAAAGTCGGCTTTGCGGCCTTGATGATCCTGTCCGGCATTGGGGTGGCATCGTACCCGGTTATCAGCAACGCGGTGGCGCAGCGCCACGCCAGCGAAGCGATCCAAAATTACGATGATACCGTAAAAAGCATGGATACCGAAAAACTGGACGCTGCCAAGGAAGCCGCCCGCCGCTATAACCAGCAGCTGGACAGCGCCGTGGAGCGCGATGCCGCAGGCGAAGCGGAGGATACCGGCACCAGCTATGTGGACCTTGTGGATGTGGGCGAAAGCCTGGGGTATATCACCATCCCGAAAATTGACGTCAACCTGCCTATTTACGAAGGCACCAGCGATGATGTGCTGCAAAAGGGCGTTGGCCATCTGGAAGGCTCCAGCTACCCCCTTGGCGGCGAAAGCACCCACAGCGTGCTGACCGGCCACCGCGGCCTGCCCGAAGCCGTGCTGTTCACCGACCTGGACAAGCTGGAAGAGGGCGACTGTTTCTACCTGCATATTCTGGATGAAACGCTGGCGTACCAGGTGGATCAAATCAAAGTGGTGGAACCGGAGCACACCGAGGATCTGGAAATCACCGCGGGGCAGGATTACTGCACCCTTGTTACCTGCACGCCATATGCCATCAACACCCACCGCATGCTTGTGCGCGGCACCCGCATCCCTTATAATGGAGAGGAAGAAACCAACACCCCGCAGGCCGTGCAGTATCAGGCGCTGCGCACCGGAACGGTGGTCAAGCGCGTGGTGGATGCCTGGCCGTGGATCGCGGTAACGGGCAGCATTGTGATCGGCGGCGAAGCGCTGCTGCTGCTTTTGCTGCTGCACCGCTGCAAAAAGCGCGAGGAGGATGACTAAATGGGACGGCTGATTGCTAAAATTCTGGCCTGGCTGGCCATTTTGCTGGGGCTGGCGCTGTTGATACAGCCCACCGCCGCCCAGTGGTGGACCAGCACCCGCAACGCCAAAACCGCTGCGCAGTTTGCGGCCCGCGCCGAAGCCCAGCCCACCGCCCCCGCGGCGGAGGAAACCACAGCCGAACCCCCGGAGCCGGAACGCGCCTACCCTGAACTGTACGCCGCGATGCAGGACTATAACGCGGAAATTTACGCCGGGGGCCAAAGCGGCCTGACCGACCCATTCGCCTATGAGGAAGCCCCGCTGGACCTTGCTGCCTATGGCTATGACGATGATGTGCTGGCTGTGCTGTGGATCCCGCGCCTGAACCTGGAGCTGCCCGTTTACCTGGGCGCCAGCCGCGAAAACCTGGCCAAAGGCGCGGCGCTGCTGGGCCAGACCTCGATGCCGCTGGGCGGCGAAAACACCAACACCGTGATTGCCGCCCACCGCGGCTATTATGGCGCGGAAATGCTGCGCAACGTGCAGCAGATCCAGGTGGGGGACAAGATCCAGCTGACCACCCCGTGGGAAACGCTGATTTACCGCGTGAGCGAGCTGAAAATTATTGACCCCAGCGATATCAACGCCGTGCTGATCCAGCCGGGGCGGGACCTGCTGACCCTTTCCACCTGCCACCCCTACACCCGCAACAGCCAGCGCTACCTGGTAATTGCGGAGCACGACACCGCCGCTGCGGACACCACCAAAGAGGAGGATTTGCAGGAAAGCGCCGCTACCTGGGACGAAACGCCGCGCCAGGTGACCGTGGAGGATGCCGGCGGCAGCTCCATTGCCGAAGTGGCCCCCCAGGCCCTGACCCCATTGCCGGGGGAGGGCAGCGCGGAATCCGAGGGGAGCGCGATCTCCAATACCATGATCTGGCTGGAAAACAACGCACTGTGGGCCGGGCTGGTGGTTATTGCCGCCGCCGTTGGCATTATGGTGATATGGAAAAAACACCGGGAGGATTAACCATGCAGTACACACAGCAGGCCGCCGCCGTTACGGCCGAAGTAAACAAGGCCGTGCAGGGCAAACAGCAAACGGTAAATACCATCTGGATGGCCATGCTGGCGGGCGGCCATGTGCTGATTGAGGATATTCCCGGCGTGGGCAAAACCACGCTGGCGCTGGCCTTTGCCCGCGCGCTGGACCTGAAAGAAAGCCGCGTGCAGTTTACGCCGGATGTTCTGCCGTCCGATTTGGTGGGATTTTCTGTTTACCAGAAAGAGACCGGCAAGTTTGTGTACCACGCCGGTGCGGTGATGTGCAACCTGTTTTTGGGCGATGAGATCAACCGTACCTCCTCCCGCACGCAGTCGGCTTTGTTGGAAGTGATGGAAGAAGGCACGGTGACGGTGGACGGCGCCACCCGCCCGGTGCCCGCACCCTTTACCGTAATTGCAACCGAGAACCCCATCGGCGCCGCCGGCACGCAGATGCTGCCGCAGTCTCAGCTGGACCGTTTCATGGTCTGCGCCGTAATGGGCTACCCCGATGAGGAAGCGGAGCTGGCAATTTTGGCCGGGCAGAGCAAAGGCCGCCTGCTGGACCGTGTGCGCCCCGTTGCCGGTCAGGCGGATCTGCTTGCCATGCAGCAGGAGGTCAGCACGGTATTTGTGCATGAGCTGATGTACCGCTACATTGTGGCGCTGGCCCAGGCCAGCCGCAAGGACCCGCGCCTGGCCGTGGGGTTAAGCCCCCGTGCCACCCTGGCGCTGGCCAGTATGACGCGCGCGGCGGCGTATCTGGCGGGGCGGGATTTTGTTGCCCCGCAGGATGTGACCGCTGTGTTTGATGCGGTTGCCCGCCACCGCCTGGTGCTGAACGACCAGGCCCGCGCAGGCGGCGAAACGGTGGACAGCGTAATGCAGGACCTGCTGCGCACCGTGCCGCGCCCCCGCCCCGAAAAGGCTGACCGCCATGGCAGGTAAGCTGGGCCGGGCGCTGGTGCTTTTGGTGCTGCTGGCTGCGGCGCTCATCACCCAGGCACCGCTGGCGGTGTTCCTGTTAGCGTTTGCGCTGGTGCTTCTGGTGCTGCTGCGGCTGGATGCCGCCTATCTGCGCAGGCAGGTAACGGCAGAGCTGCTGGTGCCGGACAAACCCGTGATACAGGGCGAAGATTTTACCCTGACGGTTCGGCTGCGCAACCGCAGCCGGTTGCCCATCCCTGCGCTTGTGGTGCTGCTGAACGCCGCCGATGAATGGGGCGGGGGGCAGATCACCCTGCGCTGCGCCGCCATGCTGGGCGGCAGAGAGAGCGCCGAACAGCGCATTACCTTAAACGCAGGCAAAAGCGGCGTGTGGAGCATTGCGGTGCGGGGCATCACCCTGCGGGATCACCTGGGGGTGTTCACCGCGGCATGCCCGGCTGCCGTGCAAAGCCGGAGCATCTGTGTGCTGCCCGCTGCCGCGGCTGGCAAAGCCAAAGCGGAAACCGCCCCCGATGAGGACGGCGACGAAGCCGACACCCGCGCCGCCCTGGGCGGCAGCTATGAGCTGCGGGAGTACCGGGACGGGGATACCCTCAAGCAGGTACACTGGAAGCTGAGCGCCAAACTGGACCGCCTGATGGTGCGCGAACCGCTGACCGCCCTGCGCGCTGCCCTGACCCCCGGTGGGGACCTGGACGGAGCGGAGGAATGGGGGGATTTTCCCCAACAGGCGGCGAAGCACCGCAAAAACCCGCCCAAGCGCAAAAAAGAACGTACTGCCCTGAGCCGGCGCGGCGCTGCCGACCCCGGCAGTGGGCTGAAGTTTGTGGACCGTGTGCTGGTGAGCACCCAGCGCCCTGCAGCGCACCCCGCGTTGTGGCTGGCGGCAGATGCCGCGCTGCTGCTGGCGCTCACCTTTGGTTTGCTGCTGGTGCTTTCCACCGGGTTCGGCATTGCGGTGCCGTTGTGGGTGTGGCCCGCGGCAGCCGCTTTCTGCGCCGGGTGGGCGCTGTTCCTGCGTGCGCCGCAAGCCCTGCGCCGCTGGGGGCTGCTGGCGGGGGTGATTGTGTATCTTGTGGTGTTGTTCATCTGCCAGCGGAACTTTTTGGCCGGGGCGCAGCAGTGCGCCGGGAACATTGCCCAAAGCCTGAACGCCCGCCTTGGCAGCGCGCTGCCGGTGGCCCAGGGCGGCAGTGCGGCGCAGCTGGGGCTGTTTTTGCTGCTGGCTGCCCTGCCCGTTACCGGGGCGCTGGCCGCTGCGGCCCTGCGCCGTGCGGATGCCCTGCTGCTGGATCTAATGCTGCTGCCCGTTGTTGTACTGCTGGCGCTGGCCGGGGCCGCGCCTGCTGTGCCCGCCTGCCTGCTGCTTTTGGCCGGTTGGATGGGGGCATGGGCGGCTTCCTGCTCGGTGCAGCGGCGGGCCTTGTGGGGCAGGCGCGATACCGAAAACTACCGCCAGAACCTTTGCCGCCATTATAACATCCAAAAGTCTGCCGCGCTGGCGGCGGGCGGGCTTTGCCTTGCGCTGGCGCTGCCCTGTTGGTGGCTGCTGCGCCCGGCGCTGGGGGTTCCCCTTGGCTGGCTGCAGCCCGCGGCCCAGCGGGTGGAATCCGCCGCGCTGAGCACCGCCATTACCTGGCTGCCGCGGGTCAGCGGCGGCAGGCTGAACATTCAGGTAGAAGCCGCCGCCGGTGGTGTGGCGGATGGCGCCTTGAACCAGGGCGGGGGTATCCAGGTCAGCGGAGTGACGGATCTGGCCCTGACCGCCAGCGACAAACCCGAAGAAACCGTATACCTGCGGGGATTTATCGGCGGCAGTTATGACGGCACCACCTGGCAGGCCCCTGATGCCGATGCCTTTGACAGCGCCGCTATGAACTGGAAAACCGAGGATAACGCCCGGCTGACCATTGCAAGCCTGCCGTTTTTGCGCACCGCCTATGACGGCACCGCCCAGCCCCAGACGCTGACGGTGGAGCGCATCCACGCCGATACCCAGTACACCTATGCACCGTACAACGCCTACTGGGGCGATTATTACACCATCCAGGGCGATGGCGCCGCCGCGGGCCAGACCGCGCAGGACGATGTGTTCCTTTATTACCCGCGGGATACCGCCCAAACCCAGCTGGAAGCCCGCGCCGATGCCGACCCCAGCGTGCTGGACCGGATGGAAGCATCCTATGCCGCTTACGCCGCCAGCCGCTACACCGCCGTGCCGGACGGCTATGACGAGCTGCAAACCCTGTGCGATGAAGCCAAAAAGGACCAGAAGCTGACCGAAGCTGCGGACATTGGCGATTACATCCGCGCCTACCTAAACACCAACTACCAGTATAACGCCAGCGCTCCTCAGCCGCCGGAGGGGGCCGACCCCATCCGTTACTTTTTAACGGAATCCAAACAGGGGTACAGTGTGCAGTTTGCTTCGGCGGCGGTGGTTATGTTCCGCATGTTCGGGCTGCCTGCGCGCTATGTGGTGGGCTATGCCGCGCCGCAAAGCCTGTTTACCCAACAGGAGGACGGCAGCTGGCATGCCATTTTGCAGGACGATAACGCCCACGCCTGGGCGGAGGTGTACATTTCCGGCCAGGGCTGGACCCCCATGGAGATGACCCCCGGCGTGCTGGTCAGCGCCCAACAGGCCGACCTGCGCACCGACCCGCTGCCCGAAACTCAAGGTCAAGACACCGCCCCCGCAGCAGGGGAGAGCAGCGCAAACGAACCCGCAGCCACCATCGTGCCCCGCAGCAGGCTGGTTTTGGCGGCGTTGCTGGGGGGTTGCCTGTTGGCTGCTGTGGTGCTGCTGGTGCTGGCCCGCCGCCATGCCATGGGGTATGGCCGGGGCAGCTGCAACGCGCGGGTGCTGGCCGTGTTTGGCAGCATCTACCGCCTTTTGGTGCGCCGCGGCCTGCCGCCGGATACACCATCCGATGTGCCGGAGTTTGCCGCATTTTTGCAAAGTTGTGTCCCCACCCTTGAACCCCAGGATGCCGAAGCTCTGCTGGCATTGGCCCAAGCCGCCCAATTTGGCGCAGGTACGATGACTGAGCAGGATACGGACAAAATGAGAAAACTTTACCAGGTTATAAAACACACTGGAAAACGGAAACAGAGCCAGAAATCGGTTGAAAAACAGAGCCAGGAATGATATAATGACCCCGTACTGGGGTAGCGTGTTCTTTGCTTTCTTTGCACAGGGGGCTACCATGATCCAGAAAAATGTGGTATAATATGTTAAGCCTATTAACCAAGTAGGGAATGGCCGGGGTGGGGGACTGGTTTCTGGAACAGTACCCTGGGAACTGCCCGTGGGGCGGAAAACCGGCAAGGACAGAAAGAAGATCTTATAGAAGCAAACGTTAACAGGAGTAAACCCATGCCGCGCCGTAAACAGACAGAAGGAGAAAAAAAAATTGACATCAGCCAGATGGCTGAAGACCTTGGCGTGTCCAAGACCACGGTATCCCGTGCCCTTTCGGGCAATGGCCGTGTCAGCGAAGCGACCCGCGCCCGCGTGGTCCAGTACGCCAAAGAGAAAAACTATGTGCCCAATATGCTGGCACGTGGGTTGGTAACCCAACAGTCTTATAATATCTCACTGGTGTTCTCGCGCCAGTTCGGCAACCTTGCCGCACCATTTTTGCGCAAAACCGTCAGCGCCGTGTACGATATTGCCACCCGCAATGATTATGATGTGCTGATGACGATGGTGGGCGAGCAGGAAACAAGCCCGATGCAGCGTCTACTGGTCAACCGCAAGATTGATGGCGTGATTCTGGCCCGCACGCTGGAGCGTGATCCGCTGATCCCCATGCTGCAAAAAAGCGGCATCCCCTTTGTTGCCATTGGCCGCCCGGCTGACCAGGATGTCATCTCGGTGGATCATGATCAGGTGGGCGGCTGCCGCGAGCTGGTCAGCCTGCTGCTGATGAAGGGCCTGCACCGCATTGCTTTGCTGGGCGGATCCATGCTGTACACCGTCAACCAGTCCCGCCTGGAAGGCTATAAGCAGGCGCATGACCGCGCCTGCTGCAAGATTGATGAGAGCCTGCTGTTTTTGGAGCTGGAAAGCGACGATCTACGCACCAGCGCTGTGGAGCTCGCGGTACAGCGTGGGGCGGACTGCATCCTGTGCATGGATGACCAGGTTGCCCTGCTGGCTTTGAGCACCCTGAGACAGCTGAACCTGCGCGTGCCGCAGGATATCCGTCTTGCCTCCCTGTATGACGACGAAGCGCTGCAGGGGTGTACGCCACAGATCACGGCGGTCTCTTTTGATGCCGAACAGCTGGGCCGCCGTACCGCACAGCAGCTGCTTTCCCTCATCCGCCACCAGCCGGTGGAAACCCGCACCCTGCTGGGGTACCAGGTGGGGTTGCGTTTATCGACCCAGACCTGAGAGAAAAGTAGATAATTATAAATCAACTGCCCGTACACGGTATGATAAGCCGTTGTGCGGGCAGTTTTTTTCGATAAGGGGTTTTGAAAAAATATAGCGGTCACATAGTATCCCAGCGCCGCAGCGTCAAGCACAACAGGGCGGGGACACAGAAAAACAGGAGGCAACAAGTATGAAGTGCATGGATAAACATGAATTTGAGCAGCAGAATGTTTTTGGAACCGGTGCCGCAAACACCGCTTATGCCAAGTTTTTCATTGGCCAGTCGTTCCTGACCCCGCTGACCGACCCTAAAACCGGCCTGTTTTTGGCCAACGTTACCTTTGAGCCCGGCTGCCGCAACAACTGGCATATCCACCACGCCGCCAAGGCCGACAGCTGGTTCAGCCACATTGCTGTGGAAGTTCCCGGCAAAGATTGCAGCAACGAATGGTGTGAGCCCGTTACCGACGAAGAGTACGCCAAACTGAACGGATGAGCAGCCGCTAATAAAGGCAACACCGCACAATTCCCGCCTTACGGCTTAAGCA